>Ga0116227_10013428_pt1 | contig 12881 bp, 11 predicted proteins | sample S1TSphgellanicum_FD_89693 | JGI IMG/M metagenome (GOLD analysis project Ga0116227, IMG submission 89693) | Host-associated microbial communities from peat moss isolated from Minnesota, USA - S1T2_Fb - Sphagnum magellanicum MG | ecosystem: Host-associated > Plants > Peat moss > Unclassified... | reverse complement strand
CCGAGAGGCCGGCGGCCTGCGCGGTGATTTCGAGGATGACGGGAGCCGGGTCCGGGTAGGCCTCGATATTCAGTTTCACGAACGCCGCCGCCCCGGCGCCCAAAAAGACGATAGCTCCGATGATGATGAGGGCGCGCCTGGTCAATCCGAACGACAGGATGGACTTGAACACGTGCTTGTCTGCTTTCTGAATTTGGGAGCCGTTATTGCCTGACCTGAAATGCGCTAGGCCTCTGTCGGCTGGCGTGCGTTTTCGAGCACCGGAGCGGAGCGGCCTCTTGTGGCCGTGAGCACCGGCGATCGCAGAAAACACACGTCAGACGGCCGGCATAGGTGCATTTCCGGTCAGGCTCTTAGGTCGGGTCGGCGGTGAGCATATTGGAGAGGAAAACCGCGCCGTCCGTGACCACAAGTTCGCCTGGGTTCAAACCGCCGAGTATTTGCCGGTAGCCGTCCGCCGCGCGCCCGATCGTAACGCTGCGCCGGACAAAATGCCGGCGGTCCGTGGTGACCCACGCCGATTCCGTGCCGTCGCCCTCACGCACGATGCCATTCAGCGGCACGGCCAGCGAGCGCACCGGTGCCCCGGTGGTGATGGTGAAATCGGCGAACATGCCGGACCGCAGCGCGTGCCAGGGGTCAGCGATTTCGGAGCGCAAGACAAAGCGGCGGGTCGAGGCATCGATCGAGGTGCCGACGGCCGCCACGGTGCCGGTAAAATGACGGCCCGGATAGGCATCCACCTGCACCGATACCGGCAGCCCCACCTTGAACGAGGCGCTGCGATCCTCCGGCACATTCGCCAGCATCCACATCACCGAGGTATCGGCGACGGTCAGCGGCGCGGGCGCGGTTCCAGGCTGTACGAACACCCCTGGCGCGGCGTTGCGTGCAATCACCGCACCATCGATGGGGCTTCTGACAATCAGTGCCGGATCGACCCGCTTTGTTGCAGCTATTCTATCAATTTCCACATCGGTCTTGCCGAAAATCCGCACCCCGTCGCGTGCCGCGTGCCATGCGCCTTCCGCGGTCTGCTGGTCGGAGACGGCCTGGTCGTAATCCTTCTCGGCCATGCCATGGGCTCTGTAGAGGTCCTTGGCACGGGCCAAGGCCCGGCTCGTCAGCCGCAGCGTCGCATCGGCGGAGATCAGCGTCGATTCCGCCTGCACGAGGTCAGGGCTGTCGATCGTGTAGAGCACCTGCGCCTTGCGCACCTGATCGCCGGCGCGCGCGAACATTTGCAGAATCTTGCCCTGGTAGGGCGGAAATATCTGCGCCTCGGCATCCTCATCGAAATCGATGCTACCGACGGCCGTCTCCTCGGTTGCGAAGTCGCGCTGCCCGACCGGGCCGATCCGCACCGCCTTTACCTGTTCTGCGGTCAGATCAATGCTGTTCCCTGCGTCCGCGTCGGCCGCAGCGCAGGGAAGTGGCGCCCACAGCCCGAGCGCGGCGCCCAGCGTCAGCATCCTCAGGAAAGGCGGGCGCGGCATCGATCAGGTCCGACTTGTCGAGCCGTCCTTTTGCCGGTCGTGGCGCCGGGGCGTCTAGTGCGATTAATCGCACTATCCTGTGACGGCGTACCTGGGCTAATTGCGAGAGAGCAGTAAGAAAGGACTTCTTTTTTGCAAAAAAGAAGCAAAAAACTTTTGAATATTGGCGTCCGTGGTCCGACCGGCACGCCCACAAGTATCCAAAAGTTTTTTGGTTCTTTTTTTCAAAAAAGAACTTTCTTGCTTTCTTTTTCTGTTTTCCTCTCCGCCTGCGCCGTAGGCCCAGACTTCAAGCGCCCCACCCCACCCGCAAACGCCGGCTATGCGCCGACGCCGCTACCGGACAAGACCATGCCGGCCGGGGGCGAAGCGGAAACCCTGTCGCTCGGGCAGGACATACGCTTCGACTGGTGGACCATGTTCCGCTCGCCGGCGCTGGACGCGCTGGTAAAACAGGCGCTGGCGAGCAACCCCAGCATCGAGGCGGCCGAGGCGACGCTGCGCGGCTCGCAGTTCGATGTTTATGCGCAACTGGGTTATTTCGCCCCGACGCTCTCGGCCGGCTATAGTTTCGAGCGCCAGCAACTGGCGGGCAATCAGGGCAGTAACGCGCCAGGCGTGCAGGGCAACGGCCGCAACATCAGCGCGGCACAGACCACGAGCGGCCCGCCCTACAACGAGCCTGTCACCTATAATCTGCACACGGCGCAAATGACCGTCGGCTATACGCCGGACATCTTCGGCAGCAATATCCGGCAGGTAGAGGGCTTACGCGCCACGCAACGCTACCAGCGGTTCCAGCTCGAAGCGGCCTATATCACGCTGGCCTCCAACGTCGTCGCGGCCGCCTTGCAGGAGGCGCTGGTGCGGGCCGAACTGGCGGCACAGGCCGAGATTATTCGCGAAAACCAGGAGGGCCTGGCGATCCTGCGTCACCAGGCGGCCGTCGGCTATGCCATGGGCATCGATGTCGCCGCCCAGGAAGCCAGCCTCGCCCAGGCTGAGCAGGCTCTGCCGCCGCTGCAGAAGCAGTTGGAACAGACGCGCGACCTGATCCGCGCCCTGGCCGGACATTTGCCGAACCAGGACGTGCCTGAAACATTCACCCTGGAGTCGCTGCATTTGCCCGCTGATCTCCCGGTCAGCCTGCCGTCGCGCCTGATCGAGCAGCGGCCGGACATTCGCGCGGCCGAGGAGCAGTGGCATAATGCAAGTGCGCAGGTGGGCGTTGCCGTCGCCGCGCGCCTTCCACTGTTCAACATCACCGCCGCCGACGGCGGCGTCGCGGCCGCATTCGATCAGATGTTTGCACATGGCGGGCCATTCTGGAGCGTCAGTCTCGCCGCCACGCAGCCCATCTTTGATGGCTTCACACTCTATAACAAGGAACGCTCGGCGCGCGCGGCACTGCGGGTGGCCGCGGCGCAATACCGCAGCGCCGTGCTGACCGGCTTCCAGAACGTGGCCGACGCGCTGCATGCGGCCACCACCGATGACCGCGCCCTGGCGGCGGCGGTTGCAGCCGAGGCAGCCGCCCGCACCACGCTCGATCTGACGCGCGAGCAGGCGCGGGTCGGCTATGTGAATTATTTGACGCTACTGACGGCCGAACAAACCTATCAGCAAACTCTGGTCACGCGGGTGCAGGCGCAGGCCTTGCGGCTTGGCGACGCGGCGGCCCTCTATCAGGCCCTCGGCGGGGGATGGTGGAACCGGGCAGAGAAGGCTGGCCCCTGAAGCTGCTGCGGCGAAAAAAACCATTCCCCGCACCGCTGCACTGCGGCAGACTGTGGTATCGATGTGTGGAACGATACGATGCAGTTTGCCGCCGACGTGATCGCCCATACGCCGCCCGCCGTGTGGGTGGTGCTGGCGCTGATTTTCTACCGCATGTGGCGGGGCATGCGGCAGCGGTTTGTGTCGCTCACCGCGCTGCTGATCCAGGCCGCCGCGTTTATCCTGCTGGGGCTGGCTGGCCTGTATGCGCGCTCGGCGCTCGATTCGGCTGGCTGGGCGGTGACCGCGGTGCTGCTGTTCCCCGCGGGGTTTCTCACCGCGCCGCATCCGCTCTCCATCGACCGCGGGACCGGCCGGCTGCTGATCCCCGGCTCCATTCTGATGCCGCTGCGGCTGCTGGTGATTTTCGTGGTACGCTACGGCCTGGCCGTCGTCACCGCCCTGCATCCGGACCGGCGGGCGCAGTTGGACCTCGCAACCAGCCTGTTTTCGGGCGCGGTTGCCGGCTATTATATTGGCTGGAGCGTCTTCCTGCTCCGCGCCTATTGGCGCGCGCCCAAGGCTGCCTCCGTCAGCGCGTAGATCTGGCCTGGCTCTTGCTTCTTCGAAGCGCGGAGGGTTCATGCAAAGACGCACATTCACCGCATTGTTGGGGGCGGCGGCCGCGGCCTCCGCCCTGCGTCCGGCGCGGGCGGCGGCGCCGCTCAAGGTGGGGTTTGTCTATGTCGGGCCGGTGGGGGATTTCGGCTGGACTTACGATCATGACCTCGGCCGCCAGGCGGCGGCGGCGCATTTCGGCGGCGCCATCGAGACCAATTATGTGGAGAGCGTGCCCGAAGGGCCGGATGCCGAGCGTGTGCTCAATGATCTGGCCAATACCGGGCACCAGCTGATTTTTGCCACCTCCTTCGGTTATATGAACCCGACGCTGAAGGTGGCCCGCAAGCATCCTTCGGTGTTCTTCGAGCATGCGACAGGCTATCGGCGCGCGGCTAACGTTTCGACCTACGATATAAGATTTTATCAGGCGCGCTTTGTCGAAGGTGCGATTGCGGGGAAACTCAGCCGCAGCGGGCTTGCCGGTTACATTGCCTCGGTACCGGTGCCCGAAGTGATCCAGGGACTGAATGCTTTCACGCTTGGCATGCGGTCGGTAAATCCGAAGGCGCGGCTGAAATTCGTCATGGTGAACAGCTGGTACGATCCGCCGAAGGAGGGCGATGCGGCGAAGGCGCTGATGGATCAGGGTTGCGACATCATTACACAGCACACCGATTCGCCGGCGGCCATCCAGGCGGCGGCCAGCCGCGGCGTGAAAGCGTTCGGCGAGGCAACCGACATGATCAAGTTCGGCCCGACGGCCGAACTCTCCGCGTCGCTGGACAATTGGGCACCCTACTATATCAAGCGCATCGGCGACGTGCTTGCGGGCACCTGGAAGAGTACGGACACCTGGGGCGGTTTCGATAGCGGCATGCTGGAAATGGCGCCGTTCCGCAATATGCCGGACGACGTCGCTGCCTTCGCCAGAACCACGATTGCAAACATCGCAGCGCACAAAAACCCGGTTTTTGTGGGCCCGATAAGCGATCAGACGGGCGTGGTCAGGCTGCCGGCCGGCGTAGTGATGGATGACGCAACAATCTCCAGCCTGCAATGGCTTGTGCAAGGCGTGGATGGCACGCTGTCGTGAGCCAGGCGGCGCCGCTGCTTGCTGCGTCCGGGATTACGAAGCGCTATCCGGGATGCCTGGCCAATGACCATGTCTCGCTCACGATCGAGCAAAACCAGATACACGCTTTGCTCGGCGAAAATGGTGCCGGCAAGAGCACGCTGGTCAAAATCCTCTATGGCGTGACGCGGCCTGATGAGGGAAGCATTATCTGGAACGGCGAGCAGGTCAGCATCGAAAAGCCGGGCGATGCGCAGCGCCTGGGCGTGGGCATGGTGTTCCAGCATTTTTCCCTGTTCGAGGCGCTGACGGTTGCCGACAATATCGCGCTCGGCCTCGGTGCAAGCGAACGCAAGGGTTTGCGCGAGCGGATCGTCGCGGTCTCCACGGAATACGGATTGCCGCTCAACCCCGACGACGTGGTGCATGACCTTTCCGTGGGTGTTCGTCAACGAATCGAAATTGTTCGTTGCCTGCTGCAGTCGCCAAGATTGCTGATCATGGACGAGCCGACTTCGGTGCTGACGCCGCAGGAAGTGGATGTTCTGTTCGTGACATTGCGCCGGTTGGCGCGCGAGGGCTGCTCGATCCTCTACATCAGCCACAAGTTGGAGGAAGTGCGCGCGCTCTGTTCGGCCGCCACCATCATGCGCCTCGGCCGCACCGTGGCGCATTGCGTGCCGGCAGAAAAAACCGTCAAGCAACTGGCGGAAATCATGATCAGCGCCGAACTGAAGGCACCGACTCCGCGACCGTCCGCCACCGCCAGCGTGGCGCCGCGCCTGGTGTTGGACCGGCTGACAATACGTTCACCCAACCAGTTTGGTACTGACCTGAAGGATATTTCGCTCACGCTCGGCGCCGGCGAGATATTGGGTATTGCGGGAATTGCCGGCAACGGCCAGGGCGAATTGATGGATGCACTGTCTGGCGAAATTCCCTCGGGCCGGCCCGAAAATATTTTGATTGATGGTGTGGCGGCCGGCCATATGGGGCCGCGCGAACGCCGGCGCCTGCGCGGCTGCTTCGTGCCCGAGGAACGCAACGGCCATGGCGCGGTCACCACCATGTCACTGGCGGAGAATGCGTTTCTATCCGGTTTTTTTCGTGCCGCACTGGTGCGGTTCGGCGTCATCAACAGCCGAAAAACGAGCGCATTCGCCGAAGACATCATCGCCAGATTCGACGTGCGCACGACAGGGCCCGCCGCCCAGGCGCGCTCGCTCTCCGGCGGCAATTTGCAAAAATTCCTGGTCGGGCGGGAGATTTTGCAGGACCCGAGTGTGCTCGTGATCAACCAGCCCACCTGGGGCGTGGACGCCGGAGCGGCACTTGCCATTCACGAAGCGATCATGGCTCTGGCCGCCGCAGGTGCGGCTGTGATCATCATCTCGCAAGACCTGGACGAGATTTTTACCATCGCCGACCGTATCGCCGTCATCGCCGGCGGCCGCCTCTCTGAACCCGTTCCTACCCACCAGGCCACAATCGAATCGATCGGGCGCTTAATGAGTGGCCAATGGATCCGGCAAAATGATTAAGATCGAGCCCAGGGCCGTAGGGCGGAAAAGCGAAGCGCCTTCCGCCACAACGACCTCCCGACCGCGCGATGGTCGCCGAGCCTGTCGCACGACCGTCATGGCGGAAGACGCTTCGCTTTTCCGCCCTACGCTCCTGAGGTGCTTGTCGGCACAAAGTCGCGGGTCAAGACCCACGCTACGGTGTAGTCCTTATGATAAAAATTGAGCCCAGGGCGGCAGAGTCGCAATTCTGGCAGTATGCTTCTCCAGTTCTGGCGCTGATCATCACCGGCATCGCGTCGGCCGTCATTTTCGCTGCCATGGGCAAGCCACCTGGGCGGACGGTCTATGTGTTTCTGATCTCACCGCTCACGGCGCAGGACGGGCTCGCGTCGCTCGCGCTCAAGGCAGCGCCGCTCATCATGATGGGCGTCGGATTGTCGCTCGCGTACCGCGCGAACGTCTGGAACATCGGCGCGGAGGGGCAGTTCACGCTCGGCGCCATGTGCGCCGGCGGGCTGGCGCTCGCTTTGCCGAACGCGCCAGGCTGGCTGATATTTCCAGCCATGTTCGTCGCCGGCACGGCAGGCGGCATGGCCGGCGGCGGGCTGGTGGCATGGCTGCGGCTGCAATTCAATGCCAATGAAATTCTCACCAGCCTGATGCTGACCTACATCATCCAATTTCTGCTGGTCTATCTGGTCACCGGCCCCTGGCGCGATCCGCAAGGCTTCGGCTTCCCGCAAACCGCCCTGTTTTCAGACGCCGCGGCGGCACCGCATATTCCCGGCACCGGCGTGCATATCGGCGTGCTGCTGGCACCGCTGTTCGCCATCGGCCTGTGGTTCATGCTGGAAAAAACCTTTATCGGATTTCAGTTCCGCGTCTATGGCCAGTCGCCGCGCGCGGCGCGCTTCGCCGGCTTTTACGAAAGCCGCCTGGTGTGGGTGGCCATGCTGGTCAGCGGCGGCCTGGCCGGGATCGCCGGCATGTTCGAGGCCACGGGGACAGTCGGCCAACTGACCACCTCCATTTCGCCCGGCTACGGCTTTACGGCCATTATCGTCGCCTTCCTGGGCCGCCTCAGCCCGCTCGGCGCCATTCCGGCCGGCCTGCTTCTGGCGCTCACCGACCTCGGCGGCGATGCGGCGCAAATCAGCATGGGTTTGCCCAATGCAGTGACAGGAATTTTCCAGGGTATTCTGCTGTTCGCACTGCTTGGCTGCGACGTTTTGATCCTGCATCGCATCCGCTGGACCGCCGCGTCCCCCAGGGCCGCATGATGCTCCACCTGATCACCAGTTTTCTTGTCAGCGTCATGGCCGCCTCCACGCCGCTGCTGCTGGCCGCCACCGGCGAGCTGGTGGTAGAAAAATCCGGCGTGCTCAATCTTGGTGTGGAGGGCATGATGCTGGCCGGCGCCATTGCCGGATTTGCGGCGGCACATGCCACCGGATCGCCCATGACCGGGCTTGTTGCAGCGCTGTTCGCAGGTATTGCCCTGTCGCTGATGTTCGGTGTGCTGACATTGACGTTGCAGGCCAACCAGACGGCGACCGGGCTCGCACTGACCATTTTCGGCCGCGGTTTCAGTGCTCTGCTGGGTGCCGGCTACGTCGGTATTGCGGCACCCACATTGACAAAACTGCATATTCCGCTGCTGTCCGACATTCCGCTGCTCGGCCCGGTATTTCTGGGCCAGGATGTGCTGGTGTATTTCGCTCTTGCCATGCTGGCTGCTGTGACCTGGGTAATTCGCAACACCCATGCAGGGCTGGTGCTGCGGGCGGTTGGTGACCAGCATGAGGCGGCGCATTCGCTGGGCTATCGCGTGGTGCCGATCCGTTATGCGGCGATTGCGTTTGGCGGGGCGATGGCGGGGCTGGCCGGGGCTTATATGTCGCTGGCCTATACGCCGCTGTGGGCACAGGATTTGACCGCGGGGCGCGGCTGGGTTGCGGTGGCGCTGGTGACGTTTGCGGCCTGGCGGCCGTTCTGGCTGCTGATCGGCGCGTGGCTTTTTGGGGCATTGATGTATCTGGCGCTCTATGTGCAGGCGACCGGGCTTCATGTGCCGACGCCGCTGCTGTCGGCGCTGCCATATCTTGGCACCGTTGTGATGCTGGTGTTTATTTCGCGTGATAAGCGGCGGATACGGTTGAACCGGCCGGCGATGCTTGGCAGGCAATTCTCGCCGAGAGTGTAAGAATGTTCTTTTTTGAAAAAAAGAACCAAAAAACTTTTATTCGTTTGCGCACGCCGCTGGAGAGGCTCGGTCTCATATCCAAAAGTTTTTTGCTTCTTTTTTTCAAAAAAGAAGTCCTTTCTTCCTTAAGGGCCTATCATGGTTTACCCTCGCGATCTCATAGGCTACGGCGCCCATTTACCACACCCGGACTGGCCGGGAGGTGCGCGCATTGCCGTGCAATTCGTGCTGAATTACGAGGAGGGCGGCGAGCGCTGCATCCTGCACGGCGACGCGGAATCCGAAGCCTTCCTCTCCGACATTTCCGGCGCGCAGCCCATTCCCGGCATGCGCCACATGAATATGGAGAGCATGTACGAATATGGCAGCCGTGCCGGCTTCTGGCGCCTGCTGCGGCTGTTCCGTGAGCGCAACCTTCCGCTGACCTGCTTCGCCGTCTCCATGGCGCTCGGCCGCAACCCGGACGCGGCGCGCGCGATGCTCGATGCCGGCCATGAAATCGCGACCCACGGCCGCCGCTGGATCGACTATCAGCATGTCGATGAAGCCACCGAGCGCCAGGACATGCTCGATGCCATTGCCGAACATACGGCCATTACCGGGCAGCGGCCGCTGGGCTGGTATCTCGGCCGTTGCAGCCCGAACACGCGGCGCCTGGTGGCCGAGGAAGGCGGCTTTCTTTATGACGCCGACAGCTACGCCGACGACCTGCCTTATTGGGACAGGAGTTTTGGCCGCCCGCAACTCATCGTGCCCTACGCGCTGGATACCAACGATATGAAATGCGTCGCTTCGCCCGGGTTTGGGGGCGTTGGGGATTTCTATGAATATTTGCGCGATAGTTTCGATGTGCTCTATAATGAAGGTGCGACGACGCCCAAGATGATGTCCATCGGGCTGCATTGCCGGGTTGTCGGGCGGCCGGGGCGGTTTGCTTCGCTGGTGCGGTTTCTGGACCATGTGCAGGCGCGGCCGGAGGTGTGGATTTGCCGGCGTATCGATATCGCCCGGCATTGGATGGCGCGTCATCCCGCGGCCTCGTAGGGCGGACGCAGCCCAGCAACCCCGGCGGGACCGGCGCGCGGGAAGGTGGGTTTCATTCACCCTACGGTTTCACTGAACCCTTTTACCTGTTGACCTGCATCTCCAATCGTTTCATGGTGCGGAGAAAAGGGTTTGGACCTATGGGCACGCTGGCTGACGCTTTTTCTGGCGGCGGATGGATCAGCCTTTTGGTCGCACGCCTGCGTGGAATCTTCAGTGCCATATTTGCCAAGGCGGCACCGCAGCCTGCAGCACCTGCGCAGCCCGCGTTGCCGGATGTCGCGAGCGCACTGCACACGGTTCTGCCCGCGGTGAATTCGGCTCTATGGCTGCCTGCGCTGACCAGCGCCTTTGCGAAATATGACATCAATACGCCGCTGCGCATATCCGCCGCCATGGGCCAGTTCGTGGCCGAAGCCGATTCAGGCTTCACCGCATTGCGGGAAAACCTGAACTACACGGCGGCCGAGCTCCTGAAAATATTTCCGCACGAAGTCCCTGACCAGGCCACGGCCGAGCGATATGCCGGCAATGCGCAGGCCATCGGCAACCTGGTCTATGCGCGGCGGAACGGCAACGGCGACGTGGCCTCCGGCGACGGCTACAAATTCCGCGGCGGCGGCCTGACGCAACTCACCGGCCGCAGCAATTACCAGGCGTTTGCGACGGCCATCGGCATGGAGATCGACCGCGTGCCGGACTATGTGGCAACCCCGGAAGGGGCGGCCCTGTCGGCATGCTGGTATTTCAGCAACGGCGGCTGCCTGCCACTGGCCGACGCCTGGCGCCTGACCGACATCACCCGCATCGTCAACGACGGCGCGTTGGAAGGCCTCGCCACGCGCATAGACTACGCCAACCGTTTTCGGGAAGCTTTTGGTATTCCCGAACCCACCGCATAGGCGGGTGCTACAGATCGTTCCGCTCGTAACGCAACATCCCTGCGATGCGCGGCCCAGCGCCGGCCACGTCGTCGGACGGATGACGCTCGCCGTCATAAACCACGACGTCGGCAAAATCGAACGGGCTGACGCCTTCCAGGCACGCGACATTGACGCCGTACTGATTGGGGTTGGAGCGCCGCTGATGGTGCGTATAGATGCCGCACACGGAGCAGAAATAATGTTTCGCTGTGCCCGTATTGAACTGATAGCAGCTCAGCCTGTCCTCGCCGGCGATAAAGCTGATGCCGCCGAGTTCGGCCGAGACCGCAATGGCGCCGCGCATGCGGCAAAAGGAACAGGTGCAGCGCCGGGCGGTCTTCAATCCATCCGACAGGGCGACGCGAAAACGCACCGCGCCGCAATGGCAGGCGGCCTCGGTCATGCGCTCACCCGATCAAATCGCAACGCCCTGACCATAGTGAGGCTCCCTATCATTGAAGTCGGTGAGCGCTGAAGCATCATTTATCCACAGTCGCCGTAGGGTGGGCTTCAGCCCACCACACAAGGGCGACGCGGGCGACGGTGGGCTGAAGCCCACCCTACGAAGATATCCGACGAGTGCTATGGCGACTACTGCTATGACGGTGTCTCTCGCCTGCTCGTATGCGACTTCGGTTTTGCCCTGCCTCTCCACTCTCATCACCCGCCTGCGTCCGCCTGGCTCTTCACCTCATCGCGCGCAAAGGCAAAATCGTAGCGGCAGAACTCGCAGGTCATGACGATGGACCCATCCACCACCATGTCATCCAGATCCTCTGTGCCAAAACTCTGCAAAATCCCAAAAAGTTTGGCGCGCGAGCAGCGGCAGCCGTAGGCGAGCGCGCGGGGCTGGTCCAGCACCACGCCTTCGGTGCCGAACAGGCGCCAGATCAGCGCTTCGGGTGCAAGCCTGTCGTCGAGCAATTCTGCCTCGGTCAATGTGTCGGCCAGGATCGTGGCCGTGCGCCAGGCTTCGTCGCCTTCCGCCTGGTCCGCTTCGGGATCAACGCCGCCTTCGCCCGCCACGCGCTCCAGGATCAGGGCGGCCGCGCGCCAGCCATCCGGCGTGTGGCCGGCGCCGAGATGCACGGCGTACTGTACCTGCTCGCTGGTCGTGAAATAATGCAGCGCCATGTCGGCAAGGGTCTGCCCCTCCAGCGAGACGATGCCCTGATACCGGTCGGTGTCATCGCCCTGATCGACCGTGAAGGCCAGATAGCCGCTGCCGAGCAGCTCAGCGGCACTCGGCTCAGGCGAGGCCGCGAGCAGCGATGCCAGCGCCGCGGTGTCGGCCCGCGCATAGCCGCGCAAGGCGCCGGCCTGGGTGCAGTCGGCGAGCAGCATGGGGACCGGACCATCCCCCTTCGCCTGCAGGCTGAACGAGCCGCGGTATTTGAGCGCCGAGGACAGGCCCGCCGCCAACGCCAGCGCCTCGCCGGTCAGGCGCACTACGGACGGATGGTTGTCATGGCGGGTCAGCAGCGCGTCGGCGAGCGCGCCCAGGCGCACCAGCCGGCCGCGCACCGGCCGGCCAGGCAGATGGAAAGGGACGACGCCGCGCGGCACGACGATGTCCGGCACGGGAGGGCGGTCGGTATCGAGAAAGACAGGGGTCATGCACGGCAAATAAGGGTGCGCGGCCCGCATGGCCAGGGTTACGCTTCCACGGCCGCCGCCACCGCACTCGCCAGATCGTCCATGGCAAAAGGTTTGGAGAGAAAGCGCACCCGCTCGCTGGCCAGTTGCGCGCGCAATGGCGCGTCGGCGTAGCCCGAGACCAGGATCGCCGGCAGCGACGGCCGCCTCTCCCGCAACGCCCGGACGAGCGCCGGGCCGTCCATGCCGGGCATGACCACGTCCGACACCACGCAGGCCAGGTGCAGGTTTTGCGACTCCTCCAAAAGCTCCAGCGCATCCTGGGCGCAGGCCGCCGCAATCACGTGCCAGCCGCGGCGGGTGAGGGTGCGCTCGGCCAGGCGGCGCACCGGCGCCTCATCCTCGACCAGCAGAATCTCGCCCTGGCCCGCCGGGACCTCCGCCTTGATTTCGACAACCGGGGCTGCCGGCTGCTCCCAGGGGGCGGCCGCCTCGTGCCGCGGCAGCAGAATGCGCATGCATGTGCCGACCCCCAGCTTGCTCTCCACGGCCAGATAGCCGCCGGACTGGCGGATGATGCCATGCACGGTGGACAAGCCCAGGCCGGTGCCGCCGCGCTCGCGCTTGGTGGTGAAAAACGGTTCCAGTATGTGCGGCAGCACGTCGGGCGGAATGCCGGCGCCGGTG
>Ga0116227_10013427_pt1 | contig 12881 bp, 9 predicted proteins | sample S1TSphgellanicum_FD_89693 | JGI IMG/M metagenome (GOLD analysis project Ga0116227, IMG submission 89693) | Host-associated microbial communities from peat moss isolated from Minnesota, USA - S1T2_Fb - Sphagnum magellanicum MG | ecosystem: Host-associated > Plants > Peat moss > Unclassified... | reverse complement strand
TAAATGCATCATTCGGTAATATTTCCACAAACACTTCCTTCAGGGCTGCAGAACGCTCCACAGCGTAGTCATCATTTACCTCCGCTAGGGTTTGGTCGATGATTTCGCGTACTTTTTCCGCATCTACGCCAGGTGTATCTGTACCCACATACCAGCGATGTGCAAACAGGTTCTGATAAGGGAAACCGGCTACTGTAAACTCACGGATCACAACGCCCAGTTTCTTTTGTACATTATCTATCGCCTTGTTCATGTTGTCGATACTCATGTGTTCTCCGCAAAGGCTGAGGAACTGTTTGGTACGACCAACAATCACGATTTCGTGTTCTTTTACGGAAGTAAACTTCACCACGTCGCCAATCAGGTAACGCCAGGCGCCTGCACAGGTAGAGAGCATCACCGCATATTCCACATCCTCTACCACCTCATGGATCATGTAAGACTTAGGATTGGGCTTTACTTCTCCTTCTGCATCAAAGTTTTCCTCATTAAAGGGAATAAACTCATAGAAGATGCCGGCATTCAGGACCAATTTTATGCCCCGGGTACCCGGACGGGCCTGGAACCCGAAAGAGCCTTCAGAAGCCATATAGGTTTCAATGAACGCAATGGGCTTTCCGAGCAGTTTCTGGAAGTGATCGCGGTAGGGTTCAAAAGATACCCCGCCATGAATATACACAGCCAGATTCGGCCAGATTTCATGGATATTTTTAACGCCGTGATATTTGATGATTTCCTCGAGTACGATCTGTACCCAGGCAGGTACACCGCAAACAGTACCTACGTCCCATTCCCGGGCTTTGCGTACGATTAACTTGATACGCTGCTCCCAGTTGGGTTTGCGGGATATTTTGCCACCCGGCTTATAAAAACGGCGGAACCATTTCGGGATATTCTTGGCCTGAATGCCACTCATATCGCCTTCATAATAATCGCCTTTCTCGTATAATGAAGTAGTTCCCCCCAGCATCAGGATGCCTTTTTCAAAGGAACGGGGAGGTATATTGAAGTTGGCCATGGAATACAGCTGCTTCACCCCTACCTTCTTCACCGTTTTCAACATGGCTTTGGTAACAGGTATATGTTTGCTGGCAGATTCCGATGTACCTGAACTCAGTGCAAAGTATTTGATCTTCTCGGGCCAGCTCACATTCGCTTCCCCTTCGAGACAGCGGTACCACCACTCTGCGTGCATCTTGGTGTAGTTGTGCACAGGTATTTTTTCGCGGTATTGCCCTATAAAATTGGCGCTATCGAGTACTTCCTGAAATTGATAGTGACGGCCAAACTCCGTCTCCTTGGCCTTCTCCAGCAAACGATGCAGTACCTGCAGCTGGTATTGGCGAGGTGTTCCTAATTTAAATGTGAACTTCTTCCTGATGCGTAGTGACCTGGAAATAAGATTACCTATGATGGCCATTAACTTTCCCTCTCTTTAATTGAACTACAAAAATAAGTGGAATATTGAATATAAGTGGACTGATAATTCAGAATTACAGATTATATGTTAACATTAAGTCTCCTATATATACAAAATATTCAAACGATGTAGGTTATAATTCGCAATTCATAATTCGTAATTCGTAATTACCTTTGCGGCATGTTAAAAACAACTTTACTCAAAGCTACTGAAGCCAGCGGAAAAATACTGCAACAATATTTCAATGGCCCTTTCGAGGTGAGCAGTAAAAGTACGGTGAACGACCTGGTAACGGAAGTGGACAAAAAATCTGAAACCGCTATCATCAACATTATCAGGGAAACTTATCCAGATCATTTTATTTTGAGTGAAGAAGTGGGTGAAATGAAGACAGCGTCTTCCGTAAAGTGGATCATTGATCCGATCGACGGGACTGTCAACTACGCCAATGGCATCCCTATCTGTTGCGTATCCATAGGGGTGGAACAGGATGGTGAAATGATACTGGGCGCCGTGTATAACCCTTTTATGAACGAGTTGTTCGTAGCAGAAAAGGGGAAAGGCGCTACGCTGAACGGCAACCCTATCCATGTTTCAACAAAAGCGGATGTAGCCACCTCCTGCCTGGTTACCGGCTTTGCGTATCAATGGGCAGATAGCCCCAACAATCCCTTACAGGTACTTGAGCGCGTCATCAAGGCAGGCATTCCGGTTCGCCGGCTGGGTTCTGCGGCGATTGACCTTTGCTGGGTAGCCTGCGGCCGTTTTGATGGTTTCTACGAACACCATCTCCAGGCATGGGATTCCGCTGCCGGCTTCCTTATTGTAGAAGAAGCCGGAGGAAAAGTAACCAACTTCTCCGGGCAGCGCTACTCCCCTTATCAGAAAGAAATATTGGCCACCAACGGCCATGTCCATAGTGCATTACAAGATCTTGTTAACGGTAAATAAGTAATTGGGAAGATGGAACAGGAAAGAACAGAAATACAGGACCTGGGAGAATTCGGATTAATCGATTATCTGACCAGGAACATAGAAATACAAAACGCCAGCACCGTATTGGGTGTAGGCGATGATGCCGCAGTGATTGACCACTTCGGCAAACAAACGGTGATCAGCACCGATATGCTGGTGGAAGGGATCCACTTCGATCTGATGTATACGCCCTTAAAACACCTGGGGTATAAATCGGTAGTAGTAAACCTGTCGGATATCTACGCGATGAACGCCACTCCCACGCAGATCACCATCAGCATTGCCTTCTCTAACCGTTTCTCCCTCGAAGCGCTCAACGAATTCTACGAAGGCGTATATGCAGCCTGCGAGAAATACGGCGTTGACCTGGTGGGCGGCGATACCAGCAACTCACAGAAAGGCTTTGTGATCAGTGTTACCGCTATCGGAGAAGTAACACCCGACCAGTTTGTAAAACGGTCTACCGCTGAAAAGGGCGACCTGCTCTGCGTTACCGGCGATCTGGGCGCGGCCTATCTCGGCCTCACCCTCCTGGAAAGAGAGAAAAAGATCTACCTCGAAAGCCCGGAAGTAAAGCCTGATCTGGAAGACCAAACCTATATCATTGGTCGTCAACTGAAACCGGAAGCCCGTAAGGATATCATTGAATTCCTGCAACAGGAAAACATCAAGCCTACCGCCATGATGGATGTAAGCGATGGACTCAGTTCTGAAATACTGCATATCGCCAAACAAAGCAATCTTGGTGTAGTGCTGTATGAAGAAAAGATTCCGATTGCCCAGGAAAGCAAGGAAATAGCCCTGAAATTTGGACTGGATCCTACTGCCTGTGCATTGAGCGGCGGAGAAGATTATGAGCTGCTGTTTACCATGAAACAGGCAGATTACGACAAGATTGTACTCAACGAACAAATCAGTGTGATCGGTTACATGGCCGACATTTCAGAAGGTGCACATATCCACACCAAAGGCGGCAACAAGTTCAAACTGGTGGCGCAGGGTTGGAATGCGTTCCAACAGTAGTGCGGGGAGCGCCTTCGGCGCTTTTTGTCTTGCTCAGGATTATCATGATTAATCATGATTTTAGGATTTTGATTTTGTAAGATTTTAAAAAGATTTGGGGAGATATAAGCGGGTATTAATTCGCTTATATCTCCCCAAAATATTTTAGAACAAATGGTGGGAAAATCATTAAATCATGATTAATCATGATAATCCTGAGCAAGACAAGCGCCGAAGGCGCTCCCTCCGCTCCGCTACTTCTCCACAATCACCGGTATCACCGGGCTGTTATGTGTTGGTGGTAAATCACCGGCAAATACAGAGAACTTCAGCTGGTATTTACCCGGTTGATCCGGCATTATTACTTCCAGGTTAATCAAACGACGCAGCACGGCCCTTTCCAGTGTCATGGTAGATTTCACCGGCGCCAGATGTTCGTCCTTTGAGGTAAAACCGTAACCCAGTACCGGCTCATTGGTTCTATCCAGCCGGATGGGCTGATGGTAGTCATTGATCGGCTGCAGGATTACATTTACATGCTCTCCACGCTTCGCCCGTATCGTTTTCAGCGCCGGTTTCAGCTGTATCAGTGAATAAGAATAATAATCAGATTGCAGGTAGTAATCCCAGGTGCCGTGTACGGTTTTCAGGCTGTCGGTAACAGGAATTCCGGTACCGGGGTCAAATACCACCATCACCGGTTTACCCCACAGTGCTGTTTCGGTATCCCAGAAATTATACTGACTCCTGCGGGAGTAGCGGCTATTCAGACTATAAGAAAGCTGCCCGGTATAAAACATGTATTTAGATGGCCGTTGATAGCTATTTACAAACACCACCGGCCGGCCCTGTGCACGGGCAGCCACCTGTGAAGTCCATTCCCTGTTGTGGTGTATTTCCGGTCGTATTTCCACTCCCGGCAGAAAGTCCCAGACCATGTATACCCGTACCACCAATACCAGCAATAAGGTAACCGGTAAAGTATAGATCAGCCACTTCTGTGTCCAGCCTTTTCTAACAATGGCCTGATGCGCCAGTATCAACACCGGTGTAAAGAGCATCACCGTCCAGTTGGCCTCTACCCTGCCCTTGAATGTACTCAGCAGGAAGAACGACAACACGCCGATCACACAGAATTTAAGGGCGCGTTCAAATGAGTTGGTGATAGGGCTGCGGAAGGCATAATACAGGATCAGCCAGCCTAGTAAAGGACCGAACAATAATAGCTGTCCACCAAGATAATCCAGCGTATAGCTGATATCATAGGAAGATGCATTCCTGTCTACCAGGTGATATTGCAGCGATGGGAAACCGTGGGTATATTGCCAGTAGATATGCGGGAAAAACAGCACCGTAGTAATAATACAGGCCACATAAAACTTGAATACCTTCAGCAGATTTACATTCGATAATACCGTGAAGAAAACCAGGAGTACGCCATGGTATTTACTGTAAAACATCAATGCCATGGAAAGTCCCAGCAGCACGGTATTCTTCCAGGTTTGCTCATTCACAAAATTACGGTACACCCAAAAGTATACTGCTGCAAAAAAGATCAGTGGTACATCCGGCACCGCCAGGATGCCACCTATTTGCATAGCGCCCATAGCGCCTATCAGGAGATAAAAAAGTTTATTGTCTTTTGAAGCAATCAGTTTCGCGGTAATCCACAGGGTAAGTGTGTTTACCAAAACGATCAATAGCCTCACACCCAGTTCGTTATGAAAAATGCTGTATCCGATCTTAATCAGGAGCGCAATCATGGGCGGATGATCAAAGTAGCCCCAGTCCAGGTGGCGTGAATAGACCCAGTAGTAGGCTTCATCATCCCATAACTCAGAAAAACAAGCCTGCAGCAGCCCCAGCACCAGCCAGGTGAGCAGGAATAAATTTTTGTATCGGTCTTTTTTCAAGAAGCGAGTCAGTGCACTCATGCGGATATACAGTATTATTAATCCTGCGAAGATAGGTCTATTAACAGTATACTGTAGTTTCCCAGTTGGAGTCGATCGCTACCAGTGCGGCATCGTAGCCTACTACAATACGGCCTAATGCTTGCTCACGGCCAATTGCACGGGCAGGATACAGGGAAGCCATACGTAAAGCTTCTTCCAGGGAAATCCCCACTTCCTCCACACAATTGCGGACAGCTTTGGTCATGGTTAAACGGGAACCGGACAACACGCCGGTAGCGCTTACATAGCGATCGGTTTCTTTCAGATAGATATATCCCCCTTCTTTATTCTCTTCTACAGCGTCGGTGATGAGGAACAGGCGTTCCTGCATGATCTTTTTACTGATGCGGACAGAGGCAAAGTCCACATGTACCCCATCCGCTACGATGCTGGCGCATACCTTCGGGTGATCGTATATAGCGCCTACCAGGCCGGGAGCGCGGCTTTCCAGCGGCGACATGGCATTGAACAGGTGGGTAGCGTGGTGAATACCGTTGTCGAACGACGTATATGCCTGGGCGTAAGTAGCGTTGCTATGTCCGGCAAATATCACGATGCCGGCAGCTTCCAGTTGTCTTACCAGTTCAGGATCGCAGCATTCCGGTGCAAGGGTAATGATCTTCACTACATCGCGGCCGTTTTCCAGGATCCAGTTAATATCTTCTTGTGTAGGGGCATGGATATACTGTTCGAGGTGGGCGCCTTTTTTCTTAGGGTTGAGAAAAGGCCCTTCCAGGTGTAATCCCAGCACGCCTTGTCCGCCCTGCTCCCAGTAAGCCCTGACCGCCTTCATGGATTCCAGCATGATTTCCGGGCTGATAGTGGCCACGGTAGGCATGATCCAGGCAGCGCCGCCACCTTTGCTATAAGCCACAGTAGCCGCCAGTGAGGTCACCGATGGATACATGGAAAACACCTGGCCATTGCCACCATAGATTTGCAGATCTATGAAAGCCGGCGCCAGTAAGGCTCCTCTCAGGTCTGTTTCACTACCGTTGGCTTTCCATTCTGTTGCAGGCACAATACTGGTAATTTTTCCGCCTTGTGTAACCACTGCATGATTATCCAATATCTCTTCTCCCGTAAAGATCCGGGCATTGATGTAGGTAACAGACATAGCAATAAAATTTTACGGATGTTAGTTGACTTCGTATAACTCTAAAGGCAGCCCATCGGGGTCTGCGAAAAAGGTAAATCGTTTTTGGGTATGGGGATCTATGCGGATGGGTTCAGTAGGAACCCCTTTTTGCAGCAGTTGTGCCACGGCTGCTTCGATATCGGCCACGGCGAAAGCCAGGTGGCGAAGACCCGCTGCTTCCGGGCGACTGGCACGCGGCGGTGGATCCGGGAAGGAAAATAGTTCAATAATATACTGGTTGCCCAGTGCCAGATCCAGTTTCCAGGAATCCCGTTCTTCCCGGTATACTTCCCTTATTACCTGGAGGCCCAGCACATCGGTATAAAATGTTTTACTCCGGGAGTAATCAGTACAAATGATAGCGATGTGATGGACAGCCAGTAACATATAAAAAAATTTAGCTGATAGCTTTGGGAATTATCCTTTTGGCAGGATAGTGAATACGTCTGCATCTTTCAGGAAAGGAATATTCTTCCTTACCTCATCCAGCCGCTCACGTTGAAGTGTATACGTAAATACGTCTTCGTCGTTTGATTTACGGTAGATGATTTCTCCCATCGGATCAATCAGGCTGCTTTCGCCGCTGTGATAAATGTTGTTGCCGTCGTTGCCTACACGGTTTACGCCGATAACAAATGCCTGGTTTTCGATAGCGCGGGCCTGTAACAGGGTAGTCCAGGCGGTTTTGCGTCTTTCCGGCCAGTTGGCCACATTTACCAGTATATCGTACGCCGGTTCGTTGGTATCGGGTTGTATGTTATTACGCGCCCATACCGGGAAACGGAGATCATAGCAGATGCTCAGATTGATTTTCCAGCCTTTCACCTGGGCAATAAGGCGCTTGTCGCCGGGTTGGTAATGATCCTGCTCTCCTGCATAACCAAACAGGTGACGCTTATCGTAGGTGCCATAGGAGCCATTGGGCAGCATCCAGATGAGACGGTTGAGGTATTGTCCGTTTTCTTCAATGATCACGCTGCCAGTGAGGATGATATTTTTCTCAGCGGCCTTCTTCTTCATCCACTGTACGGTGTTGCCATCCATGGTTTCGGCCAGCAGGCTCGATTTCATGCTGAAGCCGGTGCTGAACATCTCCGGTAAAAATACTACCTCCGTTCTTTCCTTGATGCTGTTGATTTTCTCATCAAACATGCGCAGGTTGGCTTCCCTGTCCTCCCAATGCAACTGGGACTGTACGAGTGTTACTTTCAGATCTGACATTGTCGGTTATTGTGTGCACAAAATTACGGTCTGACGGCTTAGAAACTTTTCAAATTATGGCCGCCTTATGCCTCATTATTTGCGATTTGTTCAAGCGCTTCCTGAATTAACCCGGATTCAAAACCTCTTTGTAACAGGTATTGCATGGTTTTGTACTTCCGTTTCATGCCAGTTTCTCCTTTGAGCGACTGGTATTTCTTCTCTGCCACCTTATGCAGTACGGCTATGTAGTCGTCTTCATCAATCTCGGCCATTCCTTTTTTGATGCAGTAAGCAGATACCTGTTTCTGTTTCAGCTCCATCATAATTTTTTTGCGGCCCCATTGCTTGATCCGGAATTTACCGCCGGCATAGGCTTTGGCGAATCTTTCCTCGTTGAGGAAGTTTTCGGCGATGAGTTCCGCAATAGCCTGATCTACTTCCTCTCCCCGCAATCCCAGTTCCAGGCACTTATATTTTGTTTCCTGGTGGCTCCGCTCCTGGTAGGCACAAAATTGCCGGAGTTTTAGTATCTCGGTTTTCATGTCACTTATCTTACTATTCTCAGCTTGGCGTAGTTCAGCATAATTTTCTTTTCGCCACCGCCTTTCGGGAAGTGGATGGTCGCAATCCTGTTGTTGGGTGCGCCTTCCATGGCAGCGATGGTACCAAAACCAAATTTCTGATGTTCCACCTGCATGCCGGGTTCCATACCTGCCGGATCATCCGGGGTAAAATCGGCCGATGGCACGTGTGTGGTTGCCGGGGAGAAAGTGGGTTTGGCTGCAGGTTTCTGGGCCACCGGTTGTGATGACTGCTGTCCCGGTGTTTTCTTCTGCATTTTGTCAAACATATTGTTGCTGTTGCTCCATCCGGAGGTATTTCCACCACCAAAAGCGTTGCGTACACTACCACCGCCGGCATAGCTGCGGTCGATGAATTTCTCCGGCATTTCTTCGAGGAAACGGCTCGGTTCATTCTGTACCAGGTTACCAAAACGGTACCGGCTATTCGCGTAAGTAAGCCATAAACGTGCTTTTGCACGGGTAATGGCCACATAGAACAAGCGTCTTTCTTCTTCCAGCTCTTCGCGGGTATTGATAGACATTCCGCTTGGGAACAGGGTTTCTTCCAGTCCTACGGTAAATACCACCGGGAACTCCAGTCCTTTCGCTGCGTGGATAGTCATCAGTTTTACTACATCGCTGTTTTCATCGGTACCCTGATCGGCATCCGTGAGCAGGGTAATCTGCTGGAGATAGGAGCCCATGCTTTTATCGAGCAGTTCTCCTTCTTCATCGGGGGTTTCTGTAAATTCCTTGATGGAGTTTAACAGTTCCTGCACGTTCTCATAACGGGCAAGCCCCTCCGTAGTTTTATCGTTAAACAGTTCTTTTACAAGGTTGGTAGATTTACCTACTGCTACGGCCACATCATACGCGTTGTGGGTGGTCAGTAATGCCTGGAAACTTTTGATCATCACCACAAAAGCTTCGATAGCTTCCACGGTACCGCCTTTGAAGCCCAGTTCCCTGGCTCTTTCCAGCACCTGCCACATGGTGATATTGTGTTCATTGGCGAGCACAATGGTTTTTTCCATGGTGGTTTTACCGATACCGCGAACGGGATAGTTGATGATCCTTTTCAGGCTTTCTTCATCACGGGTGTTCATGGTTACGCGGAGGTAAGCCACGTAATCTTTGATTTCCTTACGCTGGTAGAATGACAGTCCACCGAAAATGCGGTAGGGAATGGCTTTCCGGCGGAGGCTTTCCTCGAAGGAACGGCTTTGTGCGTTGGTACGGTACAGAATAACGAAATCGCGGTTATCATAATGATTCCGGAGTTTCTGTTCTGAGATGGTATCTGCTACAAATTTACCTTCTTCGTTATCGGTCATGGTGCGTACCAGTTTAATGGTATCGCCCTCGGTGTTATCTGTCCAGAGATTTTTTTCTATCTGTCCTTTATTGTGGGCAATCACTTCATTGGCTACATTAAGGATAGACTTGGTACTACGATAGTTCTGTTCCAGTTTTACCACTTTCACATCATCATAATCTTTTTCAAACTGGAGGATGTTTTCGATGGTAGCTCCGCGGAAGGAATAGATACTTTGTGCATCATCTCCCACTACACAAATATTTTCATTGACAGCACCCAGTAATTTGATGATTTCGTACTGAGCAGGGTTGGTATCCTGGTACTCATCGATCATGATGTACTTGAACTTATGCTGGTATTTGTGGAGTACTTCCGGGAATGTTTTGAGGAGGATATACATTTTAAACAGCAGGTCATCGAAGTCCATGGCGCCGTTTTTAAAGGTACGTTTGGCGTACATGTCGTAGATCCTGCCGATCAGCGGCCTGTTGGCGCGCATATCTTCCTGTTGTACGAGGTGATCCAGCTGGTATTCTTCCGGTCCCATCAGGCTGTTTTTGGCAGCGGAGATGCGGTTGTATACGAAGTTGGGTTTATAGTGTTTATCATCGAGATTCAGCTCATTGATGATCGTTTTGATCACGCTTTTGGCGTCGTCTGTGTCGTAGATGGTAAAGTCGTTCGGATATCCCAGCCGGTGTGCTTCTGCGCGCAGGAGGCGGGCAAATACGGAGTGGAAGGTACCGATGTAGAGGTTACGGGCTTCGCTGCCGCCGAGGATCTTTTCCACACGTTCTTTCATTTCACGTGCCGCCTTGTTGGTAAACGTGAGGGATAAAATATTAAACGCATCCACGCCGTTCCTCATCAGGTGAGCGATACGGGTGGTGAGCACCTTGGTTTTTCCCGAACCGGCGCCTGCTACAATCATCAAAGGGCCGTTGATATGTATTACTGCTTCCCGCTGTTGTTCGTTAAGCTCGTCTAAATAATTTGCCTTCATCACGACTGCTGTTTATATTTTATATGTAGAAAAGATATAGTATTTCAGAAGGGGGTAAAAGTACGAAAAAGGCGGGAATAATGCAGCGGAGGGAGCGCCTTCGGCGCTTGTCTTTCTCCCGATTAGACTGATGATGATGATTGCACTGATTTTCCTGCGTTTTGTTGTTTGGATTTTCGTGTGTTTGTTTAAATGATTTTGGGGAGATAAAAGCGAAATAATCCACTTTTATCTCCCCAAAAATATTTTTTTATCTCCCCCAGATATTTAAAACAAAAGGTGGGAAAATCATAAAATCATGTTTAATCCCCTAATCCTGGAAAAGACAAGCGCCGAAGGCGCTCCCTACGCTAAGGTTTTGCTCCCAGTGCTTTCATAAAGCGGAAGTGAGATACAACGGCTCCCTGCATAGTAGGGATAGAGTTGTAAGTAAGATTATGTTCTGCACATTTAGCTGCCACAATTTTGCTAAGGGCAGGATAGTGTACGTGACTGATTCTTGGGAACAGGTGATGTTCTACCTGGTAATTCAGTCCGCCTACGAACCAGGAAATAATTTTATGTCCGGGTGCGAAATTCGCGGTGGTTTTGATCTGGTGGATCGCCCATTCGTTTTCGATCATTTTGGCATCATCACCAACTGCTTCGAATTCGGTTTCTTCCACCACATGCGCCAGCTGGAATACGATGGCGAGGGTGAAGCCCATTACCACGTGCATTACGGCAAAACCGATAGCCCATGCCTGCCAGCCTACCAGTACGATAGGAAGTGCGATATAAAATGCCAGGTACAGCGCCTTACTACCCCAGAACACCATATGATCGGTTAATTTCATGGGTTGCAGCGGGGTGGTATATACTTTCCGGCTCAGGTATTTCACAAAATCCATGATGAAAACCCAGGCGAAGGAAGAGATCGCGTAAACCAGTACCACGTAGATGTGTTGGATACGGTGCATAGGCACCCATTTCTGGGAGCTGCACTGTCTCATGAGCGGGCTTTTGGCGATATCATCGTCCAGTCCGTCTACGTTGGTGTAAGTATGGTGAATGATATTGTGCTTTTGTTTCCAGATAAATGCGTTACCACCCAATGCGTTCAATGTGAGGCCGAGGGTATCGTTCACCTTACTGTTGGTAGAATAGCTTCCATGACAGGCATCATGCATCACATTAAAGCCGATACTGGCCAGAACAAATCCCAACAGGGCACATAAAGTTACCGAGAGGGCAGCGGGCATGGAGATCACCAGTACCGAAATGTATAAAGCTATGGCCACCGGAATAAGGATGGCGGTTTTGAGATACAGTTTCCAGTTACCGGTTTTCGGGATGTTGTTTGATTTAAAATACTCTTCCACTTCGGATTTCAGCGCAGGGAAAAATAAAGCATTCTTGTTGTTAAAGGTCACTTTTGGCATAAAAAATTAAGCATTGTTGTTGCCGGCATACAGTAATGAATTGTAGGAATCTCCGGAAAAAGTTAAAAGTCTACGCTAATAAACGGCAATAAACCGGTTTTTATATGTTTTCCCCAATAATAAATATTTATTTAACAAAGATTTGTGCATAAAAGGGAGTCGACAGGAAGGAAAATGGGGTATTTCCGGGGAAAAGCGGAAAAAAGCAGGATAACCGAAGTCTGCAAACGAGCATACAGCAATATTACCGTTTCACGGTCTGTTCAGGACAGGCCATTCAGTAAAACAAACAATGACAATGCTGAGCCTACTACCGGGTGTTCATAGTTCTCTTAGCAGCGGCTGACAATGGCCTCGCTGAGGGTTTGCCGACTTCTGTTATCCAAAAGTCTGAATAATATTAAGTACAGTCAATTAGTTTGGTTAATGCCTGGTGATACGGGTTTTCAGCATTTTCCGGGCAAAATGGATACGACTTTTTACGGTTCCTAATGGTTCATTGAGTATAGCTGCGATTTCATAATATTTGTATCCTTCGAAATACAACAGGAAAGGTTGTTTAAAGATGATGGGTAAATTGTACACCGCCATCTGCACATCTTTCACGCGCAGGTCTGATTCCGCGAAATTGCCGATAGCAGAAGGCTGGTGACTTAACAGGTAATCCCCTACCGCGTTATCGAGCAACCGGTATTGGCGGTTACCGCGGCGGTAGTTATTGATAAAAATGTTTCTCATGATAGTATACAGCCAGGCGCGGATATTAGTGCCGGCGAGGTATTTATCACGGTTGGATAACGCCCTGAAAAGGGTTTCCTGATAGAGGTCTTTTGCAGACTCTGAATCTTTAGTAAGGGTGACTGCATACGGCCGCAGGAAATCT
>Ga0116227_10013426_pt1 | contig 12884 bp, 10 predicted proteins | sample S1TSphgellanicum_FD_89693 | JGI IMG/M metagenome (GOLD analysis project Ga0116227, IMG submission 89693) | Host-associated microbial communities from peat moss isolated from Minnesota, USA - S1T2_Fb - Sphagnum magellanicum MG | ecosystem: Host-associated > Plants > Peat moss > Unclassified... | reverse complement strand
TGGTCGGGAGTCAAACTGCTAGTTTGACTTCGGACCCTTCTTTCAACCATAACTTGTGCTACAAATGTCCAAATGGCTCATGCGAGGCCATTTTGGACATCTACAATTTAAGAACTTTCTAACAATATAAAAAACACCTTAATGCAAGGTGTTTTGACCCCTGTAATTGCGTTCTGAGTTTTGGGAATCCCGAAGGACTCCTAAGTCCCATTTTCAAGAGTGTGAGGGGTGACCTCACACTTCCCTCAAAGTGGGGTTGCGACAAGTATAGTAAACATAGTTATGTAAGGAATGTCACGAACATATATTTTTATATCTCTAATCAAACCCAATGGTTTTGTGGTTGTTTGATTTGCCATCCTCAAATTATATGGTGCAAGTTTAGGTTTTGGAAACCCCAACTTCGATTTTAATTGTTTTGTGATGATGTTAACTTTAGAACCTCCATCCAACAACGCATCTTCTATTGTATTATTCCCAATCTGTACTTGGATAACTACCATATGATTATGTATTGTTACAACAATTGTTCCTACTTTTGGTATCGAAGAATTAACTTGTATTTTTGTGGTTGCTTTGTTCAGATTTTAAATTTTTTCTAGTTTTAGCTTCTATCAAAGATACCTCTTTAATTCAAGAGTTATTTTAAACAACTATCCCCAAGTTTAAAGTATAAGTTGTTTCTAGGATCTACTTACTAATGTCTTGAAAAATCTTTTTTACTATAATCAATTTTTTTGGTGAATTCACTATCTCCTGAAATTTTTGTGTTTCTACAGGAGTAATATTTGGCATACCTGGCCAAGTTGTGTTCCATCCCTCCATGGATGTGTATGGCCCTTCTGTCTAGGTCTATGTTTTTTGAATCTATTGAATTGTCTCCACCATGGACTTTTTCAACCATTTTTTTTCCTCCCAATGAACGACACTTTTTGCTTTCCTTGGTTTTCTGTCCTTGAACACTGGTTCTTCAATTGCTTTACTTCTTGTTGTAACATTAACATCCACCACATTCACAAATATAGTGACTATTTGTCTTTCAGCAACGGGTTGAATTTCTACTATTGTCACATATTTCCCACAAAACATCTTTTGCATCTTAGTAAACTTTGGACAATCTATCATTTTATGTCCATTCAAATCACAAATGTGACATGCATATGAAGATGTCTTTTGTGGTTTTTAACTTTGTTGTGTTACTTCTGTGGCTATCACAATGGTATGTTCCTTCTCCTTTCTACATGTCTCCACATTAGTCATTCCACAATTTGTGCAATATTTGTTAGTCTTCCTTGTATTATTCTATATTTTTTGTGGTGCTACTTGTTTAGTACTATGTGGTACATATATGTGTTTTTTTTTTTTGGTAGTAATCAATCTTTTTTCACACAAAATTGTCACCTCCTTATGTTGTTGTAATGTTGACCGCGTCATCCCTATAATTGCAATTTTGAAGTATGATTACAAGGTTGCCTTAAACACAATAGTCAAGAAATAATATGTGGTTGGTACTTGTAAACCATGAGCTAATTTTTGAATCCTTTCATAGAAAACCTCCACCCTCTCAGTCTTTTCTTGTTTTATGTTATTCAACTCTTGTATTTTCTCATCATTATGAGTTTTTTAATGACGTTTGCAAAATGCCTATGTAAGCTTTGAAAAAATATAATTAGGAAATTCTCACATGTAATTCTGGCACTAACCCGATGTTGTATCTCTTAACATATAACTAAACACATTGATGATATACTTTTTAGAGGTTTTTGCATTAGCCTTTACTACAAAATTGAACACTCTAACATGAACATTTGGGTTAGCATCTTTTTTGAAGTCAGGGTATTTAAGAGCTACCATCTTTAACTTCACATAATGACCATTTCTATGATTGGGGATTCTTGCAATTACTATAGATGGTTCTTTATATCCTCATTTTGGATTTGTAACATCTGTATTTTCTAGTAGTTATTGAGTTCATCGGTGGCCGATCTATAATCATGTTTACATGAGTAATCATTATCGAATTGGTAAATACCATTTTGGGTGTCCCAACAATTCTAGTAGTTGTTGTTCATGGTAGTCTTGAACTTATACTCAAATCCTTTCCCATTAAAGCCCTTTTCGATCCACGACCCAAATTCGCTACAGATTCAATTAGTACCCCACCTTTGACAAAATTTGTGTTGGGTGCAACAACAATTTACACTTTTGTGGTTGGCATTACATCATTAAGGAGTTGAGTAACCTTTAATTCAATAAGTTATTTCCGATTTTTAACAATTGTCACTTTTGACACTCTCAGTGAAGTTGAGTTCATTTGAGTTTGATTATGCCCCATCCTGTGGTTACCCATTGGTATCCGTTGCGGCACAGAATGAGGATGTGATTACATCTTTGATACTCTGCTCTTGAATTGAATGGATGGATGAAACTATCAACTTTGTGGTCCCAATTGACCTCCCAACTCCATGCCTCTCAATTTGTTTTGGACTAAATGAATTCATGGTTCCTATTCTTGTGATTGATCCATTAATGCTCCAGCCACATTTTCTAACTCCACATGTCTAACAATTCTTATTTTAATGTGCAAAGGCACAAAAGGACAATCCATGATTGCATGTCCTTCTTCCTCACAAAATGTATAGACCTTTGAAAGTAATTTGGCTACATTCAAATCCATATATTCATGATCCTTGGTTTCGATTGTGTACTTTATTTGATCCAACCTTGGATTTCTTTGATGTGAGTATGATTGTGGTACTTCATTGAATACATTCACTTGTGCCTTTGCATATTTGAATGGTTTTAGGTAATTTTCCTTAGTCTCCTTAAGCACATTAATATTAGTGTTTTCTTCCACCTCCTAGTCTTCCACTGGTTCATAATAATGTGGAGATGTAGATTGGTACACAAACTTGGATTGTATACCTCTTGTAATATCCCTTCCTTAACTAGTCATCGATTTGGACTTGAGATTTCCTATGGCTGATTAGATACTATAAAAATCCCTGCTCTGTTTTAATCTCTATGATTCTGAAACATAGATTATGGTTAAGAAGTATATTGCACCCACTCATTTGGGTGAATATTTGATTGCATTTCTTTCCATGGAGATTGTTGTTTGAAATTATGTCTTTTATGAAGACCACTAGTCCATACTTCACACCTTACCACCTTTTGTGGTAGAAACAACCTGTGTCTTGTAGGTCTTTTTATTGTTTTCATAACTTGTTTGTCTAACATCAAATTCCAATATGGGGTTTTTGTAATTTCCGCATACTCCCTTCCATTTTCATGATTGACTTTTATTTGTTTTTCAAGACCTTGACGATTTGCCTCCAAATCTAATTTCCACTATAAACTCCAAATCACCATTCGATTCATTTTGTTTCATAATTGTTTCTTCTTCAAAGTTTCTAAATCGCTTTATAGTCTTTACAACTTCAAGTGCTTAGACCTTTGGTGTTTTTTAACATACCCCTTTAAATTTGAATTGAAAACTAAATTACTTTTTTGAACACCTTCATTTATAATATAAACAATGGAAAATGGGAAAAACCCTCATGTTCATGTATAAAAAAAACAAAAAAAATTCCCCAAAGAAATGGTTGCTAAATAGTATGACACACTCCCAAATTCTTTGAAAGTTTTAAATGCAAGTTCGAAGGTGAAAATAACAAAAGAAGGAGTTGGGGTCCGCTCCATAGCTCACAACACTTCAAAAGGAAGAGGGACGTGTTAGAACATTGAGGTGGGGATTAGGACAAGTGACAAGTAGGTCAACTATTCACATAGACCTACACAAATCAAACAATAAGTTGCTTAGTGCATAGTTATATCACTTTTGGTGCATGGATGAGCCACGAGCATACACAAACTCACAAGATTCAACACGACCCGGATTTGGGGGAAGCCACCACCTTCCCTTTTATAATAATCTTTGTGCGTGACCATAGGGGCTGCACCCAAATGTCATTTTGTCCTAGGATTCCCAAGTTGGGAGTCCTGAAATTTTCGAAATTGGGACTTTTAGCACTTTAGAGGCCCATAACTTCTTGTGTATACCTTCGATTGAGATGAGATTTAAAGTAAAGTTGTAACACTTGTTGAGAGCTTTGCAATGATATGTGGCATGCCACCTGAAAGCACATATTTCATGGCGATTCTTGATTTTTAATGGTCAGGAGTCAAATTGGCACTTTGATTCCTAACCCTTCTTTCAGCCATAATTTGTGTTTTAAGTATCCAAATGGGTCATGAGAGCCCATTTTAGACACCTACGTTTCAGGAACTTTCTAATGGTATAACAAAATCTTTAATCTAATGATTTTTAGCCCTTGAAATTATTCTCTAAACATTTAGGGACTTCATTGGGACTCTAATTCTGGAAGTGAAAGTCCACTTGGGAGTGTGTGGCTCATTCCTTCACACTCTTTCACACTCCACGAGTGTAAATGTGATTCTTAGGTTGCAATCTCGACCCGCACCTTTCCATGCCTTTACTTTGGTCGTGAGCCCAAAGCTAAGGTCGTGACATGGTAGATGTGGATTTTATTGCTTCGAAACTATTCCACACTTACTATAACAACATATTTGCACTACAAATATTCACACATTCATAATTTTGCATTGATTTTAAACAAACACATATTTGTAGTTCGTTAATACACCAAATTTATGATTATTTATGATAATTAGAATCTATACTTTAGAATACAATGTCTAAACAATTGTAAACAAAATTATAGTTCATTGTCATGATATCTTTAAAATCATAGATGATTCACACAACAAATTGAATATGGAAATCAATGAAAAAATATGTATTTCTTGGTTTATTGAAAATTTTAACAAAATTATGAAAAAATTCCACGTTCTACTAAAATGTGCTTAAACAACAAATCCAAATTTGTAATATCCCACAACAAAATCTATAATTTTCTACAAGTACCTACATATCTCATAAAACTCCAAAACTATGTGTTTATGAATGTTTTTCACTTCCCCATAACTCCCACCTTTGGGTAGTCCTCAAGTCACCATTAATATGAATCAACAAAACTAAACAAGAATTCAAAATTCAAATCGCCAATGTCCAACAACCTATCCCTATCTGTAATGCCTTATAAATGTAAAAACAATGTAGTCTACCTACTCTTTTAGCAGTGACATTAGAAAAGATTTTGGAAGAAATTTTGAAAGATATTAGCACAAAAGTCTTGGAGACCAAATATACATTCAACTTGGGAAAATTGTCACAAACAATATTTAATGTTAAATGTTAGATTTTTAACCCAATACCATCACAACCTATTTCACTTGAACCTATAGTTGCTTTAATAGCAATTGATCATTAGATGGCGGTTATAATGGTTCAAATACGAAAGAACTTCATTGAGAATGTGTTTTAAAATGTTGGTTATAGAGTTTACATTATTATGGAGAAACTAAAAGAATAGTTAGGATTAACAAAACCAAAACCAACACCTTATAACATACACATGGCAAATCAAACTATTGTTAAACCTTTAGGTTTAATAAAAAATATTAAATTTTTTGTCCATGGAATTCTTTAAATAGTCTCCTTTATTGTTATATAAAATAACTATTCCATGTTCTTTGATCGTTCTTGGTTTAGAGATGATAAAATATCTCATGATTAGGTTAATAACAATATTACTATCCAAGGATTTGGTACAATCAAAACTATGCCTATTACCAAAAATAATGAATACCAAATAAACAACATGAAGTGTTAGTTTGTTATGACTTTCATTCTAGAATATTGGATGAGGAAGAAAATCTAATTTCGTTACAAAACTTGAGTTATTATCAATAGGAACCATGCTTGTCCATACATCATTACCATACAACCTTGTAGAATGAACATGCATTGATAACACAAGCACAATGAAGATGGACCCATAAATAGATTATTTAACCAAGATGCAATTCATCCCCCAATTTTGCCTTTGGGAAACATGAGCCTTGACAAGCTCTAAAAAAATGATGACCAAACGTGTTAAAATGTATTCCAATGAGCTATCCTTTCACATAATCATTCAATTTTTTTCTTTAAACTTGGATCTCTCACTAAACATAATAACATTCCAAGAAGTGTGAATTATGGGTTTCTTAGAAAAAGATAACTTGGGAAAAAGTTGGATTCAATAATCAAAAAATCTAACATACTTAAACCCAACGCCCACTTGTCAACAAGAGAAGAACGAAGAGAAGAAGAAACATGGTAGTCTAGAAGCAATTGGATAGGAAAGAATGCAAGAGGTAATGGTGAGTTTACCTACTTGCTTGTCATTTGTTGACTGCTTCGATGTGAGCATCGCCATCTTCTTCTTTCCATTTTTTTCTTCTTTGCTTGTCATGGTAAGGTCAGTGTGCTTTGCAATGATGCAATCATGAGGGGTTAGTGATATTCAATGTCGTTTCCATCCCCATATTGAAAGCTCACAATATAATAACCATGTTAGTGATATTCAATGTCATTTCCATCCCCATATTGAAAGCTCACAACATAATAACCATGTTAGTGATATTCAATGTCATTTCCATCCCCATATTGAAAGCTCACAACATAATAACCTTGATCGTCGTCCTCCTCATTCACTAGTTGCTTTGCCTCATGAGAAGGTCTAGAGCTAGATTTGCTACATATTTCAACAATCGGCATATTGTTCCTTTCAAAACCTGGTTATTTGGAATTTATTTGAATTTTCAGCGGCAGAAATCAATTAAAAATCTATATCTCCCACATTCTGAATCCAAATCTTAACAAATAAATTCCATTAAGTCCTGCTCATCAAGATTTTTCCAACAATACCAATTTTTTTTAAAAAAAAAACGCACTCTCATTCCAATTCCTCCAAAAAAATTAGCTAGGATTTAATTTAATTTTTGGTGAAGAAATCATTCAATATTCAAGAACTTTTGTATAGCAAGTTCAAACGCCATGGAACCAAGCCCATGCACCCCTCCTCATCAAGAGCTTTCCAAAGACACCAAGAACACAATCTGAAGCATCCCAGTTCAGTGGATCTCATAACTACAAAACAAAATACCTTCCTTCATAGATAGATTAGTGTGGCTTGTGTTGTTCCCAAGTGTTATCACGTTCTCAACTGATTTTTCCTTCCAAAGCTTGGTTTTTTGAAATTTATTTGAATTCTCAGTGGCAAAAATCACTTAAAAATCAATATCTCCCACATTTTGAATCCAAATCATACCAAATAAATTCCATTGAATCCTGCTCATCAAGATCTTTCCAACAACACCAAATGCACATTCCAATCCCTCCGAAATTTTCAGCTAGGATTTAATTTAATTTTCAGTGAAGAAATCAATCATATTCTAGAACTTTTGCACCACAAGTCGAAACACCATGAAACCAAGCTGGTGCACCCCTCCTCCTCGATAGCTTTTCAAAGAGATCAGGAATGTGATCTGAAGTATCTTCGCTTGGTGGATCTCATAAGTACAAACAAAACAAAACAAACTACCTTCATAGATAGATGTACTTTTTTTTTTGCAAGTTAAAAAAAAATCTCACCCCATGTATGACCAAACTGAGCGTTTGGGTGCTGTGTTTTCCTTACTTTATGGATAACTATGATTTTTTATTAAATAGTTTTTTTGTAATTTTGATTTTTTAAAATTAAAAATAATAATAACTGGTTGGTGAGAACCACCAAATGATAACTGGCTGTTCTCAAATTTATGAAAAACTGGCATCATGAGAATCAATTGATTTTTTAAAAAAAAATATTAATACCCTGACCCAGTGTATAAATTTAAATAAAAAATTAAAAGGTGAGAACTGAAACCTTTTGTAATCTATTTTGTGAAAACTGGATCCGACGAGTATCAAAAAAATCTGATACCCGCCCAACATTGGTATCCACCTCTGCCTCCTACCTATGTGCCATACCCACCCCGACATGGTCCTGTTGAAGGGCAACAACCATAGTACACAACATCAGGGATACGTGCACCAATCCCCTTTCCATCCACCTCCAGATCAAATGGTCCAGTATTCCCCCTGGACTTCAACCATGGAGTTCCTTCAGAAACAAAGGATTTTAAATAGAAAAAATGATCCAGATTTACTAGATTTCTAAGATTAAATAAATTCCAATTTGCAAAAATTTTATGATAAGGTCCGGGATGTCGCCAAGAAAAAATAAAGATCCTCTCTGTTTTTTATTTTCATATCTGGTATGTGGCCAGATTTGGCTAAATTATTCTTTGGATGATCGCCACCTTGGCTACATCACAAAACCCTTAACAAAAGACAAGAATGCTTGAGATCAGTTTTTCAAAATTTTGCAAATTTTGGCATCGTGGAAACAAAAAATAATCCAACGCTACAAATATAAAGGCTTTTTTGTGGGGGGGAAAAAATGGCCCAAATTCGCCATATTATGACCAAAAAGGAAGTGAAATCGTGATATTTAGACAATGAGTAGTTGCAAGTCGCAAAAATATATAGCGTGAGTCCTAAACCGTTTTGCTTTCGTCTCTTACCTGAAGCCAAATTTTGCTAAGTCCTTTTGTGGATGATCGCCAACCCACCTACCTCACAAATTTTGAAGAGAAAAAACATTGGTTGAGAGTCGAGAAGTTTTCCTTTTTGCAATAATATTGGTAGCGTAACACTTGACCAATGATTGCGTATCGAGGATCCGCGTTACTACCGACACACACGCAGCAATAGCTGGGCAGGAGGAGAGGGATCAGCGAGCATCCATGATCCATCTGCTTGGCCTATGTCTTGCTGTAGAGCATAAAGTTGCACGAAGTTGCACGAAGTTGACGAGCCACGTCCAGATGCGGAAACCGTAGCTACTGCTTCAGGTGCATGTTTTGAAGCTTGAAGGATCGGCGGCGACAGCAGCAGCGTGTTTGCGGTATGGGAGGGTTGTTTAGGGTTTGGTGGATTTATGCTCTTCTTTTCCGTGTCTTGTATCTTTGAGCGCGTCTGTCTGTCTCCGAGAGAGAGAGAGAGAGACAGAGAGAGAGAGAGAGGGGAAAAAAAAATTTAGGTCGGCGATTTGAATGGAGCGCAAGCGGGAGTGCTTTACTCTGAATACAGGGGCTAGGATACCGGCTGTAGGGTTAGGGACATGGCAAGCGGACGGAGCTTCATGCCAGGCTGCCGTGGCTACGGCCCTGGAAGTAGGGTACAGGCACCTGGACTGTGCGCATCTTTACGGCAACGAGACCGATGTGGGCCAAGCTCTGTCTGAAGCTCTCAATGGTGGTGTGCCGGGGTTGAAGCGCGAGGATGTTTTCGTGACATCTAAGTTGTGGTGCACGACCAACGCTCCGAAGCGCATCGGGCGCGCGGTCGAAATCTCGCTCAAGAATTTAGGGTTGCAGTACCTGGACCTGTACCTGATGCACTGGCCTGTGTTTTCGCCTCTCGGTGATGCGACAGATCCTCCCTCGCACCGCAGTGAGGAGCTGATGAAGCCGCCCCCGCGACGGATGGAAGCGACGTGGCGGGCCATGGAGGAACTAGTGCGGAAAGGGCTCGTACGTGCCATAGGGCTCAGCAATTTTAACATCACCCAGATGGAGGAGATTCTCAGTTATGCCAAAATTGTGCCTGCTGTGAATCAGGTAGGTCTGCATCACAAAGAAAATCATTTGCGAGAGATTCGGCATTCTGGTTTTGAGGATTGGTACAAGCTGTGGCAAGGAACATTCAAATTGCACAATTGACTCTCTTTATGCTGCCCTATGGTTCCAATTCCTTCATTGGGATGTTGATCTCTTGACCTACATGATCAGTTGTATGATTGAATTGAAAATTATGTTCAGCACATCAATTAATTCAGAATGTTGTGTGTAACTGTAGTGTTTCAACCCCCACATATTATTTGAGGATTTGTTGAATTGCGGTCAGAATAGGAATGGGTTTAGTTAAGAACCCTAAAACCATTTTGTTCTTCAGAAGGTATTTTACACTACATGTCTTCAGTCTAGCCAACATCATGACTATGTCTTGTCTTTGCTTCAAAAAATTCAGCAGAAACTCAGGATGCCAATGTTTGTATCATTTGTTTGTGGGAAATTCTGAACACATTGTTATTGGGAGTTCTGATGAAGTCATGGGAAGTGATGGCAGCTAGTCGCTGCATTCATGATCAAGTCTGATACCTTGTGAGGGACACTCACAAGGTTGTGACTGCATTCATTCTTGTCCTGTTTGTTTTGTTTTGGCAGGAACTTGCACAGAAGTTACCTTCAAACTGTTATTTCATAGTTTTTTTTTGCTGTTGTGGATGTATAATCTTTGGGTTTACTGCAGTCTTGTTTTAGCCCTACAGTTGTCTTCTGTTACTCAGTGTAGTTGTCTGTCATTTCTTTACTTCAACTAAAGACTGCAAGAGCCTGTCCATACCCACCACAAAATCTAAATGATGTAGGAATTTCAGCTTGGTGTATCATTTATTATGTGAATGGTGATGGGAGACACAATCTGGGAAAGAAGAATCTGATGATGTCCAGCATTCTTGCTGCAACAGGTTGAGCTTCACCCTTTCTGGAGGCAAGATAAAGTTGTGCAGTTTTGTCAGTCAAGAGGGATTCACCTGTCAGCACACACACCACTTGGTGTTCCAGGTGGGCGGGATTCTGGGTATGCTTCTTCTTCTGAAGATGAGGTGGAGTCCCCTGCTGCATCTATAGTCTATTCAAGGTCCCGATCTGTGCATGCCCCCATGCTGAAGAGTTCTGTTGTTGGTGATATTGCTGCACGACTTGGACGAACCCCTGCACAGGTGAACATTCTTTCCTTGGAATTCATTGCCTGTAAGGTAAAATCGCTGAAGTGGATGGGGAGTGATTCTTTCTTGTCCCTGCTATCCGATGTGAATGTGAAAGTCTTGTACTTTGTGGGCTATAGTTACAAAGTTAAGGTTGCACTCTGTCCTGTTGTGTCTAGTTTAGATTATAAGCTGGATGATGCAGTAGTTGGTTACCTTACAGGTTTGTCTCCACATCCTGAAATAGTTTTTCATATGTATTGAATGGCTTTTTCAAGGGTGTAACAGGCTATCTTTCTAGACTTCCATAAGGTCTTTCACTCAAATGTTTGCTTGCTACAGGAGATAGCTGAAGTGACAATCACATAGTTAAAACTGTACTCCCTTGTGTTGATCTATGGTCAGTAGTTTGTTGGTTAGACTTCATGGAAAACTTCCAACAAATGTGGTGGTAATCAGAGGATATGATGGGTATGCAGGTTATACTGCGGTGGGGAGTGCAACGTGGGACAAGTGTGTTGCCTCGTAGTCTGCGATCAGACCACATCAAGGCTAACTTTGACATTCTCAACTGGTCTCTATCAGAGAGTGATTGGATGAAAATCAACACCCTAGAGCCACAGCTCCGACTGGTTGATGGGAACCACTCATATCTATCTGAGATTGGGCCATTACAGGCAGTTGCAGAAACAGATGTAGAGTCAATTTCAGAGACAGATGTTGAGTCAATTCCGGAGACAGAGATTGAAGTGATTTCAGAGCCAGAAATGGAGTCAATCCCAGAGACAGAGAGTGAACCAATCTCTGAGTTGGAGACCGAAGGAGAGGCTGAACATGAGATAAATACTAGGTTGTATTAGCTTCATCATGTACCCTGAAAGGTTGGACAAGTGTTGGTGGTTTTTCAGGCAGGTGAGTGAAGTGATACAAGGCTTCACATTGTTTTAGGATTTATGGTTTTTCCAGGGTTCTGAGCTTTTATAGTGGGAATTGCTGATGATTTTCTTCAAATTTCTTAAGTCAGTCAAATCCTTCTAGATATTAAACGTTCCTCTGCCTGGAACAGTCTCTGTTTGCAGGAGTTCAAGCTGCCAATCTTGAATTTCTGGGATCATGTATTTTCATAGTAGGTTTGCATAGATTTCTCTAAGGTCTCTAAGAAGTTTCCAGATGGTTTGTTACAATGTGATCCACACATTGTTCAGGTACTCTTCCAGTTGTGAACAAAAGGAAGGTGGTGGGGCTTAGTGCAAAGTTTGGCTACATGTAATATACTTTTCATCAAACTGTTTCCTCAATTGAAAGCTATTTTACTCTGCTTCTTGGAGTCAGCTTTGTTTCTTCCATCAAGCACATATGAATGCTGTTGTTGACAGAACATGGGCTCATGGTTTGGTGGTTTTGAACCTGCAACCACTTTTCAAGGTAGCCAGGAATCTAAACCAGCAGGCTAATGCTTGAAGCCTCAGATCTGCTTTGAATGTTTGATGCAATTTCTATAGCATCTCTTCCTGAATTGGTTCAACTTTAAAACTTACTGCAGATTGTGATGTTCCAGGTCTGTCCTTCCCTCCACCTGGTGACAGTATCAAACTGTCACTGCAGTTAGTTCATTTTTGTCATAGGGGTCTTGTACACAGTAACCAGTGTGCTGGTGCAAAATTCACAAACAATGGTGAAACATCTATCGCTAGAAGGAATACCTGGAAGGAATTTGAGTATATGTACTTGACCCATCTATTCTACTAATCTGATGTTTAAGACAATTGTGAGAGGTGTTTTTTTCTCATCCTTTTGCCTTCATGTTGACATAGGAATTTATAGCAGCATGCTTAGATGCTGGTTATTTGTCATGTTTGGTGGACAATTGATCCATACATCCCTATTTCTCCTCTTTTTTGTCTTCCCTCATGCATATGTTGTTGTTTTATTTGGCAAACTTTTTGGATCCAAATCTCGTCACATTGTGATCTCTTATGCATTTTTAGCTGTTGCTAAGGAGATAGAAAGAGAAGGGGGGGGGGGGTAGGGGGGTTTTTGATTATACATGCAAAATGGCTAGGGATGGTTTGAAAGTAGGAAACCTCAGTGGGGTTCCTTTTT
>Ga0116227_10013425_pt1 | contig 12884 bp, 7 predicted proteins | sample S1TSphgellanicum_FD_89693 | JGI IMG/M metagenome (GOLD analysis project Ga0116227, IMG submission 89693) | Host-associated microbial communities from peat moss isolated from Minnesota, USA - S1T2_Fb - Sphagnum magellanicum MG | ecosystem: Host-associated > Plants > Peat moss > Unclassified... | reverse complement strand
GCAACTCAATTCCAGACAAAACTAGTATCCAAGAGCTGCAATCTTGTGCAAGGAGCGGGAATGGTTGATTTATTCCTCCAACGTTGATAATCATATGATTTGCTTGGATCCCCTGTACCAGGCATTCTGACCAAAGAATTCATTGGGGGTATATAAACTTCTGCAGCAACTGTGCAGGGGGGATGCAGGAGACATCCCATTTTGAAATATGGTGCCAATACTCCATACTCCATTACAGAGCAGCTATGGTCTGAAAGAAAAAGCTCCAATCAGCAAACTTAAGAAATATTGAACAAAGAAAACATAAGATAACCTACAAACATCACTGAAGGTTAGGTACAATGATCAATTCAAAAAGATTGAGGTCCAAGACTAATATGTCCAACCTTTGTTGGTCAACATTTAAAATTGGTCATCAATTTCAGTAGTCTCAAACATTCACGCAGTTTCCAAAATAACTCCCTTCATAGATAACAAGAAAGAGGCAACAGACCTAAGTGCTACAGATGGGAGAGCCAAGAAACCAATAATCTTGGGAGGTGGCTCCATGGCCAACTTTTTAGTGACACCACATCTGAGAATGGTGTTGAACTTTAATTGTGTTAAAAGTTCACTAAAAATGCTACTATAAACAAAATGAAGTCAATTTAGTGTTTGACAAGTTAGCCTATTGGCATCACCAGTAGTCCATGCAAGATCAAACACCATCTTCAAAGTGATGAAAGCGGTTGGCATCCCTCACCACAATGGCTCTGCCAACTATTCTTGAACTGAACTTTGTGAAAGTGTCGCAATCATTGCAAAAACCTGCAGATTTTTTCTTATTCGAAGAGGAGTACCAGGAGCTGTGTTGATGAGCCTGAATGCAATAGCCAGCTTCTCACTCTTGTGACACAACTGAAATACCTTTCCTTCTTCCACATTCATCCAGAACAAATTTTGTACAAGGCACATACCCTGGATCATACATCAGCCCTGACAATATCTGCAGTTCTGAGGATGGACTTAATCTCACTGTTCACTTCAATCCAGGTGCAACCCAACTGTTTCTTCACACCTGTTCGGCCCTTTCTCAGCAGTTCAACACTCTGACAGAAATGCCTGTTGCCAGCACCAGCCTAGATGTTTGACTGCAGCACATTGAATACAGCAGCATTGTAGGCTCCATTTCAAGAAATGTTTTGGCAGGACGTTTTCCAATGTCCACATCACCATGAATTCTGCAAGCAACTGCCATATAACTGCGATTGCCACATAATGTTCCAATGTTGGAGAAATCCTTAGTCCAGGTGATCATTGGACTAATATAATAGCACATGCCTTCATCCACCAGACCTGCATCATGGGTACAAACTGACAGAAGACAATGAAAGTGATATCATTTGGCTGTACACCGTCCTCACACATCTGTCCAAAATGTCTAAGAGCTTCTTCAGTGCCCATGCGTCAGACATCTTCCAAGTGTGGTGGTCCAAGTTATATGGTGGTCGCAGAGCTGGTAGGATTATATATATATTATAGGAGCTTTAGAGTGCTAGACCTTTGACAAGAGATCATTCTTAAGACAATGTCTCTGTTGCAGCATTAATCAGATCAAGGTCGAATGACTACAAACGGATTTCAGATCACATTCCTAGCTACTGTCTACCTTCTCGACTGTCACAAGGAGCTCTTGGATGCCTCCCTTGTGGGAAAATCGTCTAACTTGACATCCAAGAATAGACTATACGCGTAAGTAACAAACAGGGAATTGTGCAACACAGAGAGTTTTGCAACATTCGCAAGGAGCCTTACAGGGAAAGTTTATTTATGCCATCTAGAAGGGTACTACGCTGAACCAATCTGCAACGGGTAGTTGGTCATTTTCCCCTGGTTGTAAACCACATATTGGGGAAAGTCCAATTTTCCCTTTGACGTTGGTTTTCAAGAGGAATTTCTAACAGGGATAACTGAGACCTTTCCCACATGTCACAGAGTGAGTGTGTTGTACGAGAACTGCTTGTGTGTGTTTAGAATCAACCAGCTGCTGCAGCTGCCGTGCGGATTGCTGCGGAACTGGCCGGGTCGATCACCGCCCTTCCATGTGGTGTAATTTCGAGCTTCTCATATGCAAGCTCGGCAGAGCCTGATGGAGATGAAAAGGCGAGCATGGCGTCGTGCTCTATAGTGATCGTGAGCCAAGCAGTTTTTGTTTGCATGTCGTCCGAGCTTTGCAGCACGTATAAGTTCAATCCGCACCTTTCGTCCGAGAGCTGGCCGCTCGCGAGAACCCTTGAGATAAGGAATGCAGCGAGCGCAGCACCTGCAGCGGCGGCTGGGAGCGCTGGACACCCGTCGGGCGCAGGGGTGAAACCGCAAGAAGAACTCCAGCAATTTGGCCTGCAGCAAGTGAAGCGCGTCGTCCAAATCACTATGAAGGTACCAGTGTAACCCAGGAATAGATGACAAGCGTAAGTAAGTAACAAGGAATTGTGCAACATTCCAAAGGAGCCTCAAAGGGACAGTTCAAGTATGCCATCTACAAGGGTACTGTGAACCAATATCAAAGGGGAAGTTAGCCATTTTTCCCCGGTTGGAAAGCACCTAGATTGGGGAAAGAACCAATTTTCTCTGTGACATTGGTTCTAAGAGGGATTTCTAAGGGGGATAACTGACAAACTTCCCACATGTCACACAGGGAGTTGTACGAGTCTAACGTTTCGTGTATAGAATCTTCACGACAAACCGGGTCTACAATTCTCCAACGCTAGCATTTTGTGGCATCTAGTACAACTCGCAAAGTGTGAGATCGACATGAAAGGTTGCTCTAGGGCAAATTCTGCACACTTTTCAGGCATCTAGATTGCAGAAGCAGGTCCTCTGGGAAAAGGTGCCTATTTCGAAAGAAATGTCGTCCAAATCTCTTGAATCAGACCCTTCGAAATGCCTTTATGCCAGATCAGAAGGCGCCTCTAGGGTGCATTCTGCACCTAGGTCTCGGCCGGCCTCGCTCTAAAGGCTCACTGGCATGCAGAATGCGCCCCAGGGGCCCAGGGGCGCATTATTTAGCACATAATAGACTAGTGTATGAATCGAAGGGTTGAGACGGAAGAAACACAGTGAACGGATGGGAAATCGAAGCAATGAAGAGTACCAAAGTAATTGTCCATACGTGGCTCACCATGCACAATCGTCCTTACGAAGCTGCCGTTGTGGATGGTCAAAAGCCGTCTCACACTACGCCTCGGTAGCACAGCTGCAACCGATGGAAGGAAGTCAAGCTCAGGATGAAACCGAACTGAGGAGCTTACACACTCATATATTGCATCGCATGACGTCGGTGTGCTACAAGCATCGTTAATGGAACATTTGCGGGTGTAAAACGTGGGACTGGACAGAAAGCTTTACCCTACATGTGTTCGAAATTCTGTCCTACATTTCCAGGTTACAAAACACTTCCAAACTCGTTTTTTCTTTTTTCAGACTCTTCCTATTTTCAAAGCTCATAATTTTCTCATCGCTTGTTCAATTTGAGTAATCTAAAGTGTCCTGAGAATGTCATCTTAAGCTTTACAAATCACCTTTCAAACTCTGAAGACAAGGAAGCAAGGTGGAAGGAATGTTTGGGCTTTCAGAAACCAACTTCCAAATGTTCTGTGTGCCTCCTTTTCAACTTTTTGATCCTTGTTACTTTGATGGGCTGTAACTTTTCTCATTTCTGCTGAGTTTTTGATGTTTTTTAGTGCCTCGAATGTGCCGAGAGGAGGGCTTCAATTTCTCTTTGGACACCGTAAACAAAGAAGCCTTCCCTTGGATTTCCATGAGCTCTGAGACACTAAGTGTTTGCTCACCGATCTATCTACCCTATTATCTTGATTATGCATGCCAATTGTGCCTGGCTCCGATTTACATATAATCTATCTATAGGTTAAATTGATGACCAGTTGCTGGGCTTGTTCATTCTTCCAGCTAGAATGATGAAACCCTGCCAATCAAATAAAAACCAAAGCACCCATAAAAGGCAGAATACAAGGAACAAAATGGAAGGGCCCATGTCCAAGAAGACAAATGAACCACCTAAGATGGTGGACCACAAGGGAACATCAAGTTCTCGGAGCGGGAACCCCCTCCTATTGCAAGAGGCATATCAAATAAGAAAAGGGGAGGACCTCTTTAGAGGACACCTTGCTTAGACGAACCCTCACCTACCACAACTACACATTTCAAAATAAAGATTACATGCACATGTTGTAATGCCATTGACACTATTTGTTTACAAAATGCACACAAAACTAAAAGAGGAAGGCTTTTAGTGCCCTTTGCTCCCCATGCCATGTTGATACATCAATGAAAAAACCCAGTCACCTTTTGGTGTAAACATTTGAAAATCTCTATAGTTAGAAAGACAAACATGTTTGTTGGGAACAGATCGTGATAAAGATCATCCTTTCCTTGAGTTGCAATTATTGTGATAACCCCACAAGAAAAAGTAGCTCATGAAACCAAATCAACTTGAGTGCTAATGATGTCTACCAACGTGTAGAAAGCGATTGATTGATAACATAATGTCAATTCGATGGCATGAAGATTTCAAGGTAGGGGGCGAAAGGACATGGTTCTATTCTTGTGAAATGTGAAATCCCACATTGGTTGCAAAAGCATTTCACACAACATCATGCGAAGCTATCCTCTCCCTGGACTACGAACACAACCAAAAAGGTGAATCCCCATAAGTTCCAAATGTTGGCTACAAATGTAATGTGACACCCCAAGGATTTAAGGATGGCAAAGACCCAAAGGTGAAAGCATGGTAAATATACAAAAAAAAATTTATTTCCAAGGCAGTCAAAAAATGGTTTAGTTTTCTACACAAGTAAAAGAAAGTAGATTGAAAGTAATATAATGAAAGCATGATGCTTTTCTTTAAATTTATAGTGAAATGAATACAAATTTTGAAAAATTTTGGCACAATAAAAGTAGATAATAAGTATGTTTGAAAATGATTGGTCAATTTAAGTTTAAACCTACTTTTTGACGCGCTCCCAAGTTCCTAGTTAGACTCAAGATGGGCCTAAGTTATTCAAACAGTGGAATTGTAAAGAACTCAGGGCACGCTCCTAGCTCTTAGCACTAGAAGGGGTAGAGGGGCATGTTGAAGCTCCGGGATAGGACTAGGAAGAGTGACAAGCTTTAGTTACTTATTTAAACCTACATCAAACTAACCAACAAGTTGGTTAGTTCATTTTTTGGAGCACCTTTAGTGCTAGGACAAGCCATGGGTGACTCTAGATTCACAAGACTCACCACGGCCCGGACTCGGGGGAAGCCACCACCTTCCCTCATATAGTATACTATTTGTTCCAGGATTCTCAAGGAGGAGTCTCGAAATTATCCCGGTTTGGACTCTTGGGACTTTGCAAGATCATAACTTTTTTTCAAACCTTTAATTGGGATGACGTCTAAAGCAAACTTGTAGCTCTCTTCGAGAGCTTTCCAACGACGTGTTGCACTCCACCTGCACGCACCGGGGTCGAGTCAATTCCTGACTTTTAGTGGTCGGGAGTCAAACTGCCAATTTGACTCCAAGCCTTTGTTTTTGCCATAACTTGTGTTATAGATGTCCAAATGGCCCATGCGAGCCCATTTTCGACATCTACACTTCGATAGTTTTCGAATGATATAAAGAACACCCTATGTGAGGTGTTTTGACCCCAACAATCGAACTTTGAAGTTTTGGGAATCTTGGAGGACTCCCAAGTCCCCGTTTCAGGAGTGTGAGTTTCATCTTCACACACTTTCTCAAAGTAGGGTTGTGACACTTTTTCATTAAAAGGTTGATGTATTCTACTATAATATTTAAACATTAAGAACTTATAAATACATTTTAGAGTTACATCATCTTGAAAATGGAAAATATTCAATAATTCGTTTACTTTCACCTATTTCTACAAGTTTGAATAGTTAAAAAATAAAGAAAAAAATATAGTTATTTTTTGAAATTTTATTTAAATGCAAATCAGATATGTGATTAATCAACATCATTGTGATAAAATTAAAAAATATCCTCATGTTGATCATTAAATAAAAAAACATTTCTATTTTCAATACATTAAAATTTGTTAATGGTTACTTGTTTTTTTGGTGACAAGGATAAAAAATTGTTTACTTTACCTTGCTTTCACTCTTAACCGAATTTGCAATGTGGTGGAGAAAAAATCTGAAGCTAGGTGGAAAAAAAGGATGATTAGGTAAGTTGACAATTAATTACCCACGTTCGGCCCCAAAAATGACTTCAAGCACACTCAATGCAAATTAGAAAATAAATAAAAAATGATGTAAATAAATGAATGGTTATCGAATATCTAAAATAATAAATTGAAGGCAGTTTGTGCCTCTCTTTTCAACCAACTATTTAAAAGGGGGCGCACATGTTGTAGCCCCTAGAGTAAGAAGCTTTCGCGCTAATCTCAAATGTGTTTGGAAAGGGAGTGGCTCTAAACTGCTTGCACCCATCGCCTTCAACAAGAACGAATAAAAATCCAACAAAAACTTGGAAGTTATGACATGGGCAATTAAGGCCCAATTCCCTAGATAGGTAGTTAAAGTAATGACCTCTGAAGAAATCAATAATGCCCCCATTAGAATTGGGAATCTAACCATTTGTTAATCGATTAGAGGAACTTCGAGCCACTCCAATTATGAGCTCGAACCCCGAAGTATCTCAAAAACTCCCATTAAGGTTGAATAAAAAATAGTAAACTAATTTTGAAAAACAGAAAGGGGGAGGAATTAATAAAGTCTAAAATAAGACTTCTAAGTGAAACATCAAGAGAGGATACCAAAAGCCACCTAGACATCCCCTAATCCTAGGAACACATTTACATGCTAAACATCCTTGTTTAAAGTTTCTTGCAAAAAAAAGGAAGTGAAGGAAGTAGAAACAAAAGGGATGCCAAAAAATTTGATGTTATCACGGGGGCAATAGAACTTGACAAGGGGGACGAGTTTGAGAGGTAAGTTAGAAGGAGTTTAGGCCAAACATTTGTGAAGTTGAACACACAACCTTATAGAAACCAATTGGAAAACAACATGATCAAAGGTGAGGGAGACAACATGGGCATAACCAAGGACATGGATGTCATTGGCCAAGGAAGGTAAAGACATGAAGGGGAAACCCTTGAAGAATAATGCGAAGCATGGAAATGAGTAAATGCAAAAAGAGGCCCTCCAAATGGGTTGTTTTTGTGTGTGCCCATAATGAAAAAAATGACAAAAAAACCTTCAAGGAAAAGTGATGACTCAAGAATAAAAGAACTTGAAAGCCATAAAAAGAATGAACAAAGGGGAAAAACTAGGACAACTTGCCTCCCACTACTTGAAGCTCCTAGAATATGGCCTTACATAAGATGATGTTGAAAGCATTTGCAACGTCTACTTAAAACACCACTTAATCAAAATGGGCATCCAAAGTGGCCCAAAGACCATGGACCATGGCCTCACAACCTCCTCTAACCACCACCTTGGACTGGTATGGTGATAAATGATAAATAAACACATCACAAATTGCAAACATAAAGCTTTATTCACCAACTAATAGATTGCAATTTCCCATTGCAATCAGATGGATGCCACTAGAGGGCTTGGCCAAAACCAAAACCAACTAGCATAAAGAACTTAAGTTATGGACCCATGGATGCAATTAGTAGCCATATGGGAACACAATTGGTGAAGTTAAATGAAAACACTAATTGAACCTTCAATGTAAAAAAAATCTCAAAGCTATTTGAAAACCATGCCAAATGGATCACAAGTTGACAAATGAAACATGTGTAAAAATGTTGACCTAAATAAATCCATGGAAAGATTAAGGTCTAAATTTAGCTGAAAGTTTAATACGGAATCCGAACAGGGGGATCCCATGTTGAGCAAGTGCAAAGTTAGCAACGAAGTTAACTATCTTTAAAGACGCCAAAGCTTAGGCAAAAGGGGCACGAGCCCTACTAGCACATGCAAATTCCTTAATGTGCCCCAAGGCTAAACTATGTCATAATTGACGCAATTGGGGTGACATAAGGGCAAAATTAAAATTGGACAAAGATGTTAACATGCCCATAATTAAGGAAAAAATTTCCACCTACACTTGTGCCCACAAAAGGTGTTCCACTTAAATCTCCACCCAATTACTGCCTTTTGTACAAGAATTGTCAAAAATGCACCTTAGTGTCTTTAGGCCTAGTTGATCCCCCATGAAAAAGAAGAAAAAAACACCATTGAGGAAACAACAAAAATAGGTGCTAAGTCACCACATCAAATGGGTCATGTGGTAAGCAGTCAAGAGGAAGGCGAAAAACAAGTTGCATTTCCTGCTGAAGAATGAATGGGATGTGTGCATACAAATGCGACTAGGGAAGGCCCAAATGGAAGGGGTTCAAAAGATTTAACATAAAATCCAAGCTCATGTCACTAGGGGGGAAAAGGAACCAAAGGGAGATAGAAAAAATATAGAACCATTAGGAGGAAGAACTTGAAAATCTTCATAGTGCCTTTGATGATAAGTCATGCCATGTTGGGAAAATAAAACTTTCACCACCAAAACATAAAACATTGCAAAGGGCCCCACTCTTACCCCCAAGGGACGATGATACATTAGAAGGGCCGCAAGTTGCTTGAAGAACCAAATCAAAATGAAAACCCAAGGGACACCCAAGAGTTAAAGAAGGAAGGGCCTTCATCGTGTCGAAGGATAGGGAAGAATAAGGAAAAAAATAAAGAAGAAAAAAAGGAAGAACAAGAAAGAATAAAGAAAAAATAAAGAAAAAATAAAGGAAAAAAAAAAAATTTAGATTGCCACACGACTCCAACCTGCAATGGTTGACACATCTCTCTCCTTCACCTCCCCGACACTCCTCCTACTATCACCAAGATGAAAGCAAAAAGAAAATTCCATGGGCTATGAAACTAGTCCCACTTGCGATCTATTGCAAAATCTGCCATGGTTTTTGCTAATTCCATCAACGTGATAGGATGACAACCTCCTCCTCTTCTCCTAAACGACATTTCTTTGCGAATCTCCTTACTTCCAAAATTCAAAAAACTTCTTTCAAATACTTTCATGAAGAAGTGTTCATAACACTCCACCATGTGGCAAAGCATGCAAAGAACCAAAACTCCCCCTAGGAAGAGAAAAAAAGATTTTGTTTTCTTTGTTCACACAAACAATTTATAAATTAATTGCAAATTTGTTTTCTGGGAAGATAACAACTGATTCAAAAGCTTTTGGTAGTACAAACTTCACATTCTCTAATACGAGCTGAGAGGGTAAGAAATGCAAATATAGATGTTCCTCCTAATCAAGAAAACCAAATTTAAATTAATGCTATTGTGGAGATGCTAGATCTAACTTGTAAATTCTTAGGTCTTGGAATCTTGGATCAATCTATAAACTTATTTATAGATGAAATAATATCTTAATTATTAAAATTGTTTATCTTTCAGGAAAGGTAAGCTAAGGTGATATTAATCCATGATTGTTTCATCAAAAATGTGAACACAAGGCCACAATACTCCACCATGAAATTCTTTTATTGGGTTTGTCACAACTCCACATAAAAGGCCAAAGTGAATCAGTGTCCATCAATGCACCAATTTGTTGTTTTGTCCATAAGATGAGCTGTGTTTCTTCATTCAATTCCTAATTTTGCATCAACCCAGCATTGTACCACAATCAAGTTTTTTGGGTTAATGACCTTTTTAGTGTTTTGAATGGATTTTTCCCCAACCTTGACCATGTTAATTACCTTCCAACTCATTTACCCTAGTTCCTTAGCTATCCTATTGACCTAGCTACATTATTGACCTACATCTTGGCCATACCTACTAACCCTTTACCTACCTACCCTCTATTTTTTCATGGATAAACTACTATCTTTACTAAACCTTTGCCTTTTGGCACAATTTTTATTTATTTATAGCTAAACTTATACCTCTTGGCAAAACTTCTATCTCTTCATGGCTAAACTTTTACATGTTGGGAAAATATCTATATCTTTTTAATTAAACCTCTATCTCTTGGTAAAGCCTTTACCTTTCAACAAAACCAATATATTTTCTTGGTTAAATCTTTACCTTTTGGCAAAAATTATAACTTAAATTCTAGACTAAACCTGTACTTAGACTTCACAAAACTTCCATTTTTTCATGGTTAAACCATTACACATTAGCAAAAGTTCTATCTATTTTTTATTAAACCTTTACCTTTTAGCAAAACCTTAATTTTTTTGTAGTTAAATTTTTACCTTTCAATAAATCCTTTATTTCTTCTTAACTAAACCTCTACCATTTGGAATTTTTTATTATTTTTCTTTGTTAAACCTCTACATCTTGGCAAAACCTTTATCTTTTTTTAATTAGAATCTTACTTCTTAGTAAAACCTTTATCTCTTTTTGGTTAAACCTTTAGCATTGGGAAAAACGTTTAATTCTTCTTGGCTACACTTATACCTCTTAATTAATAGTACTTCCATCTTTTCATGGTTAAGCCTTTATTTATTGTTGAAACTTTTATATTTTTTTGGTCAAATTTTGATCTTTTGGAAAAACCTCTATTTTTTCATTGCTAAATTTATACCTAATGGCAAAACCTCCACCTTTTGACAAAAAAATTATATTTCTTGAATTAACTTGAAGACTACTTTTTTTGACAAAGTCTTTTAAGAAAAAAATTTAGCTACCTTATTGATTTAGCTATCTTGTTGACATAATTAAATTATTGACCTAACTTGCTTTTCATGTGTGTACATACCTATTTATTTACATTCCCACCCACCCACACACCTATTTATTTACTTACCTACCCACCCACCCACCCACTCACCTACCTACCTATCACTTACATGATCTTAATGTTTACCAATGTATGATATATGAAACATGAAGGCATTGCATTAAATGAACTAACAACCATTTTAATCATATTTGACCTTTGATGTCAATAAATGGTAACCTTGAATGTAGGTATTGCACATTCGATCAATTTTTGTGACCCACACCTAGGTATTGTATATTTTGGCAATTGTTATTAGGAACTAAAATAGTTGAAGATCCAATCACAAAATACAATACCCACATATAAAACAATGCCATTTCAAATATAAATACACCTCAATAATTATTACATATTTTGTGACCAAAATGTGAATGTTCTTTTTTTTTTTTTCCTTTTAAATTATTATTATTATTATTATTTCTTTTCTAAAATTTAAATTTTTCTTTAAATTTTTCTCCTTCTAAATTTTTATTTTCTTTTTTTGTTATAAATTATTTTCCTCTATTATTTATCATAATTTTTTTTAATTTTTTAATTTTTAATCATCATCATTTTTGTCATTGAGCATGCATATTTTATGCCCAACATTTGGGTATTGCACAAACCATCCAAAAAAACCAGATGGCATTTAATGTTTCAAATGTGGGTATTTCAAAATTAGTTTAACAAAATTAATGTTTATTTTGTGACCCCTATGGAAGTATTTCACATTGAACTTTATGCTTTTGAAGTTTTTTTAATGTAATAATGAAACATTGCAATATGTTTCAAACTTGTATTATTAGGGAAAATTTTCATCAAAGTATTAATGCAATGCTCACATTCAAAGCATGCAAACATAATGCAAGTGTGAGGTTACAATTGCAATAAAACAAAACTTGTATGTTTTGATGCAAATATGATAACTATGAAAACTTTGAAAAATATTCACAAACATGAACTCCATGTCATTGTTTATGCCAAAGAAACCCAAGTAAAATATACATGTTATTCTCTAACTTCAAGAAACCCCTTTTTAAAACTATTTTCATTAACCACCATGCCATTGTTCATTCATAAGTTCTTGTTGTTGTAACCACCTTAGTAGCATATTGATGAATGTAAAATTGATAGTGATGCAATTGGAATTGAATGGCATTGGTTACAAATTGGTATTTCATAGTTATTCAAAGCCTGCATCAAACACATGATACACATTAATATGCAAGTTTGAAAATGTAAACTAGATCCAAAAAAAATGATATTGAACATATATTGTTTATTGGATTTAAGAAAAAAAAATTGAAAAAAATTGAAAAAAAAAAACAAAAGAAATAGAAAAACAAACTTCATTTTTTAGAATTTTAAAGACCAAAAAAATGGAAAATTAGGTGGAGAAAAAAATTCTTAAGGACAAACATAAGAAAAAAACAATTATTTTTTCTAGCATTTTAAAAAACAGAAAATTTTGAAAAATAGGGCCACAAAACCAAAAAAATCTTCTTATTCTTTAAAAATAGAGAAAAAGAAAACAAAGAAATAAGAAGGAAAAAATTTCAGAAATCTTTTTCTTGAATTCAGAAAAAGAAAAAAAACTGAAAAAAGGAAAAGAAAAAAAATTATTTTTTTGGAATTTAAAAAATAGAGAAAACTAAAAAAAAAAAAAAATCTTAATCTTTTTCTAATTTTTTTTTTCATTTTCTTTCTTTTAATTTTTTAATTTCCTTCTCTTTTATTCCTTTGTTTTCTTCTCCTTCGTTTTTAAATTTCTTTTTGCTTCTGCTTTTATTTTCCAAACCGAAATAAAACAAAAAGGACAAGGGAAAAGGCAAAAACATCCTTGACGTGATGTGCATAACTAAGTGATGATGCAATAAGCAGTGGTAGTAGGTGCCATAATGTGGTGAAAGAGAAGGAAAATGTTTGAAAAAGGAAAAAAGAAACATAAAGAGAATGAGATGAAAAAAAAATTGTTGCAACAATAGAAAAAAAAGAAAAACAAAGGATGAAGAAAAAAATTTAAAATAGGAACAAAAATGAGAGAAAAAAAATTAAGGAAAAAAAAAAAAAAAAAAAAAAAAAAAAAATTTTTTTAAAAATT
>Ga0116227_10013424_pt1 | contig 12885 bp, 11 predicted proteins | sample S1TSphgellanicum_FD_89693 | JGI IMG/M metagenome (GOLD analysis project Ga0116227, IMG submission 89693) | Host-associated microbial communities from peat moss isolated from Minnesota, USA - S1T2_Fb - Sphagnum magellanicum MG | ecosystem: Host-associated > Plants > Peat moss > Unclassified... | reverse complement strand
GGCATGATCATGTCGATGACGCTGGTGCTGCTGACGAGCTGGCTGTTCATGAAGGCCACGGCGCGGGCAGCGGAGGGCATCTTCAAGAAGCTCCACCTGCTCTCGGCGGCGGCCTATTCGATGGGCCATGGCGCCAATGACGCGCAGAAGACCATGGGCATCATCGCCGTGCTGCTTTACTCGCAGGGCCTGCTGGGGCCGACCTTCCATGTGCCGACATGGGTGGTGCTGAGCTGCTACACCGCGATTGGTCTGGGCACGCTGTCGGGCGGCTGGAAGATCATCGAGACGATGGGCTCCAAGATCACCAAGCTGTCGCATCATCAGGGTTTCTGCGCCTCGGCGGGCGGGTCGATCACCATGTTTCTGGCCAGCAGCCTGGGCATTCCGGTCTCGACCACCCACACGATCACCGGCTGCGTGGTGGGTGTGGGCGCGGCACGCCGGGCGTCGGCCGTGCGCTGGAGCGTGGCCCAGCGCGTGGTGATCGCATGGCTGATCACCATCCCCGCCTCGGCGGCGGTGGGCGCGACCTTCTACTTTATCGCCAGCCGGTTCTGATCTGGAGGTGGGGTTAGAGCCCCATCTCCACCACCTGATCGGCCAGCCGGGCGACCTCCGCCCGGTCATGGCTGACATAGAGGATCGGCAGCGCGAGTTCATCGCGAATGCGCTCGATCAGCGCCATGATCTGGCCGCTGCGCTCCTCATCCAGCGCCGAGAGCGGCTCGTCGAGCAGCAGAAAGCGCGGTGCCGAAAGCAGGGCCCGCCCCAAGGCCACGCGCTGGGCCTCCCCGCCCGACAGGCTGCGCGGCATGCGCCTCAGCAGGGGTTCGATGCCAAGAAAAGCCGCCATCTCGGCCAGACCCATCGCCGCCTGCCCGCGCCCGATGCCATAGCGCAGATTGGCCTGAACGCTGAGATGCGGGAACAGCCGATGGTCCTGAAACACCATGCCGCAGGCGCGTTGTTCAGGCGGCAGATACAGGCCCTGCGCGGTATCGCACAGCACCTGACCGCCCACCGCGATCCGCCCTTCATCGAGCCTGAGCAGCCCGGCGACCATCATCAACACGCTGGTCTTGCCGACGCCCGAGGGGCCGACCAGTGCGGTGATCCCCGAACCGGTGTTCAGCTTCAAGGCGATGGTGCGTTCGCCCCGGCGCAGGGTCAGGTCGAGGTCAAAGCCCACCGAAACGCTCCCGCCGCATGCCGCCCGCCAGCGCCATGCGCCGCGCCAGCACCTCGGCCACCACCAGAGCGCCCAAAGACAGCGCCACCGCCAGCAGGGCCAGCCTTGTGACCACAGCGTCGCCATCGGGCAGTTGCAGCGCGGAATAGATCGCCAGCGGTAGAGTTTGCGTCTCGCCCGGAATGTTCGAGACGAAGGTGATCGTCGCCCCGAACTCGCCCAGCGATCGCGCAAAGCCCAGCACCAGCCCCGCCAGCACCCCCGGCATCGCCAGAGGCAGCGTTACAGTGACAAAGCTGCGCCAGGGCCCGGCGCCCAGCGTGCGCGCCGCCTGCTCCAGCCGGGGGTCCACCGCATCCAGCGAGAGCCGCATCGAGCGCACCATCAGCGGCACCGCCATCACGCCAGCGGCAATCGCCGCGCCGGTCCAGCGGAACATCACGCTGATCCCCCAGCCCGCCAGCCAGCGCCCCACCGGGCCTTGCGTGCCAAAGGCCAGCAGCAGCAGCCAGCCCGTCACCACCGGCGGCAGCACCAGCGGCAGATGCACCACCGCATCGAGCACCACCAGCGCCAACCCGGCCACACCGCCCCGCGCCCCGCGCGCCAGAACCCATGCGCAGGCAAGGCAAAAAGGCGCCGCGATCACCACCCCCGCCACGCTGACCTTCAGCGACAGCCAGAGGATCGCCGCCTCTTCGGCGCTCAACATATCACCGGCTGCCGAAGCCATAGGGCCGGAACAGGCCGCGCCCCTCCGGCGAGAGCAGGAAACGACGTAACCCCTCGGCATCGGGGTTGGCCGAGGCGCTCAGCACCGCCAGCGGATAGCGGATCGGCGCATGGCTGCTCTCGGGGAAGGTGGCGACCACGCGCACCCGCTTGTCGGCCAGCGCATCGGTGGCATAGACCACGCCCAGCGGCGCCTCGCCCCGCGCCACCAGCGCCAGCGCGGCGCGCACGCTCTCGGCGGGGGCCAGCTTGCCCGCCACCTGCGGCCAGACGCCCAGCTTCGTCAGCGCCTCTTTGGCGTAAAGCCCGGCCGGAACGCTGTCGACCGCGCCGGTCGCCAGCCGCCCCTGCCCCAGCGCCGCCGCCAGCGCAAAACCGGGCCGGATCGTGATCTGAATGCGCGAGGCAGCAGGCGCCACCAGCACCAGAGCGTTGGTCAGCAGATCGACCCGCGTTCCCGCGCGCAGCAACTGCTTCTTCTGCAGCGCGTCCATCCAGTCTTCGTCAGCACTGATGAACAGATCGGCGGGCGCGCCTGACTGAACCTGCCGCGCCAGCGTGGACGAGGCCGCGAAGGACAACACCGGGCGCGGATGCCCCCGCGCCGCCCAGCTGTCCGCCGCCGCATTGAGCGACTCCTGCAAACTGGCCGCCGCCAGCACGATGGGCCCGCGCGCCGGAGCCGCCTGCAGGCCACCCGCGACCAAAAGGGAAAAGCAGGCGAAGGCGGAGCGCAGCGGGGAAAAGCGTGTCATCCCCACACCCTATCGCAAAGCCCGCGCCCGCCACAGCCCCAAAAGCAATTGGCAAAGCCTGCATTGAAATCCGTTTCAGAATATCCTACCTTTCGGTACAGATTTCATGGAGACCCCCCAACGTGACATCCTCCCCCGATGTGCTCTTCCGCCCCTTCAGCCTCAAATCGCTCGATCTGAAGAACCGTATCGTCATGGCCCCCATGACGCGCAACATGGCCCCCGATGGCGTCCCCGGCCAGCCCAATGCCGATTACTACCGCGCCCGCGCGGCAGGCGGCGTCGGGCTGATCCTGTCGGAAGGCACGGTGGTGGGCCGCCCCGTCTCGCGCAATGAGCCGGGCATCCCCTTCTTCCACGGCGAGCAGGCGCTGGCCGGCTGGAAGGGCGTGATCGACAGCGTCCACAATGCCGGCGGCCGCATGGGGCCCCAACTCTGGCACACCGGCTCGACTCAGGGCATGAGCGGCTGGCAGCCCGAGGGTAATGTCGAGAGCCCCTCCGGCCTCGTCGCCCCCGGCCAGCCGCGCGGCGCGACCATGACCGAGGAAGACATCGCCGACACCGCCGCCGCCTTCGCCAAGGCCGCCGCCGATGCCAAGAAGCTGGGCTTCGACACCATCGAGATCCACGGCGCCCACGGCTACCTCATCGACCAGTTCTTCTGGAGCGGCACCAACAACCGCGAGGACCGCTATGGCGGCGCGACCATCAAGCAGCGCGCCCGCATGGCCGGCGAAGTGGTCGCCGCGACCCGCGCCGCCGTCGGGCCGGACTTCCCCATCATCCTGCGCGTCAGCCAGTGGAAGCAGCAGGACTATGCCGCCCGCCTCGCCCCCACGCCCGAGGAAATGACCGACTGGCTGGGCCCGCTGGTCGAAGCCGGGGTGGACATCCTCCACTGCTCGCAGCGCCGTTTCTGGGAGCCCGAATTCCCCGAGATCGACGGCGAGGAAGGCCTCAATTTCGCAGGCTGGGCCAAGAAGCTGACCGGCGCGGCGACCATCAGCGTGGGCTCGGTGGGGCTGTCGGGCGAATTTATCGCGGCCTTTGGTGGCGAGGCCTCCAAGCCCTCGGGCCTGGAAGCCCTGATCGCCCGCATGGAGCGCGAAGAGTTCGATCTGATCGCCGTGGGCCGCGCGCTGATCAGCAATCCGGATTGGGCATCGCAGGTGCTGCATGGTCGGTCGGATGCGCTGAAGGGATTCCAGGCGGCGGATCTGGCGGCTCTGGTTTGAAGATTTGAAAAGGACAGTGCGAGGGGGTTACCCCCTCGCGCTCCCATGACGTCTTCCGGCGGTAGGTTGGTGGCACCCGGTCGTTGCGCACAGGCTCTCCACCTGCTGCGCCGCAGGCAGGGAATCCCCTGCACAATGCTCTGCGCTACGAATATGAAAGCCTGCGGCGCGGCAAACTTGGCGCGAGGCTGAACCCGTAGCGCCCACGCAGACAGTAAAGGGAGCGCGAGGGCGATGGCCCTCGCATTTCACTTTTTCCCTTCTGCCTCCAGAATCCCCCGCAACCCTTCGCGATAATCGGCGAAAGAGGGCCTCCACCCCAACTCCCGCCGAGCCTTGCCGTTCGCCACCCGCCGGTTCTCACGATAAAACCCCCGGCTGGCATCCGACAAAGACGGATCGTCCAACGCCACGGCAGGCGGCGCCTCAACGCCCAGCAGCCGCGCGGCTTCCTCGATCACGCAGTTCTGGTGACAGGGCAGATCATCCGCGATGTTCCACGGCCCCGGCGCGGCTTCGCTGTCCATGGCCAGCAGCACGGCGCTGACGATATCGTCCACATGCACGCGGCTGAACACCTGGCCCGGCAGGTCCAGCCTGTGGGCGCGGCCCTCGCGCAGGCGGTCGAAGGCGCTGCGGCCCGGGCCATAGATGCCCGGCAGGCGGAAGGCGTGAGCGCCACGTTCGAGCCATTGCGCCTCGGCGGAAACGCGCGCCGTGCGACGGCCTGTGCCCACGGGGGCGCTTTCATCGACCCATGCGCCCCCCGCGTCGCCATAGACGCCGGTGGAGGAGATATAGCCCAGCCATGGCGAGTGCAGCACGGCGCCATAGGTGCTCAGCACCGGGTCCTCGCCTTGGGCGGGGGGCACGGTGGAGATCACCGCGGTGGCCTGCGCCAGCGCGCGGTGGACGCGGTAGGTGTCGTCGAAGCTCATGGTGCCATGGGTGCCGGTGCCGTCGACCAGCCAGCCTTTGGCACGCAATGCGGTTGCGATGGCAGAGCCGGTGTAGCCCATGCCGAAGATCATGATAACTCTCATCGACGAAAAGCATAAGGTACGGGGTGGAAAACCGAAACCCTTTGCGTCAGAAGGAGGCATGATGGATGCCCAGACGAGCCCTAGCGCCCCCGCCGCCCCGCATGCCCCCACCGTCATCCGCCGGGAGGATTATCAGCCTCCGGTCTGGTTGGTGAGCGAGGTCGATCTCGATTTCCATCTGGGGCTGGAGGCGACGCGGGTGACCAGCCTGCTGCGCGTGCAGCGCAATCCGGAGGGCAGCGGCGCGCGCGAGATCCGCCTCAATGGCGACGGGCTGAGGCCGCTGGTGGTCAAGGTGGACGATGTGGTCCGCAATGACTGGCGGCTGGAGGGCGAGGATCTGCTCATCGAGCTGCCCGATGACAGCCATGAGCTTTCCATCGTCACCCAGATCCATCCGGCGGCCAACAGCCAGTTGATGGGGCTTTATGCCTCGGGTGGGATGCTGTGCACGCAATGCGAGGCCGAGGGTTTCCGCCGCATCACCTTCTTCCCCGACCGCCCCGATGTGCTGAGCGTCTATCGCGTGCGGATGGAGGGCGACAAGGCCCTGTTCCCGGTGCTGCTGGCCAATGGCAACTGCCTTGCCAGCGGAGAATGCGGTGAGGGCGCGCATTGGGCCGAGTGGCATGATCCCTGGCCCAAGCCTTCGTATCTTTTCGCGCTGGTGGCGGGCGATCTGGTGGCGACCAGCGACAGCTTCACCACCATGTCGGGCCGTGATGTGGCTTTGAACATCTGGACGCGTGCAGGCGATGAAACCCGCACCGATCATGCGATGCGCAGCCTGATCAACTCCATGCGCTGGGATGAGGAAACCTTCGGGCGCGAGTATGACCTCGACCTGTTCAACATCGTGGCCGTGTCCGATTTCAACATGGGGGCGATGGAGAACAAGGGTCTCAACATCTTCAACACCCGCTATGTGCTGGCCGAGCAGGACACCGCCACCGATGGCGATTTCGATGCCGTTGAGGGCGTGATCGGCCATGAGTATTTCCACAATTGGTCGGGCAACCGCATCACCTGCCGCGACTGGTTCCAGCTTTCCCTGAAGGAGGGCTTCACGGTTCTGCGCGATCAGCTGTTCAGCGCCGACATGGGCTCCGAGCCGGTCAAGCGCATCGAGGATGTGCGGGTGCTGCGCGGCGCTCAGTTCCCGGAGGATTCAGGGCCTTTGGCGCATCCGATCCGCCCGGATTCCTATCAGGAAATCAGCAATTTCTACACCGCGACCGTCTACAACAAGGGCGCCGAGGTGATCCGCATGATGCGGACCATGGCCGGGGTGGAACGCTTCCGCCAGGGCACGGATCTCTATTTCGAGCGCCATGATGGCGAGGCGGCCACCTGCGAGGATTTCGTCAAGAGCATCGAGGATGGCGCCGGGCTGGACCTGACGCAGTTCCGTCGCTGGTATGCGCAGGCCGGCACCCCCACCGTCACCGCGACGCTCAGCCATGAGGGCGATGTCGCCACGCTGCATCTGAGCCAAAGCGTGCCCGCCACCCCCGGCCAGCCAGACAAGGCACCCATGCCGATCCCGCTGCGCATCGCCTTGTTCGACCGCGCCACCGGCAAGCATCATGGCGAGCAGCTGGTGGTGCTGGAGAAGGAAGGCGCCAGCTTCCATTTCGCGGGCCATGCCACGCGCCCGGTGCTCTCGATCAACCGTGGTTTTTCCGCTCCCGTGGTGGTGGAAAGCGACGAGAGCGAGGAGGATCTGGTCTTCCTCGCCGCGCATGATGACGATCCCTTCGCCCGCTATGAGGCGATGCAGAGCCTGATCGTGCGCCATCTGGTCGCCGCCACCGCTGGCGATCTGTCGGATGAGACGCGCGCTGCGGGTCGCGAGGGCATCGCCACGGCGCTGCGGGCGATTCTGGAGGATGGCTCGCTCGACGATCTGATGCTGGGCGAATTGCTGATCCTGCCCACCCATGCCTATCTGTCGGAACGCCTGCCGGTCAGCGATCCGGGCGTGCTCAACGATGAGCGCGAGGGGCTGAAGGCGTGGCTCGGCGTGCAACTGGGCGACCTGCTGCGCGCGCATCATGATCGCGCCAGCGGCGTGCCTTTCGGCCATGATGCGGCGGCCAAGGGCGCGCGCAAGGTCAAGACCCAGGCGCTGGTCTATCTGGCCGCCAGCGAGCCCGAGGCGGCGGCCATTCGCGCCGCCGCGCAATATGACGCGGCGGACAATATGACCGACCGTCAGGGTGCCCTCACCGTGCTGTGCAGTCTGGACAGCCCGCTGCGCGAGGAGAAGCTGGCCGACTTCCACGCCCGCTATCAGGGCAATCCGCTGGTGATCGACAAGTGGTTCTCGCTTCAGGCGGGTTCGCTGCATCCCAAGGTGCTGGATCATGTGAAGGCGCTGGCGCAGCACGCGGACTTTACCATGAACAACCCCAACCGGGTGCGCGCGCTGTTCATGTCGCTGGCGATCAACCCTCCCGGCTTCCACGATGCCAGCGGCGAGGGTTACCGGATGATCGGCGATCTGATCCTGGCGCTCGACCCGATCAACGCCCAGACGGCGGCGCGTTTTGTGCCCCCGCTGGGCCGCTGGCGCCGGGTCGAGCCCGGGCGCGGCGCGATGATGAAGGCACAGCTGGAGCGCATCGTCGCCCAGCCCGGCCTCTCCAAGGATGTCTTCGAGCAGGCGAGCAAGAGCCTTGGTTGAGGTGGCAAACCCGGTAGGGGCAATCCGCGCCGATGTTCTGACAGGCGTGCCGCATGGTTTCCTTGGGCGGCGCGGGGGTGTTTCCACCGGCGCCGTGGCCGGGCTTAACGTGGGATTGGGCGCCGATGACGCGCCCGAGGCCGTCGCGGAAAACCGCGCGCGCGCTGTGGCGGCGGTGGCGCGCGGCGCGCGGCTGACCACGGTCTATCAGGTCCATTCGGGCGATTGCGTGGTGGCGGGCGACTGGGACGACGCCCATCGCCCCCATGCCGACGCGCTGGTCACCGACAAGCCCGGCGTGGTGCTGGGCATCGTCACCGCCGATTGCGCGCCGATCCTGCTGGCCGACGCGCAGGCAGGCGTGGTCGGCGCGGCGCATGCCGGATGGAAGGGCGCTTTCGGCGGCGTGGCCGAGGCGACGGTCGAGGCGATGGTGGCGCTGGGTGCCAGCCGCGACCGCATCGTCGCGGCGATCGGACCCTGTATTGCCCAATCCAGCTATGAGGTCGATGAAGGCTTCCGCGCCCGCTTTATCGCGCAGGATGAAACGCTTGGCCGTTTCTTTGCCGAAGGGCGCGAAGGGCACTGGCAGTTCGCGCTGGAGCCTTATGTGGCCCATCGCCTCGCCCTGGCCGGGGTCGAGCATGTCGAGTCGCTGTCGCGCGACACCTATGCTGATGAAGAAGGATTTTTCTCCTTCCGGCGCGCCACGCACCGGCAGGAAGCGACCTATGGGCGGCAGTTTTCGCTGATCGCCCGGCCCTGATCTCTGCCCGAGAATAAAAATGCGGTTGAGATCGTGGGTTTTGATGTTTATCAAACTCAAAAAAGCCTGCATCCGTCAGTGACAAAGCTGACGAGACGTCAGGCAGGGGATTCCTGAACACGCGCCGTTACGCGTTCTGATGAAGTGTTTCGTTTGGTTCCTGCCAAGGTGGGGCCAGTGGTGCAGGGCGTTCTTGCGGATCAGGTCCGGTGGGCCAGATCCGGGGGGGCGATTGAGGCAAGGCTCGATCATGACGCAAAGTGAAGCCACCGCAACGGGGCTGGACAGTGAGGCATCGGGCGTGCGCCGCCGCGATTTTATTGAGGTGGCCGCCGTCAGCGCGGCGGGGGTCGGGGCTCTGGCAACGCTGGTGCCGCTGATCAGCCAGATGGCCCCTTCCGCCGACGTGCTGGCCGAAAGCTCGACCGAGGTGGATATTTCGGCCATCGCCGTGGGGCAGGCGATTAAAGCCGTGTTCCGCAAGCAGCCGGTCTTCGTGCGCCACCTCACCCCGGCGGAAATCGCCGAGGCCGAGAAGGTGCCGCTGTCCGACCTGCGCGATCCTGAAACGCTGGAGCAGCGCACCAAGCCGGGCAAGACCCAATGGCTGATCACCATGGGCGTCTGCACCCATCTGGGCTGCGTGCCGCTGGGCACCGCCCAGGGTGAGCCCAAGGGCGAGTTCGGCGGCTATTTCTGCCCCTGCCACGGGTCGCAGTATGACACGGCCGCCCGCATCAGGAAGGGCCCCGCGCCCAAGAACCTGCTGGTGCCCGAATACGCCTTCACATCGCCCACCGTCGTCAAGATCGGCTGATTGCCGCTTCCCACGCGAGCCAAGACGCGAGGATTTCTGCCATGAGTTTTCCATGGGCCAATGAATACAAGCCGAGCCATCCGGCGATGGTGTGGCTGGACGAAAAGCTGCCGCTGCCGCGCTTCGTCTTCAATGCGGTGGGCGCGGGTTATCCGGTGCCGCGCAATCTGAACTATATGTGGAATTTCGGCGTGCTGGCCGGCTTCTGCCTGATGTTGCAGATCGTGACCGGTGTCATTCTGGCGATGCATTATGCCGCCAACACCGATGTCGCCTTCAACTCGACCGAGCATATCATGCGCGACGTCAACTGGGGCTGGATGCTGCGTTACGCACATGCCAATGGCGCCAGCGCCTTCTTCGTGGTGGTCTATGCCCATATCTTCCGGGGGTTCTACTTCGGCAGCTACAAGGCCCCGCGTGAGATGATCTGGCTGCTGGGCGTGGTGATCTTCCTGCTGATGATGGCCACCGCTTTCATGGGTTACGTGCTGCCATGGGGCCAGATGAGCTTCTGGGGCGCGCAGGTGATCACCGGTCTGTTCTCTGCCATTCCGCTGGTGGGTGATGCGCTGCACACCTGGCTGCTGGGTGGTTTCGCGCCCGATCAGGCGGCGCTCAACCGCTTCTTCTCGCTGCATTTCCTGCTGCCCTTCGTCATTCTGGGCGTGGTGATCCTGCATATCTGGGCGCTGCATATCCCCGGCTCGTCGAACCCCACCGGCGTCGAGGTGAAGAGCGAGAGCGACACCGTGCCCTTCCACCCGTATTATACGGCCAAGGATGGCTTCGGGCTGGCGGTGTTCCTGTTCCTCTATTGCGCGATGCTGTTCTTCTTCCCCAACGCGCTGGGCCATCCGGACAATTACATCCCGGCCAACCCGATGCAGACCCCCGCGCATATCGTGCCCGAATGGTATTTCTGGCCTTTCTACGCGATCCTGCGCGCCTTCACCGCCGATCTGACCATCCCCTTCACCCATGTGGTGCTGGTGCCTGCCAAGCTGCTGGGCGTGCTGGCGATGTTCAGCTCGATCCTGGTGTGGTTCGCCCTGCCCTGGCTGGATACGTCTCCGGTGCGTTCGGGCCATTTCCGCCCCACCTTCCGCAAGATCTACTGGCTGCTGGTGATCGACGTGGTGATCCTGGGCTATTGCGGCGGTTCGCCCGCCGAGGAGCCCTTCGTGATGATCTCGCAGATCGCGGCGGCCTATTACTTCCTGCATTTCTTCATCATCCTGCCGGTTGTCTCGCTGATCGAGACCCCGCAGCCCCTGCCCTTCTCGATCACGCAAAGCGTGCTCGGCAAGGATGCAGACACCACCCCGGCCCCGGCCGAATAAGCGAGGGAGGAAGACCATGGTCCGCCTGATTTCCGCCCTGATCGGGGCTTTCTTCACCCTCTGCCTGCTGATCGCTTTCGGCACGGGGCTCATCAGCTACATCAAGGAGCCGCCCGCCGAGACGGTGGAGGCCGCCTTCCACAAGCATCCCGGTGAACTGGCGCTGCAAAGCGACGGGGCTTTCGGCACCTTCAACCGCCAGCAGCTGCAGCGCGGCTTCCAGGTCTATAAGGAAGTCTGCTCGGCCTGCCATGCGATCAAATATGTCGCTTTCCGCGACCTGAAGGAGATCGGCTACAACGATCCCGAAGTGAAGGCGATCGCCGCCGGCTTCAAGGTGCCCGTCTACAACCCCGCCACCGGCGAGCTGAAGACGCGCGACGGCGTGGCGACCGATCACTTCCCGCCGGTGGTCTATGGCGGTTCGGGCAGCCCGCCCGACCTCAGCCTCATCACCAAGGCGCGCCATGGCGGGGCATCCTATGTCCATGCGCTGCTGACCGGCTATGCCGAACAGCCCGCCGAGCTGCTCAAGAAGTATCCCGAGAGCAAGACGCCCGACGGCCTCTTCTACAACCCCTACTTCGCCAATCTGAACATCGCCATGCCGCCGCCGCTGGCGAGCGAGGGCCAGGTTTCCTACAAGGATGGCACCAAGGCCACGGTCGACCAGATGGCCACCGATGTCGCCGCCTTCCTGGTGTGGACCGCCGAGCCCAAGCTGGAAAAGCGCCACCAGACGGGCTGGCCGGTGCTGGGCTTCCTGCTGTTCGCCTCGGTGCTGGCCTATATGGCTTACCGCAACGTCTGGGCTGACAAGAAGCACTGATCCGAACGGAGCGATTGATGCGATTGTATCGCATCAATCGCTCCTGATTTCTGATTGGCCGCGTTTTCCGAGCCGCCGGGTGTTCCACCCGGCTCGAAAACGCTCTAAGGCCGAGGAAACGGGGGCCCCTTGCATCGCAGGATGCAGGGGGCCTCTGGCGTGATGAAAGGACGCGGAAATGACTGCCGACGTGATCGTGAAAGCCGATGTGCTTGAGGCCGAAGACCTGAAGGCACTGGTGCGCAGCGTGCCCGACTTCCCCAAGCCGGGCATCCTGTTCCGCGACATCACCACGCTGATCGGGCACGGCGCGGGCTTTGCCGCCAGCGTCCGCCTGCTGGCCGACCGTGCTCAGGCAGCCGGGGCTCAGGCCATTGCGGGCATGGAAGCGCGCGGCTTCATCTTCGGCGCGGCGGTGGCGGCGCGGCTGGAGCTGCCCTTCGTGCCGGTGCGCAAGCCGGGCAAGCTGCCGGTGCCGGTGCTGGCGATCGACTATGCGCTGGAATATGGCACCGACACGCTGGAGATCGACCCCGAGGCCATCTCGCAAGGCCAGCGCGTGGTGATCCTCGACGATCTGATCGCGACGGGCGGCACGGCGCTGGCCGCAACGCAATTGCTGCGCCGCGCGGGGGCGGAGGTCACCCATGCACTCTTCGCCATCGACCTGCCCGATCTGGGCGGTGCCGAGAAACTGCGCGCGCAGGGCATCACTGTGGACGCGCTGATGGATTTCCCGGGGCACTGATCGCCCATCATACGGCGCGCGGCCAATTGCAGATTGCCATTGACGAAGCGACTATCATCGTGGCAATCGGCAGGCCGCATCGCAGCAGCCATCACGGCGGGCTGATCAACGATGCCGCCTGTCACGGCCCAGCCTTGACCTGAGCGGGTATAGCTTAGTGGTAAAGCTCCAGCCTTCCAAGCTGGCTATGCGGGTTCGATTCCCGCTACCCGCTCCAGAATTTGCTCTCAGAGCATCCCACAGAGCTTTGTAAGTCACGGAAAAGAAGAGTATTTTCTGAGCTCCCATGGCTCACAAAATTTCTCTCTATCTCAAGACATCTCTGGCCAAGTGGGGCCTAAATTTTGGAGATTCGTGGGGCCAATTTTGGGGCCGATCCTCGGGTAGGGGTTCGGCCATGAAAGGTCCGTCCTATGCCTTTGACAGATATAGCGATTCGTAATGCAGCGCCGCGTGAGAAGCCTTACAAGATGCATGATATGCTGGGATTGTTTCTGGTGGTCCTGCCATCGGGCGGCAAATCGTGGCGGATGAAGTACAAGCAAGGTGGTGTCGAAAAGAAGCTGACCTTCGGACGATACCCTGAGGTCAACCTTCGGGATGCCCGCAAGCGCCGCGACGAGGCCCGCGATCAGATTTATGAGGGTAAAGATCCCGCTCGCCTCCAGAGGCTTGGAAAGCTGAGGTCCCAGCTTCTGAAGGAAAACACCTTCACCGCCATTGCCAAGGAGTATTG
>Ga0116227_10013423_pt1 | contig 12886 bp, 17 predicted proteins | sample S1TSphgellanicum_FD_89693 | JGI IMG/M metagenome (GOLD analysis project Ga0116227, IMG submission 89693) | Host-associated microbial communities from peat moss isolated from Minnesota, USA - S1T2_Fb - Sphagnum magellanicum MG | ecosystem: Host-associated > Plants > Peat moss > Unclassified... | reverse complement strand
CTCAAGGCCAAAGAGCAGCGCATGAAGCGCGTCGCGTTAGACAAGATCCAAGAAGACCGGCTGAAATATTTGACCGATACGGGCAACATCAAAGCGGTAACGGTCCTCTTCAGCGACCTCGAAGGCCGGCTGCACATGCTCGACTACGACAAGAAATTCTTGTTGAAGTCGTACGACAATCTCACGTTCGACGGCTCCTCGATCCGCGGATTCAGCGCCCAGAAAGAGAGCGACTTGCGGCTCTCGATCGATTGGAACGCCTTCTATTGGGCGCCGGGCGACATCTTCGGCGGCGGCAAGGTCCTGGTCTTCAGCGACGTGCTCGGGCGCGACGGCCAGCCGTATCGCGCCGACATGCGCGGCAGCCTCAAGACGCTCTCGAACGATATGTTCGAGAAGAACGGGTACACGCTCAACGCCGCGAACGAGATCGAGGGATTCGTCTTCCAGGGCGTGGATGCCGAGCAGCGCTATTACGAAACCGAAGGCTTCGAGTACGTCAACACCGGCGGCTACTATCACTCGTTACCGGGCGACCCGCTGCGCCTCTTCATCGACTCGGTGGCCGAAGTGCAGCGCGCCATGGGCTTCGAGAACGAGAAGGATCATCCGGAAGTCGCGCCGTCGCAGTTCGAAATCAATTACAGCTACGGCGAAGTGGTCGCGGCCGCCGATACGATCCAGCTCTACAAACTGATCTGCCGGCAGGTCGCCACGCGGCTCGGCATGACCGCAAGCTTCCTGCCCAAGCCCGTCGTCGGCGTCAACGGAAACGGCATGCACACGAACGTGTCGGTGTCCAAAGACGGGAAGAATCTGTTTTGGGATAAGGACGGCGAAGAGAAGCTCAGCGCACTCGGTTGGGGCTTCATCGACCGCATCCTGACGGTCGGCGACGATATCTGCCTCATGCTCAATTCGAGCGTCAACGCCTATCGCCGGCTCGATCCGCACTTCGAAGCGCCCAACCAAATCAAAGCGTCGGCGAACGATCGCGGCTCGATGATCCGCGTCCCCTTCGGCAACGAGCGCAGCGCGCGCGTCGAAGTTCGCTCCGTCGCGCCGGATGCGAATCCGTACATGGTGATGCTCGCGGTCTTCAAGTCCGGACTCGAAGGCGCGCTCAGCCCCGACCCGAACCTGCGTCAAGCCGCGCGCTATCTGCCCGATAACGTGTACACCGCAATCGACAAGTTCCGCGATTCGGCGTGGACGACCGAACTGATGGGTGCCGACGTCAAGGAGCGTTACGCCGATCTAAAACAGGGCAGCGCCGATCGCTGTCCGCGACTCCTGGGAACGTTCGTAAAAACGCAGGAAGTCCAGTACCACCACGAAGTCTACAATCAGTTTCTCTGGAATCTATTTTAAGGGATTCCGATTAGAGAAGCTCCCACCGAACGGGGCGGCCACCGCGGGTGCCGCCCTGTTCCCGTTGCAATAGGCCTTTAGGCCAACGACGCTAGGCCGACGGCGGCGCGCTCGGGCGTCACCTGTGTTGGATGTTTGCGCATGCGGGCGCGTGCGATACTAGCTCCATCATGACGCGTCTCCTCATGTGTCCCCCCACGAATTATTCAGTGACGTATGATATCAATCCGTGGATGACGCAGAACGTCGGCGTGGCGACGCCGGACGCCGCGCGTCAGTGGGACCGGCTCGTCGAGACGCTCGAATGCGCGGGCGACGTGCGGGTCGAGCGGCTCGAGCCGCGACCGGGCTTGCCCGACCTGGTCTTCACCGCAAACGCCGCGTTGATCAGCGGGGGGCTCGCGATCATGAGCACCTTCCGGCACGCCGAGCGGCGCCGCGAGCAACGCGCCTATCGCGCGGTCCTCACCCAGCACGGCTTCGCGACCTCCTTCCTGCAGCAGGCCTTCTTCGAAGGGGCCGGCGACGCGCTCTTCGACCGCGTCCGGCCGGTGCTCTACGCCGGCTACGGCTGGCGCAGCGAACGGGCGGCCGCCACGCAGCTCTCCGAAACGCTCGGCGTCCGCGTGGTCTCGCTGATGCTCGTCCTCGACCGGTTCTACCATCTCGACACGTGCCTGTGCCCGCTCGCGAGCGGCCACGTGCTCGCCTACATGGACGCCTTCTCGCCCCACGCGCAGACGCTGCTCCGGCGGACGATCGAGCCGGAATACCTGATCGAAGTCGGCGCCGAGGACGCGATGAACTTCGCCTGCAACGCGGTCGAAGTCGGGCAATCGATCGTCCTCCACGCCGTGTCGCCTCGCTTGCGCGATCGCCTGAACGATGCCGGATACCGCGTCTTCGCGACCGATCTCTCCGATTTTCACAAGGCCGGCGGCTCCGCCAAGTGCTTGACGTTGAAGCTGGACGACGGTCCGGCGCGTTCGGAAGCGGCCGCCTAGCCGATTGACGCCGAGGCGGCGCTCTGATAGACTACCGCAGTTATGTACGCGATCATCGAAGCGGACGGCAAGCAGTTCCGCGTCAGTGAGGGCGATACGATCCGCTGCGATGCCATCGACCAAGAGGTCGGGGCAACGATCGCGTTCGATCGGGTCGTGCTCGCCAGCTCCGGCGGTTCTCAGGTGTCGGTCGGCCGTCCCGTCGTCGCGGGAGCCAGCGTCACCGGCACCGTGCTGCGCCAGGCCAAAGACAAGAAGATCCTCGTTTTCAAATACAAGCCGAAGAAGCGCGTGCGTAAGCTCGTCGGCCACCGCCAGCGTTTCGCCGAAGTGCGGATCGATAAGATCGAGCTTCCGGCCTAACCGCTTGGTCGAAATCCGGATCCTGCGAGACAGCCGCGAGCGGCTGTCTTCTTTTTTCGCGACGGGTCACGCGGGCTGGGCCGATCGCGGCCAGGACGTGGTCTGCGCCGCGCTCTCGACCGCGCTCCAATCGGCCTGGCTCGGACTTGCGGAAGTCGCGAACGTTCCCGTGGAGGCCGACCGCGCCGGCGGCAGCTTGCGGCTGAGCTGGCCCGAAGCCGTGCGCGACGATCCCGCCGTGCGCGCGATCGTGATGACGGCGGCGAAAACCGTCGAGACGATCGCGCGGCAATATCCCGGCTCGGCGCGCGTCATTCACGAACGCGAAAAAGCCGACGGGTGAACGCGCCCCCCGGGAGCGAAAGAAACGCCACCATGACCGACATCTTCAAGCCCATCGCGGACGACCGTAGTTCCTCGCCGAACGGCGCGGATCCGTACGCTTCGAGCCCGACGAACGACGCGGGCCGCACGCTCCTCGCCGGAGTCGTCGGCGGAATCGTTTCCGCCGCCGGATACCTCGTGTACTCGCGTCTGCCGGACGATCAAAAGGAGCGCCTTCACGCGCAGGTGCGTCAACTCGTCGAGACGCGCGTCAACGAGTTGCGCGGCCGCTTCAATATCTGAGGTCGGGCGGTTCGGGCCGTTCGCTATCGTGCGTCGCGGGCTCCGGCGCGGGCTTCGCGACGGGCGGGCGCTCCGGCTCGTCTGCGGCGCGTTCCATTTCCCGAATGAACGACTGGGACGTGTTCTGAACGTCGCGAATCGCCTGCCCGGCCTTGCGCGCGACTTTCGGGAGTTGGTCGGGACCGAACGCGATCAGCGCGACGGCACCGATGATCAGCATGTCAACCGGCGAGAGCAAAGGACTCCTTCTCCCGGCCGTCCAACGATTGGCATCCGACCAATCGTCCCGAGCGGCGGCCATTTTCACCACAAGGACTGGCATCGAGCGCTTGAAGATCATCTACACGCGCGGCAACCGGACCGAGACACTCGCCTCGATTTCGACGTTGCGCAAGATTCTCGGACGCTTCGTGCGTCATCGCGTGTTCTACGAAGTGTCGTCGCGTAACAAGCGCGGTCATGAATTTTTTTCGACCAAAAATACGTTCGTCGTCGGATCGATCGAAGTCGTCAATCGCGACTACCTGACCATTACGATTTTCGACGCGCACAATCCCACGCACAGCATCGAGATCCTCAACCCGTCGGCCCTGCGCATCTACGACGAAACGATGGGCAAGGGATTTGCGGTGTCGTTCCTGAGCGAATCGCCGGGCGACGTGGAATCGCGCTGCTACCTCCGCGACGAGGGCGACGAGGGCGACGGTATCGGCGAGAAGAGCGAACTCGAAAAGATCTCGCTGCCGCAACTCTTCGAATACCTCGACGAGATCACGCGCGTGCAAAACGTCGCTTTGCCTCGAGCCGAGCCGCCGTTCGGAGCGCTCTGACCGATTCGGGCCGGCGTCCGAGCCGGCGCAGCGCCACGCCCAGGTTGCGGTACGCGGCCGCATAGCGCTCGTCCGCGCGAATCGCACCCTCGTAGTAATCGACGGCGTCGCGGAGATGGCCATCTTCGAGCAGGAGGTTGCCGATATTGACGAGGGCCGGAGCACAGCGCTCGTCGGCTGCGAGCGCCTCGCAGAACGCGGCGAGCGCGTCCTCGCGTCGCCCGAGTTCGACGAGCGCGACGCCGCACTTATTGGACGCCGCCGACCGGTTCGGCCCGTCGCGGGCATCGCGCAGGGCCTCTTCGAACTCGGCCAGTGCCTCCGCGAAGCGGCCGCCCTCGAGCGCGGCGAGACCGCGGCCGTAAGCGGTCGCCGGGCGCGGGCGGAGCTGCGCGGCGAAGAGGCGGCGGACGTCGAACATCGTGCGCACAACGTGTTACACATCGACGTCGTCACGCTCTTCCCGGAATTCTTCGCGCCCGCGATCGGCCTCTCGATCCTCGGCCGCGCGCAGGAACGCGGCCTCGTGCGCATCGAGCTGCACCATCTGCTCGACGCTCTGGTCGAAAACGAGCGCGCGGACGACCGGCCCTTCGGCGGCGGCCCCGGGATGGTGCTGCGGCTGGAGCCGCTGGCGCGGGTGCTCGACGCGATCCTGGCGGCGGCGCCGGACGGCGAGCGGCGGGCCGTCGTCGTGACCTCGGCCGCGGGCCGCCCGTTCCGGCAAACCGACGCCGTGCGCTTCGCCGGCCTGGACCGCCTGGTCGTCGTCTGCGGCCACTACGAAGGGATCGACGAGCGCCTGACCGCGCTCTACGACGCCCAGGAGTATTCGCTCGGCGACTTCGTCCTCACGGGCGGCGAGATCCCGGCGCTTGCCTTCCTCGATGCGACGGTGCGCCTCGTCGAGGGCGCGATCAACGCGGAATCGCTGGCATCGGAGTCGTTCACGGGGAACCGCCTGGATGCGCCCGCGTACACCCGCCCCGCGTCCTTTCGCGGCGCCGACGTGCCGGAGGTGCTGCTTTCGGGCGATCACGCCCGGATCGCCGCGTGGCGCCGCGAACAGTCGCGCGCGCGGACGATCGCCCGGCGCAGCGACATCCTCGGCGAGGACTGACCGGCCGGGAGGGGCACGGCGCGTTGATTTGGAGCGGCTTGCGTGCTATCATCGCGGGGTTGTCCTGGCGGTCCGGCGGAAACTCGTCGTGACCGCTGGAGTATGTGGGTGCTAAGGAAGCCATGAACGTCATCGATCTGCTCGAACAAGAACAGCTCAAGTCGGGTGTGCCCGACTTCCGTCCCGGCGATACCGTCAAGGTCTTTTCGAAGGTCGTCGAAGGCGGCAAAGAGCGGACGCAGATGTTCGAAGGCGTCGTGATCCTCCGCAAGGGCGGCGCGATCGGCGAGACGATCACCGTCCGCCGCATCTCGCACGGCGTCGGCGTCGAGAAGTCGTTCCTGCTGCACAGCCCCCGCGTCGAAAAGATCGAAGTCAGCAAGCGCGGCATCGTCCGGCGCGCGCGGCTGTACTACCTCTCCGAGAAGATCGGTAAGGCGGCGCGCATCAAGGAAAAGAAAGCCGTGCGTTAGCGCGGCTCGCGAGGCCTCGTGTCCCCACTCCAACTCTTCGGTCTCATCTGCCTGCTCGCGGTCATCCGTGGCGCGATGTCCTTGCGTCCCTCGTCGGTGCCGAGTTCCGCCGGATCGGTCGCGACGATGGGCGAACGCACCGCGCCCGTCGGCTCGCAACCCGTCAGCGTCGTGCTCAAGGAATATCTCGACGCGTTCATCGTGGCGGGTCTGGTCGCGCTCTTCCTGATCACCTTCGTCGTGCGCACGTTCTTCATTCCGTCGGGTTCGATGGAACCGACGCTGCAAATCCACGACGTCCTGCTGGTCAACGAATTCGAATACCGCGTCTCCAAACCGCACGACCAGGACATCGTCGTGTTCACGCCGCCGATCTTTACGACGAACGATTTCATCAAGCGTTTGATGGGCAGCCCGGGCGAGACGTTTCGCATCCACAACGGCACGGTCTATCGCAACGGTACGCCGCTCGTCGAGCCGTACATCGCCGAGAAACCCGATTACGAACTCGAAATCAAGAACTACAACGTGTACGTGGACGGCACCCCGCTCGATCCCTCGCAAGCGAACATCCCGCCGAAGATCCAGTGGACGTTTGGCCCCGACAGGATTCCGCCGAACTGCTATTTCATGATGGGCGACAACCGCAACGATTCCGAGGACTCGCACCGCTGGGGCTTCGCACAATTGAGCGGCACGTTTGCGACCGGTGAGGAAGCGGGGAAACACGCCGGGTTCACGGGCCACGCGTTCCTGCTCTTCTGGCCCCCCAACCGCATCGGCGTCTTGCATTGAGGGGCGCGGCGACGGTATTGCGGTTCCGGTAGGCGAACGACGGCGCGTGCCGACACGCGCGCGAATCCGGGCGGCTGCGAATCTTGGGTGGCAGTTCGGGCTTCTGGTGCTCATCGCGTTTGCGGTCGTTGCGTTCCGGCCCGGACAAGTGAGCGGTTATTCGATGGAACCTCGCATCGATTCGGACGAACTCGTACTCATCGACGCGCTCGCCTACCGGTTCTCGCAACCCGGACGCGGCGACGTCGTGGCCTTCCGGCACGTGCGCACGGGGCGGAGCCTCTATCTCAAACGCGTGATCGGCTTGCCCGGCGACCGGGTCGCAATCGAGCGCGGTACGGTGCTGGTCAACGGCGCGCCGCTGGTCGAACCGTACGTTCGATTCGGCGACGCACGCAGCTTCGGCGCCGTCACGGTGCCGCCGAAGAATTACTTCGTGCTCGGCGACAACCGTCCGCGAAGCGACGACTCGCGTGCGTGGGGCTTCGTGCCGGCGAGCGACATCGTCGGTCGCGCGCTGCTCGGGCTGTGGCCGCCGGGGCGCTTGGGACCGCTGCACTGATGCCGCGCGCGATTGCCGACGACGCCACGATCCAATGGTACCCGGGCCACATGGCCAAGGCCATGCGCCGTCTCGGGGAAGATATCGGCGCGATCGACGTGGTGATCGAGGTGGCCGACGCGCGCACGCCGTTCGCCGGCACGAATCCCGCGCTCGCGCGCCTCGCCGGCAAACGGCCGCGCATCCTCGTGCTCACGCGCGAACACCTCGCCGATCCCGCGCAAACGAAGGCGTGGCTCGCACACTACGCCGCCGAGGGCCGCACGGCGCTCGCGATCGATGCGAAGGACCGTGCGGGCGTCGCCCGGCTGCGAGCGGCGCTGGAAGTGATGGCAAAGGGCATCGCCCGCTCGTCGGCGCGCGCGATCGTGCTCGGCATCCCGAACGCGGGAAAGTCCACCGCGATCAACGCGATCGCCGGCCGCAACGTGGCCCGGGCGGAGGATCGCGCGGGCGTCACGCGGTCGCGGCAATGGTTTCGCGTAGGCGACGCGCTCGAGATCATGGATACCGCGGGGATCCTCGTACCGAAGATCGACACGCCCGAAGCACAGTGGAAGCTCGCCTTCGTCGGCGCCGTGCCGCGCGCGCGATTCGATGCGGCAGACGTCGTTACCCGTTTCCATCGCTGGCTCGCCGCGCGGGACCCCGCAACGTCCGTGCCGGATTTGGAAACATTCGCGCAAACGCGCGGGTTCGTGCGGCACGGTACGCTCTTGGATACGCACAACGCGGCGTGGTCGTACATCAAGGATTGGAGCGATGGAAAATTCGGCCGGATGACGCTCGAGACGGCGCCCGCGTGACCGACCGCAAACGCCTCGCGCGCGATCGCGAGCGGCGCCGTCTCGTCCGGCTGCACCGCTACGAAGCGGACGCGCGCGCGCGCGGTTTTCGCCTGGTCGGGGGCATGGACGAGGTGGGCCGCGGGCCGCTCGCGGGCCCCGTGGTCGCCGCGTGCGTCGTCACCGACGGGCCGCTCATGTTGCGCGGGCTCGACGACTCGAAGAAGGTCGCCGCCGACCGTCGCGCGGACTTGGCGGCCGAGATTCGGGTCCGCGCGATCGCCTGGGCGATCGGCGAGGCGTCGGTCGCCGAGATCGAACGGCTCAACATCTACTGGGCCTCGGTGCTCGCGATGGAACGGGCGCTCGCCGCCCTCTCGACGATCCCGCAATTTCTGCTGACGGATGCGGTGCGCATCCGTTCGTTCAGCGGCGAACAACTGCCGGTCATCAAGGGCGACGCCAAGTGTGCGACGGTCGCCGCGGCGTCGATCGTCGCGAAGGTTCATCGCGACGGACTGCTCGTGGAACTGGACCGCCTGCACCCCGAATATGGATTCGCGACGCACAAGGGCTACGCGACGGCGCGGCACATCGAGGCCTTGGAACGCCACGGCCCGTGCCCGCATCACCGGCGCGGATTCTTGCGCGTCCGCGATGCGGGCGCACGCCTTCCCGGATTCGAGGACGCGTGAGTCGCGCCCGGTTCGGGCAAACCGGGGAAGAGCGCGCGGCGGCGTACTTGACGCAGCTCGGATTTCGGATCGAGCGCCGCAATCTGCGGACGCCGGACGGCGAGATCGACATCGTGGCGCGCGAAGGCGACACGCTCGTCTTCGTCGAGGTCAAGGCCCGCGCGACGCGCTCGTTCGGCGGCGCGCTCGGCGCCGTCGATACGCGCAAGCGAGCCCGGATCCGGGCGGTTGCCGAAGATTATCTCCAGTTCTTTCCGCCGCAAGCGAAGGTGCGTTTCGACGTCGTCGCGATCGACGGCGACGCGATCCGTCTGCATCGCGGCGCGTTCACCTGATGGGCAGGATTCCGCGGTGTTCGCCTGGGACGCAGGCGAGCCGCATGTCACCTGCACCCCGCTTGCTTCACCCGCGTCCGATCGCTTCTCGCGCGCGCGTCGCCGCGTCGCGATGTCGAGGCCATGGCTGCCGCTAGCCTCGCAGCGAAGCCCGCTGCGGAACCATCCCTGCGGCGCTCCGTAACGCCGTGGGGCTCGTTCTCGTGGGGCTACTCGGACGTGGGCGCCGATATCTTCGTGGGCCTGGGTCTGGTTCTCGGCACGGCGGCGGGCGCCTCGAACGTCGCATTTCTCTTCGCCGGCATCGTCTACGTGTGCATCGGGCTCGCCTACACCGAACTCGCGGCCGCCTATCCCGTGGCCGGCGGCGGACAGTACTTCGTGTTCCGCGGGCTCGGCGACATCTTCGGATTCATCGCGGGCTGGGCGGTGTTGCTCGACTTCACGATCGACATCGTGCTCTTCGCCTGGAGCTGCATCGATTATCTCAGTAAACTGCTTCCGTTTCTCGGCTACGTCGACCATCCGTGGGTCCACTTTCTCGTGGTGTTCTCGCTGATCGCCGGCCTCGCGCTGCTCAACATCATCGGCGTGCGCGAAAGTTCGGCATTTAACGAATTCGTGAGCGGCCTCGACGTGGTGAGCGAGACGACGATCCTCTTCTTCGGCTTTCTCTTCGCCTTCCAACCGCAGCTCCTCATCCATACGATGACGGTGTCGTGGCCGTCGCCGTTCAGCTTGATGAACGGCGTGTCGCTCGCGATCATCTCGTTCGTCGGACTCGAATCGATCTCGCAAGCGGCGCAGGAGACGCAGCGGCCGGCCTCGGTGATCCCGCGCACGTCGATTAGCCTGATCCTCACGATTCTGATCTTCGCGCTCGCGTACTCGAATCTCGCGCTCGGCATGCAGCCCTGGCACGCGATCCCGCCCGACCCGCACGGCCACGCGCAAGAACTCTGGCAGTACCTCGGCAACGAGAACAACAACGGCGCGGCCGTCGCGGTGCTCGCCTCCTACGTGCCGTATTTCGGAACGATCGCCGCGCTCTACGTGCCGGTACTCGGAGCGATCCTGCTCTTGATTTCGAGCAACTCCGGCGTCTTCGGCAGCTCGCGCATCGCGTACGCGATGAGCGGCACGCAACTGTTGCCGAGCATCTTCCAGCGGGTGCATCCGAAGTTCCGGACCCCCGCCGTCTCGATCTTGACGTTTTGCGGTTTCGCGATCGTCGAATTAATCTTCGCATCGTTGCCGAGTCTCTCGGCGCCCGTGAAGACGATCTACGCGCGGCTCTTTCGCGGCGAGGACGGCATCACGTTCCTCGGCGATCTGTATGCGTTCGGTGCGGCCGCGAGCTATTCGTTCGTCTTCATCGCGCTGATCGCGCTGCGGCTCAACGATTCGCAGAGCCCGCGGCGCTTCAAAATGCCCTTCAACGTGCCCTTTACGTTCAAGGGGAATCGCGTCGAGTTTCCCATCGTCGCGGTGATCGGGTTCGTCGGAATCGTGTCGATCCTCGTCTTTACGATGATCACGCACGAGATCGGCCGGATCGCGGGGCCTTTGTGGATCGTGCTTGGGATCGTCGGGTATCTGTTCTATCGTCGCCGCAAACGGCTGCCCGTCTTCGGGTCGCAACCGCACGATTGGCGCAAGGCCCAGATCAATATCTTACAGGAAGCGGGCGAACTCGAGATGATGGACGAGTACCTCGTGAACGTGAAACGGATGGACGCGGCCCGGACGACGACCCGCGAGACGCTGCGGTGAGAAATCTCGTCCGGAGCGAAGGGTACGCGCGCGCGCGACTGGTCACGGGCTCGATCGCGGCAGTGCTCGGCGCGATCCTGATCGCGCGCACGCTCGCGTCGACCGGCCTCTCGTTCAAGGTGATCCCCGCCTGCGTGCTCGGCGCCGCGATGATCGCGCTCGGGATCGTGCGCTTCCGCGACTACGCCGCGGCCCGGCGCGGCCCGTTGTGACCGCGGTCGTGCCGTTCCATCACGCACCGCCGAACGGCGTCGGCATCATTCTGGCCTTCGTCGTGCTCGTCGCGATCACGGCCACGCTTTACTGGATGCTGCATCCCCCGTCGTCGACCGCCGAACGCGCGGCGCGAGCGACGGAGCGGGAAGTCGACGAGATCATCGGCAGCATCATCATCGTGTTCTCGCAAGAGATCCATTCCGAACACATGATGTCGCTCGCCGTCCGCGTGGCCCGCCGCGAGCGCGCCGAGTTGCTCGCGGCGTACATCATCGAGGTGCCGCACACGCTACCGCTCGATGCCGAGATGGAACGCGAACGACGCGACGCTCTCGGGGTTCTCGCGGTCGCGGAATCGATCGCGCGCAAGAATAACGTCGAAATCAAGACCGAGATCTCGCTCGCGCGCCAAGTCGCGCAAGGCGTGCTCGAACTTGCAAAACGCAAGGACGCGCACTTGATCGTGGTGGGCGCGTACCGCGAGGGGAAGTACACGGGCGCGCCGATCGGTTCCGCGATCGAAGTCATCGCGGCAAAAGCGACCTGCGACGTGCTGATCGGCGTGCAGGGCAATCGCGGGAAGATCCTCACGCCGCCGAAGGGCGACATCGCCGCGCGCGCCGGCGGCAAGCCGCCGCCGACGCCGTCGATGTCCTAGAGCCGTGCGCTGATCGACACGCTCGGAACGCGGAAAGCTCGCGTTCGCGAGGATGCGGCCGGCCCATAAACGCGACGCCAGGTCGCGCCCCATCGACCCCCGATGCTCTCACTTCGCCACAGCGTGAATTTCAGCGACATACCCACCCGGAAAACTGACGAGTGCCGCGCTGCGTCCCTCCGACTTGTATGGCGGGACGAGCACAGCCGCGCCCGCAGCGATCGCACGTTCCAGCGTTTTCGGGAGATCGGACACCTCGTAGCCGGTCGTCTCGCGACCGTAGGGATATGGTAGATGACCGTCGGTCGCGAAAACGGTGATCCTTCCGAACCCTGAGTCGATGCGCACGCGTCGGTACGTGTCGCCCGGCCGTCCGATCTCGATACCCGGCGCTTTCGTATCGTCGGAGACGACCGAGCCGTGCGAAAATCCGTCGAAGCTTCGAATGAAGCCGTCGGCCGCGTCGGGACTGACGTAGACCCGGTTTTCGGGAACGGACGCGAGCGGCGCGTAGTGCGGCGGCGTCGTGTGCCAGTAGAGCTGCATGAACACGCCGCCCGGCCATTCGATGATTGCGTCGCGGCCGATCGGGTCGTTGAACGGGGCGACCACGACCGCGGCTCCATTCGCGCGGGCCGCCGTGACTGCAACATCGAGGTCGCTCACCAGATAGCCCGTCCGCTCCAAACCGAACGGAAACGGAACCGGCGTCGCATACCCGAACACGGAGAGCAGACCGATCGGCGTCAACGCGATTTGCGAAGCCGTTTGGCTCGGCGTCGGCGTAACGGTGACCGAAACTTTCTTGGACGTCGTACCTCCGAACGTAGCGGTAACGGCGGCAATGAGTCGGTCGAAGTCGGCAGCATCGACGTAGACGTGGGTCGAGTCGTACTGGGGGCCGACGGCAACATCGGGCCCTTGCGCCTCCGTTTGGGCGAGTGCACTCGCGGGCATGCCGGCAACGACGGCTGCAACGGCGGCCGCGCGGAAAAGAAATGCGATACGGCGCAATGCAGCCTTCCTTTGACGGAGGGTGACATGATCTGAGGCGGTGCGCTTCTGTGTATGTCACCCTGAGCCTGTCAGGGTGACAGGAGCGGGGTTGCCGTCGCGATAGCGGAAAGCGCGAGGCACGTCACGCCAAGTCCTACCGCGCCAAATACCGCTTCCGAAGTTCGTCGACGACGACGGCGATGAGGATGACGGCGCCGAGGACGATGTCTTGGGTGTAGGACTCGATGTTGAGGAGGTTCATCACGTTGTTGAGCAGCCCGAT
>Ga0116227_10013422_pt1 | contig 12887 bp, 8 predicted proteins | sample S1TSphgellanicum_FD_89693 | JGI IMG/M metagenome (GOLD analysis project Ga0116227, IMG submission 89693) | Host-associated microbial communities from peat moss isolated from Minnesota, USA - S1T2_Fb - Sphagnum magellanicum MG | ecosystem: Host-associated > Plants > Peat moss > Unclassified... | reverse complement strand
TTTTCTTCTCCGGTTTAACCGGCTCAGTGGCTATCGTTTTACTTGCTTTTTTTGAATTAGCAGCTACCACGGGCGCATCTTCGGCATCCTGCGTTACTACTTTCTGATCGCTGTTATCAACCTGCGTTTTTTGTTCGGTTGGCGGGGCTTTAGTTACTTTGTCCGGTGCGGTTTTGTTGGCTTTTTCAGCAACAGAAGGCTGTTCGGTACTCATTATATCCTTACCCATACCCTCATCGGTAGTACCATAATTTACCAATATGCCCCCTGTTCCGTCAATCTGCACAGGCGGATTCTGAAAAACAATAAAGTAGCACAAAGCAGCCATCACAACGCAGATGATACCGGTTGTTAAAAATGCCTTGGGATAATTATTTTCTTCTTTATAGTCCATTGTTCTTAGTTCATAGTTAATGGTTCACAGTGATTTTCCATTGATAGTCCGCCGTCAAAACTTATTGTCATGAACTATCAGCTATTACCCATGAACTACTTTGGTACGGTTGCTAAAACCATTTTTATATTTAGTTTTTGCGAGATATCCATCACCTGCACTACATCCTGGATAGCTACCGTTTTATCAACATATAAAATAATGGTCAGTTCGTCTGCCTGGCTTTTATAGGTAGAAAGTACGGTTTGCATATCTGCCAAAGCTACCGGCTTTTTATCGATGGTATATTGCAGGTCTTTACTGATGGATACGTTGATGGTCTTTTTTGCTATGGATTTACCCGATTGCGACTTAGGCAGCAACAACTTGATCACATTGGGATTAGTTAATGTGGACGCGATCAGGAAAAACAACAACAGGAAGAACATAATGTCGTTCATTGCCGACGTATGTACTTCTGCCGAAAGTCCTTTTTTTCTGTTTCTTAAATTCATTTGCTCGGCTCCTCTAACAGATCAATAAATTCAACCGCATCGGTTTCAAGGCTTAATATTACCCTTTCTACCATCATGTTTAAAATGTGATACCCCACATAGGCAACAATACCAACGGTTAACCCGGCTGCTGAGGTGATCATCTTCACATACAAACCGCCTGATATAGTACCTATACTGAAGTTATCTGTTTTAGAGATGTCAAAAAAGATCTTGATTACACCTGCAATAGTACCAAGGAACCCGAACATCGGCGCGATACCTGCAACAATCCCCAAAATCCCGATATTTTTTTCCAGTTTAGAGACTTCGAGTTTACCAACATTTTCAATAGCGCCTTCAATATCTTTTATCGGCCTGCCTATACGTTTTAAGCCTTTCTGCAGCATGCGGCCAAGTGGCGTGTTGCTGTTTTTACAGATGGCAATAGCCGAATCGAGGTTGCCTGTATGGATGCTCGAGCGGACCTGTACCATCAGGTTCGATTCGTTTTTTGATGCCTTGCGGATAGTAAAATAGCGTTCGAAGAATATTACCAAGCCCAATACAGCCAAAATACCTATCGGCAGCATCACCCAGCCCCCTTTTAATATCAGGTCACCGAAACGCAATTCGTCGTTTGCGCCCGCTACCTGGCCTGCATGGTTAGCTGTATCAATTAATTTGTGTGCTGTGTCCGCTAACTGTATAAATAATAACTTCATTTTTAAACTTAGTTTTTCTTTGGGATTATGGGTATGGTATATGACTCTTTTGCGATCTTATGTAATTTTATCAACGCCGCTTTGGCAGAATCAGCCTGCCGGCTTGTAAAATAAGTTCCGACTGATATTTTAAAATAGCGCCCCGGGATTCCGTTTGCTATCTTGGCATTTACACCTATCATCTTAAAGCGCGCTATCTCAACCATTGCTGTAGGCAATTTTCTTTCAGCCGCTGCAATCACTTCGTAGTGAATACTATTGGCGGTATCGATAACCTTTATTTCAGGAACGGCGGCGGCCTTTGCAACCGAATCTTTTAACGTATCCTTTGGTTTTGTAGTATCCTTATTGACAGCAGTTTGTTTAGCCGGCGCAACAACCGCATCCTTGTTAAACAATTTGTCAAATACCGACGGATTGAAAATAAAGATCTGCCAAACAGCAAGCGCAACTATCACCAATGCTACCAGGGCAATAAACCAGCCACTCGTTATCCATCTTTTCTTCGGAACCTCTGTTATAGCTTCTTCCGGTTCTTCAACGATGGTCTCTGTTTCAATGGTCGTTTCGGCTATAACAGGATGGGATACGGTATCTTCAAAAACAGGTGTGGTTTCTACTTCCGCAACTTTCTTTTTAAGTTTTGGCAGCGGGATAGCTTCAAGCCCATAAGTTGCGAAATCGTTGAGTAAACGATCGCCCGGCTTAAAAACCAGCTGGTTGTCGATCGTTTCAAACGAGCCCAGATCCGAGAATATATATATACTATTTGCTGCCTGCTCTTTTAAATTCCCCACGAATTTCTCCGTGAAATATTTGGCCGTAGCAAGCGAAATATTTTTTTTTTGTGCGACGAATTCCGTTAGAACCTCATCGTTTGTTGATGCCGCCACATATTTTACCCGGCTGGCTGGCGGATAAAACTTTCCTTCGGCTTCGTTATAGTAACCATTTACGCGCTCGCGCGAGAAATAGCCGAGACTAGGCATGCCTACTTCTGCATGCTGCCCCAACAATTCACTTAAATAGTCAGCTAAATTCATTTCGCCAAAAGTACATTTTATTATAACATATTAAAATCACGGCAGACCTTAACATGCCCTGATTTAAAAACGATAACCTACCCCACCAAATATATTAAATCCATAATCAGGATAAAATAAATAGCTTTGATTAGTTCCGTTTAAAATGTTATTTGCCTTAATGAATATGTCCAGGCGTTTGGTGGCTTTATAATCAACACCGCCGCTCAAATCGCCAAACGAACCGATGGTGGTTGGCGCAGAGTTAGTAGCACTTGTTGGATATGGATCAACAGTTGAACCACGCACAAGCAGCGTTGCGGTTATATCAACCTGGTCGCTTGCATGGATAATAGTTCCGGCGGTTAGCTTAAACTTAGGTAAGTTCCATGGTTGTACCGCAGTAGCCATCTGGTAGTCCTTAAATTCAACGCGACCGAAAACGTCCACGTCATCAGATGCTTTGTAGTCCAGTTCGCCGTTAAAGCCATTCACACGCGACCTGCCGTCATCATAAATAACCTTGAACCGGTTATAGCCGGTAGCGAAGTTAAAGTCGCTCACGAACAATGGCATATTTTTAATGCTGTTGCGGAACACGTCGAACTTAAAGGCTAATCCCGGTACAATGGTACCCTTCAAACCCGCTGATATATCCAACTGGTCAACTGAGTTTTTGATCTCGGTGTTTTGCCCGATAAAAGGATTGATGATTGAGAAATCCCGTAAGGAAGACCTGTTGACATCACCTTTAGCTTCTACAAATAACCTTACATATTTAGGGATCACCTGCAATTCGAGTTTAGCAGCCGGGAACACGTAGAATGCGGATGTAAAGCCGAACTCGTCGACGATGTTAATGCCTGCTTCTATTTTATAATTATCTCCCTGGAATTTGATGTATGGGTTAACCCTGATGAGGCTGTTGTTATAATCATACAAACTATCCTGCTGGGTTGCCAAATCCAACGATCCGCTTACACCAACGTAAAACTGGTTGATCGTCTGATTTAAAAATCCCGATAATACCAGGTTGTTTTCCTTTGCCTGGTAAGCATTGTTGAAAATATATCCTTTCAGTTTAAATGCGTAGGTGAAAGCATTATCAACGTCCTCGTAATTTTTAGCCAGTTCCATTTCAGCGCCAATGGTACTGAAATGTTGTTTATCAATCTGTAGCGTTGTAGGAACATTTAATTGATCATAACCATAAAAATAGTTGCTCAGGTAGCTATAATCAACCCGACCGCTTATTGAATTCGTGGCTCCAATGCTCTTGCCAAAAATGCCGACTTCTTCTTTAGCTGAATTTTCTTTAGTTAAGTTCCCGTTTTGGGCGAAGTGTTTTAAATACCCACCAACCTGCAATGCTTCATCTTTTCCATTGTTGAAGTAAGCCTCCCCGAAAGTTGTCTTCAAACTACCAAGGCCGACCCTGGCATAATTATTGGTTTCCGCCGAATCCTGCTCAGCGGGCCTTTTCATCGCATCCAAAGGTTTAATATCGCTGTTAAGCTCTAACCGTTTATCAATCGGCGCATAAGCTAAAGGCGCTTTAAAAGGCGTTTTATCTTCCAGGTCGGGATTCCTGCGGATCTTCACCGCATCGGCCAATACCGGTTTGTAGGCGGTAGTAACGACGATCTCTTCCGACAGGCTTCCACCCGCGTTAGCATCAGGGCCCAATTTTTTAACGGTGTCTATCTTTACTTTAGCAGCCGCATCGCCTAAGCTTTTCGCAGCAGTAGGCTTAGCTTTGGCCGGGGCCTTTGCCGCCGGTTTAGCGGGTGCTTTTTTTGCGGGGGCCTTTTTTACAACTTTAACAGCTTGCTTTTTCGCTTTAGCCTTATGTTTTGTTTGTGCTGCAGCAGGTACAAAGTATAATGCTATAATTAAGGTAAGCAGCGTATATATATATTTAAATTTCATTGCTTGTCTCATGTTTTATTCTTCGTTACCTGATTTCTTAACGTTAGTAGTATCCGCTTTCGGAGCATTTTTATCCTGCGGCGATAGCTGGTTTAGTTTTTGTTTGGCCGAAGGCAAAATGTCATCATCCCCCTTGTAGTTGTCTATGATACTTTGCAGGGTAGCCTTGGCCTGGAAGGTATCTTTCAGCGCAACATAGTTATCGGCCAATAGCAGGAAGGTTTTTGTTACCCAGTAATCGTAGTTCGGCAGGTCTTTTATCAATTCGAAGCAGGTCTTTTGCGACGTTTTGTATTTACCTTTCAAATATTCTACCCTGGCAACGTTATATTTCGCTTCGGCGGCAGTTACTGTTTTGGTATTGGCAACCGTGTAATCAAATTCGTTCACAGCAGCAGTGGTATCAGCTTTTTGCAGGTAAGCCAAACCTGCGTATAAGCCGGTTTTGTATTTATCCTCCTGCGACGATTTTTCGTTATCCCTTATCAGCTTCACATACTTTAAAGCGTCGTCCGGCATTTCCATTTCTGCGTAGCAAAGCAGCAGGTTGTTGATGGCAAAGGTATAATCGGCTTTATATTCTGAGTTGGTTTCCAGCTTTTTAAGGAATGGAACTGCCTCATTATATTTATTTTGTTTAAGATATAATTTGGACATGCTGATCAACGATTGCTCGGTATAAGCACTTGTCCAGTCGTTTAATATCACGTTGTAGTCGTTTACCGCCTCGTCATTCCTGTTCAGGTTAACCAAACTTTGCGCGCGGATAAACCTCGCCTGTTTCTCATAAATAGGTTTGGTCGGGAATTTATCGAAATAAGCGTTTACTGCGCCTACAGTTCCCTGCCAGTCGCCACGCACATACAGGTTATTGGCGGCGGTTATCATCAGGCTTTCCTGGTCGGCAGCCGAGTAATTGGCAATAGGCGTAGTGGCTGCATAACTGATGAATGTTTGAGCATCGCCTTTGTCGGTATAGATCTTTTCGATTTGCTTCAGCGCCAACTTGGCTTCATCGGTTGATGAATAATCCGACACCACCTTCTTGAATGATTCGATCGCCGCATCATCGTTGCCGGCATTGTAGTCTATCAAACCAATAGTTACCAAAGCACGCGGCACATAACTGCTATGTGGATATTTTTGGATCATATCCTGTAAGCCGGCTTTCGCTTTAACACTATCACTTTGCAGGTAATAGGTGTAAGCTATTTCGAATGACGCATCGTCCGCATAATCCGAACTTGGGAATTTGCTCAACACATCAGTAAGCGTGCTTACTTTGTTTGCAGGAGATCCCTGTAAACCCTGGATCATACCCCGTTGAAACAACGCGTAATCTTCGCCTGGGCTGTGTTGGGCAATAATCCGGTTATAATAATCAAGGGCTTTTCCGTATTCCTTCAACACAAAATAACTGTCGCCTAACCTGGCTGTGGCGTCGTTGATAGTATTAGGATCTTTCTCACTGCCATCTAAAAAACGGGTAAAATAGGTAACCGCTTTTTTATATTGCTCGCCATAAAAAGCGGCATAGGCCAGCGCATAGTTTGCATAATTGTAAACATCGGTTTCCCTGGCTTCCGGAAAATCCAGGAACTTTTCGAATGTCTGTACCGACTCATCGTATTTCCTTACCTCGTACATAGATTCGGCCATCCAGTAAGTAGTTAACACCTGTATTTTAGTATCTACCGGGTTTCTTAAAGAGCGAAGGAAAATACCGATCGCATTTTCAAAGGCACGCTCGTTGTAAAACTCCAGCCCGCGGTAGTAAGTTACTTTTTGATAAGCGATCTGTGCACTCTGCGATTTATTCGGGATCGGCTCTAATATCTCAACTGCTTCCTTATAATTATGCGAGTTCAGTAATTCTTCACCCAGCAACGTTTTCATCTCGTCGTTACGGGTTGAGCGCGGATAATTTTTCAGGTAAAGCCTGGTTGCACCTAACGCCTGCGTATTAAAATCAAGTTCGTACGATAATTTGGCATATTGGTACAATGCATCTTCCTGTAGTTGCGGGTCGAAATTAAGTTTCGATGCAGCCAAAAATGCGTTCCTTGCACTTTGCTTGTTATTCATTTTCAGGAAGACCTCGCCCAGCGTATAATTTCCGTTTTGGCTATATACGTCTTCTTGTTCCTGTAGCTTAACCAACTCGGTAGCAGCCTTTGGATAGTTGCCGATCTTAAAGAACGTGTACCCCATCTGGTAGCTATCCTGTGTATTCTGCGTTTGTCCGTTGTCTTCTTCTTCAAAACGCAGGTAATATTTGGCAGCATCCGGATAATTAGCCTTGGCAAAATAGCTGGCGCCGATTATACGCAGCATTTCCCTTTCGTTCTGCTGATGCGTACTGTTGATGATCGGAATGGCATAGCTGATAACGTCATCATATCTTTTATCCAAAAAATAAACGGCTGTTATATAATAAGGATAGCTATCGATATATTTTTTTGAATGCTTAAGCTTCTCGAAATTTACCAGCGCCAGGTGATAATCTTTGTTCAGGTAAGCGATGTAAGCGAAATAATAAGTGGCATCGTCTGTAAACGGCGAATGTGTGTTTTTAACCTCGCTGAATTCTATCTGGGCATTTTTATAATCGTTGGTAGCAAAATAGGCATAACCTTTCCTGAATTTGTATTCAACATTTTCGGAACCGGCAAGGTCGTCGGCCTTTATTTTGTCGAACCAGGTGATCGCATCTGCATATTTCTCCTGTTTAAAGTACGATTTACCTATCTGGAAATAAGCCAGCTTAACCAGGGGGTTTTCCGGATGTTCTTTAATAAAACGTAAGAACATGCTTTCGGCATCGTCGTTACCGAGATCGAGCGCACATAAAGCCTCGTAGTACTCGGCATTTTCTTTTAAAAGCGGCAAATCCGATTCGAACTTCGGCTGGTTACTTGTTTTAAATTTCGATTCTTCAATCAGGCGAAACTGTTGGGCGGCGGCCACATATTTACCTTTATCAAGCAGCTCCATGGCGGTATGCCATGTGCGGTGTACATCAAAAGCAGGGTTTTGCTGCGCACGCGACTGTAATGCAATAAATATGGGGGCAATTAATACGATGTATTTATGTTTGGTCATAAGTAGCAAACTAACGATTTGCGAAAATAGCGAAACGCAAAAATGAAATCCACATAAATAATTCACATTATGTGGAGAAACTTTGAAAATAACGGGCACTAAATACCATATTGTATCGTTGTGGAAAACTTTCCAAATGTTAACTAAGGCCGCTTTTCAACTGTTGATGCGATAATACCTTGCTTTTCATTACGTTATATTTGCAGCGATGATTAAACGGATCTTTAAGCGACTATCCCGGCAAAAAATTATTTTACCTGTAACTATTCTCATTTTTCTTGCATCAACATCGCTGGCAAGGCAAACTGATAGCATTGTTTTGCACAACGAATTGCTCGACGTAAACCAAAAGCAATTTTACATTGATGCCGTTGCGGATGGAAGGGAGGATCGAAATAGCATAGGCCGCATAATTACCAATCCGACAGCTAAAGATAGCGATCCCGTAGGTAGCGCTATTGATTTGGCAGGTGGGTTTACAGCAATCAAACAGTTTATCACGCGAGGTTTGCCATCTAATAAATCTTTGCGCCCGGTGATTATTACGCTCCAGAAATTCAATGTGAGTGAACGTTTATTGCCCGATAAACACGTTGAAGGACACGTTAACCTTCAACTATCTTTTGACCTGAAAAACACTGATACCGGGCCCATTCACCTAACCGATTATAAAGGCAACGCAGTTTACAAAAGGGCGACCCGACCGGCACAGGCTGTTGAACCTATACTAAGGCAGGCATTAAAAAATGGACTTATCTACTTTTTAAACTGGATTGACGCTCAAAGCGCCACTAATATTAAACTGGCTACCAATGTTAAATTGATACTCACCGATTACGCCGACACCACAGAGGGTGACACCATTTACTATGCTGTTAAACGCCCCATAACCTGGGCCGATTTCCAATCTAAAATTGCGGCGAGCCGTTATTCAGCAGAAGTTTTTCCGGGCATTGGTTATGATGAGCATACAGAAATCAAAAACAGCATTGTTAATGTGCATTTAAGCATTAAGGTTTTTTTGCCTAAGAGCGCGTGCTGGGTAAAAGACGGGGATCGAACTGATTATGCGCTGAACCACGAACAGCGGCACTTTGATATCGTAAAAATAGTGGCCGAACACTTAAAGCAAAAGCTAAAAGCCGAAAATCTGCCAGTTAACAATTTCGACGGTTTTATTAACGTGGATTACCTGGATGCTTACCGCGAAATGAACGATCTGCAGAAACAATACGACGACGAAACCCACCACGGTGTTGAGACTGCTGAACAACAGCGCTGGAACGAACGCATTGACAAGGAGCTAAAAGCATACGGTGTAAAATAATAACACCTGCGTTAAAAAGTTTCATCCAGGAACCCGATCTTTCCATCCGCAGTGATGGTTTGTATTACGATGCGCCGTTGCTTGAGTTGATCGGGATTGTAGAAAAATATTTTAACATCTCCGTTGCTATCGGTAGCCAAATCATGGTTCCAATATAGGGTCGTACCGAAATCGGCCGGTTTATTCGGTTTTCCGCTAAATGATGCAAATTCGCGGGTAACGCTGTAGCCATTGACTATGTAGTGGTCAAATGAATTCTGGCTGCTTTTACTCTTGTTGATGCCCTCACCATTCTTTTTAGTGTAAACTAATATCGCGCCTTCATTGCCTCCGTTCAACGGGGCAAACCAAACAGGCGGTGGTGCAAATTGAATCAGGGCAACATCGTTGATTGAAAGATCCAAAACTTCGCCAATTGTAACCGATGCCTCATCAATATAAAAATAAGGCATTTCCGAGCGGGCGTTTGGCAAAATCTCACTTTGCCCGTGATAGATAAACTCTGCGCTATCACCTTCCTTGGTGATTTGTAAGCCTGGAATTCTCCCTATCATATAATCTATTACGCTTCCAGACGGCAGGGATGGCTGGTTTACGAGGTCGAGCGATTGTGCATTGTCGGCATCCAGGTGTACCACATGATCCCTTATTACGGTTTCAACAAGGCTTAATTTCTGCGCCTTGATGTGAACAGTCTTTAATATCAACTCCTTGCCTTCAAAATGAGCACCTCCCTGCTTTAGCATAGTGTCTAACAAAGTTTTGGGGACAGTTGAATCCATTCCTGAAAAACTATTTAAAACGGAAACCGGCAAGCGCGTGCTATCGACACCTATGTTTAAAATTTTTATCTTCACCGGCTGCTTCCTGTTTTTATCGTTCAGGGCCTCGAAATAGACATTTGCTGCCCCGGGATGATTGAAATCTTTTAGAATAAACAGGCCCGTAGTATCCGGCTCGATAATATCCATCACTTTGCTGGAATCCTCATAGGTAACCATCAGTTTCAATTTCAGCTTATCCTTGTCGTGATAGTTTTCTATTCTGCCTGCAATAAAAAGCGAACGTTCTGCTGCATGCTTTAACGGCAATGGTTTCTTTTTAAATATGGTATCCCAATTAAAATGCCGCCAGCCGTTGGTGAGCATCACCAGGTCGAGCTGTTTTCGTAATGTGTCGCTATCGTTTTTAAAGTACCACGCCGGGTTATTTATCGCTCCACGTAATTCAGAACTAACCAGCAACCCGGAATAAATATTATCAGCAGATCCACCGTCAATAAGGGCATCGGTAACAGCCACCGATATATTGGCAAACGCTGGTTTATTATTATTGTCCTTTATGTTTAAGAAAACTACATTTTTACCTTTCGGCGATTGGGACAACGAATCTTTATTAAGCGAAAGCTTAAGCCGGTCGTTATTGTTCACAAAAACAATTCTTTCGGCGCCAGGTAAACCTTGCTCATCAAAAACAGTGAAACGAACGATGCCTGTGGAAAAATCGCTTTTCTTTACGCCGATTACATTGATTCCCCGGCTTAATTCCAATGGATAAGTTACGTGCGTTCCGTTACTTTGCATTGCTGCCAGTATAATGTTCTTTTTTGCTTGCTCACCTGTGTAAGTTATTTGCGCTTCCAACTCACCGGAGCCTGCGTTGATCCGAAGGCCAATACCGGTTTTCTTAATCCCGGGTAATGCAACTTCCTGGGTCGAATTATCGGGGAAATGCACTTTTGCGGTATAATTAATAGCAGCGTTCGCCTCCAATTCAAAACTACCCATACCGTCGTGCAGCGTTATTATTTTTGCTTTGGCCGTTTTGCCATCGCTAACCTCCCCATAAACATTCACCGGATCTCCGTGCTCGTCAACAGCTTTAAAGGCAACATTACAAATATTACCATCAACCAGGTCACCGCCTTCGGGAAAGAATTCAATTTTATAGACATGGTTAGCTGCTTGTAGCGGCAACGCAACATGGAAATCGCGCGGATTTTGCAGGTACACTAACCTATCGTACACACCATCGTCTGCAAAATTCAGCATCCAGTTAGTATAGCTTTGCAAATGGTACCATCCGCTGGCAAAGCTGTCGGGCAGCGCAATATTGCCGAAGGCTGTACCGTTTTCTAATGGTAACTTATTTTGTATAACCAGTTTCCCACCTGGCCCCGATAACACTAGATAGACAATTTTACTAACCTGTGAAGGCCTGTCATACGCCATCGTATAAACTTTGTACCAGATGGTTTCGCCGGCCACGTATGCGTTTTGATTGGTATGGATGTATAGTTTTTCCTGTGGATATTTTTTAAAGTACGAGCTCAAAGCATCTGTTACCTTTTGCCCGGCGGAGTCTAAACGGGCGGTGGTATTTTGCCCTTTACAGAGTATGGGGAACAAAAAGCTCAATACGATTAAATATCTCAGGGGTATTTTCAAAATAAATTGGTTTAAGAACTTTAACAGGTTCAGGCTGCTTAGCACGGGTTCAAATTGGTTAAATACACAATCCGTTAACGCGATTATTGTATCCAAGTATAAAGTTATGCGATTGTTTTACAGTTTACAACTAATGAGTTGCGCTATCAAATAATTTTATTTTGCCAACAGGTGTTAAATTTAGTTACATTGCCCAACCAATATATAATACCCCTATGCCAGACCTGATTGACCGGATAAAAAAATTTAACGAAAACCGCATTCCCGATATTGTAAAACTGAAATACGAGGCTATGTCGCAAAACGCCTTTAGCTTTTTCAGGGGCACCTGCCACCTTTTTTATGAAGACCTTGCAAAGGTAAAGTCCTTTCCGTCGTCACCATTTACATGGCTTTGCGGCGACCTGCACCTCGAAAATTTTGGGAGTTATAAAGGCGATAACCACCTCGTATATTTCGATCTGAATGATTTTGATGAAGGTATCCTGGCTCCGGCAAGCTGGGAGATAGTCCGGATGGCTACCAGTATAATAGTAGGTTTTGATAGCCTTGGTTTCGATGCCGGTGTTGCCAAACAAACTGCCGAATTGTATTTAAACACTTATGCTGAAACGCTCAAAACAGGCAAAGCCATCAGCATTGATCCCCGCATAGCAGAAGGCATCGTCTGCACATTTTTAACAGCGGTAGAAAAAAGGAAGCAAAAGCAGTTACTTAAACGGCTTACTGTACGAAAAAAGGGAAAATTGGGATTATTGCTGGATGAAAAACACCTTAAAATTGATAAGCCCTTAAAGAAGGATCTCGAACAATTTGTAAGTGATTGGATCGGCAAAGGTAAATATGCCTGTTATGATTTTGAAGTGCTCGACAGCGTATTCAGGATAGCCGGCACAGGTAGTTTGGGCGTGAGGCGATATTTGTTCCTCTTAAAAAGCCAGAACACAAAAGGCAAATATCTTTTCGTGGATATGAAACAGGCTTTAGAATCATCACTGCAGCCGTATATCAAAGCCACGCAACCTCAATGGGAATCCGAAGCTAACAGGGTGGTTGCTATTCAAAAACGTATGCAAAATGTATCACCCGCTTTATTAGGCGCTACTATTTTTAAGGATGAATCGTATGTATTAAAGCAAATGCAGCCCACTGCCGACAAAATTGTGTTCAGTGTACTTAAAGACCGTTATGATGATATTGACGAGGTTGTAACCGATATGGCTAAGCTTACTGTATCAGCACAACTAAGAAGCGGAGGGAGACAAGGTTCGGGGATTGCCGATAGCCTTATTGAATTTGGCAATAATTCCCAGTGGAAAAACAACCTGCTAGATTATGCATTGGGTTACGCAGAGCAGGTAAAAAAAGATTACCAGGCCTTTCTTGATGAATATAATAAAGGACTTTATTGAATCCGATCCAACTAAGGTACGAAAATCAGGCTGCGGCAGCCAGTTGCGATTTTATC
>Ga0116227_10013420_pt1 | contig 12890 bp, 4 predicted proteins | sample S1TSphgellanicum_FD_89693 | JGI IMG/M metagenome (GOLD analysis project Ga0116227, IMG submission 89693) | Host-associated microbial communities from peat moss isolated from Minnesota, USA - S1T2_Fb - Sphagnum magellanicum MG | ecosystem: Host-associated > Plants > Peat moss > Unclassified... | reverse complement strand
TTACCAAGTTCCTAATAAACTCATCACACTTTATGTTCTAATAATGTTTATAAAACTTTGTTATTAACATGTTCCATTTCAAGTCTTCTTCCACATCCAAACTTTGAATTTGGTTTTTTTTTTATATTAGTGCGTTGGATAATAATATATATAATTTAAACTAATTTACGATTTTTTTTTCTTGGAATTGAGTTGTGTTCACAAATTCAATTTATATCATCCTTTCAAGATTTGTAGTAATGTACCTGGACTTCTAGTAAATACTATTTAATAGGTACTATAAATATTAGACCTTGTAGTTAATAGGAGCTAGGTACTAGGTAATAGATAATTAATGTACCTAATGTTAAAGGCTAGAATAGACTTTAATTAATTTTTGAACATAAAACATAAAAAAAGACATTTCCAAACTTGTAAATACTGGTTTTTGTAATAGTAGGATTGATTATTAGATTTCACTATTGAATTTCATGATATCGAAAACTTACCATTGGTTTTTGGAGTGTATAGTTTTAGAATTGAAAAGTTAGTTGGTTAGAATGTCTTTTGATGATGATTTATAGATAGGATTTACTATGATTTTTTTTTTAAAAATTGGAATTTACTTGATTTTTGGGTAAACCATTATTTCTCCTCTTCCTGAGGGATTACTATGGGGGAAGTTGGGAATATGATATTCATTTTGGTGTGATTGTTTGATTCTACTATGAAATAAGCATAATTCTTTGAGCATTCCTTACTAATTTTTATGTTCGAATGTATGTTTTTTTATTTCCTCTTTGAAGTTGTATGTTTTTTTGGGAAGATTAAAGTTTTTGCATGATAAAAACATGAAGTTTGTTTGTACTATCAATTCCATAAACTTTTTGTGACTATTTGTCACTCAATGTTGCAAGATTGAAATGTTCATCTTTTGTTCTTATTTCATTTAAATACAAAAAATTCAGGATTTCATCAAGTGGCCTTAACATTTGGCAACCATACAACGAATATAGAACCATGATTTTTGGTTCAATGACTTTATTTTGGTTAGAGTTTTGGTTTGAATTATTTGTTTATTCCAAGAAAATAATTTTTGTGTTTTAAGCAAATTTTGTTATATTGTTCATTTTGTTTCTATTACAAGTAGCATAGAACTATCCTAGTCCTAAACAAAAGAATCACAAAAAATTCTTTTTGTTATTATTATTTCATTCAAATTGTGTAGTTTTGCAATATGATGACTATTAAAAATAAAAATTCCTAGGTTAATTAATGCCATGGGCATCCTAGCATCCTAGTAACTAGATGGTTACTAGTAGTAGACTTACCATCCTTTACTAAAGGATGAAGTTAATGGGGTTAGTTAGTTGAATGGTTGGTGGTAATCCACGAACACAATAACACATTTTGGGTTTTTTGACTTTCCTTTATGATTATGTATAGAAAGGACATTTGCGGCTAGTGATTATTGAGTTGTTAAATCCATGTTGTTTCATCCATTTAATTGCAAAGGACATATAGTTGCATAGCCCGGTCATTTTATTCAACTAATAATTACAAAAGATGTTTTGACAAACGGATGATGTGTCAAAAATCTATAAACACATGTTCAATTACAAGTCATCACACATTAAAAAAATTCAACTTAGCCTAGGTTGGATGGCCTAGGTAACTAGCCTAACCAAAAGCCAACGTGGCTTAACCTAACTAACCTAGGCTACCTAACCTAAGCTAAATGGCCTAATTTAAAAAGAAACCTTGGCCTCCTAGCCTAGGTAGCCTAGATCAGGCTACCTAACTTAGGTTAAGTGGCCTAGGTATCATAAGTTGCAAGAACAAGGACTTGAACTCCTCACCTCCACTTGGGGTTCAAGTCCTCATCCATTGCACTACCACATGTTTTAAACTCTATTAAACACAAAATTATAAAGATCAATTTTCTTAACTTCAAATTAATTTAAGCCACCTTAGGTTGACATATGTCAACCTACTTTCTATCTACCAACTTAGTTCAGGTTAACTTAAGCCTCCCTAAGCTGACTTAAAATGAGTTAGGTCAACCTAAACTACCTACAAGCTTAGCCTATGTTAACCTAGTCCTCCCTATGCTATAAATAAATAAAGCTAGTCTACTTTACATCGGACTATTTAGGCTTTAGGCTATATTTAAATTAAGCTAGGGTAGACCTAGCCTAGGTTAAACTTAAATAATGTTAGGCTAGACCAACACTAATTTAGGGTAGACCCAAACTAAACTAGGCTAATCTAGGCTAGACATAGACTAAGTTAGTTTAGTCATGGCTAAAACAATCACCTAGGCTAAAAATGGCTACATTTTTAAATGTTTAAACACACATGTAATTAAACACAACTATTTAAGTTAACATGGTTAATTAACATAAATAATGCTAAACATAATTACTTTAGTTAAACATGGTTAAATATGACTAATTTTTTTTAACACAATTACTTTGGCTAAACATGGTTAACACATGGTTAAACACCTTTAAACACAATTATTTAAGTTAAACATGGTTGAAAATTGTTAATGTATGGCTAAATTAATATAATTTATATTTAAAATAGTGATTTAGGCTAAACATGGTTAAACTAACAAAAGAGGAACTTAACATAATTTTTATGTTTAACATGGTTAAAAAATGATAAATTAAGTTAAACTTGAATATTTAGGTTACATTTGGTTAAATTTGGAAAAAAAACTCATTATTGAAGCAATACACGGTTAAATATGGTTAAATTGTGATAAAATTATAAATTAATTAGGTTATTTAAACTAAAATTAATTAATTAAATGATTGGCCTTGTGTGATTATAGTTATTTTTGTTAATTACATGAGTCATGAGGTTAATTACTACTTGTTAAAAAACATTTATTAATCGTTTCTTTAATCATGTCGGACATTGTAATTACATAGAACAAGTCGTAAAAAAAATATTTTGGCATTATGAATGTTTTCAACCCATCAATAAATGTAATATTATTGAAATTAGTGTCATGAATCATTAGGTTGATTACTAGCTGCTCAAAACATTCATAGTCATTTCCTTAATCATGTTAAACATTGTAGTTGCATGGACAAGTTGTGAAAGACATGTTTTAGCATTATGAACACTTTTGGCAAGATTAAATGGTATTTTTAAATTCCTAATTTTAAATCAATCAAATATATTAATATAAATTCAAAAATAATAATGTATTTAGCCAAAAATGGAACAACTTGTCATATTGATTATAGTTGCAAAACTATGATGCCACATGGCAACTTGATGTCCTTTGTAATTACATAACAATTTTTGTGACCAAGTTGTTATAAATAATCGAAAAAGAGAATAGTCATTTTTTAAACTAATCACAAAACCCAAGATGTGTTGTTGTGTGCAATCATCTAGTGGATTTATAAGAAGGATTAGGATAAGGACTTATTTTCATGGGGATGATATGGCCTTGTGTGGTCTTATGAGGAAATGAATTAACCTTTAGGAGGACAAAAAGAAGACTTGGGATTATTCTACTATATTCTAGATTGAATTTTCTAGGAGTTCCTTCTCTTCAAAAGAAATGTGTGTGATATTAGAAAGAAAGGAAAATTAGAATATCGAAGCAAGTTGTATTTTGATTATTGTAATGGAAAATGGTTGATGGATTTTAATGGGATTTTAATGTGTCCTGCTGATGTTTAGTTTTATTTAAAATATGATAAAAAACTAAGGAAAGACCTATTTCTTTTTAGAAGAGTTTAACAATTGCACTTTTAGATTATATTTTAAATTTTAATTAATGATTTTTTAAAAAATGGTAGGTTCAACTATGGGGCAAAGATCAACATGGACAATTTTTTTTTGGTCCAACATTCAATGTTTGTGAAACAAGTGTCTTGGATCACAATAAATTAGATGTTATTTTTCATGGTACCTAATTTGGCATTGTGGTCTACTTTCATTTATAATTGAAATTGCATTCATGTACATGTCAAAAAAATTAACCGAATTGTGGTGAACCTACAAACATGAAGTGCCTTGACTTTCTACCAATTTTACTCACACAACCATGTTGAACTTATGGCAATAAAACCTCATACATTCAATAGTTGATTTTGTAAGTACTATTGGCATATTAAATGAAATAAAATTTGACATTTTTAAAAAAAAATTAGCCACACACATATATTGGTCTTATTCATGTTGGGTTATAGTTACATGTACATGTAATGGCACAATAGGATGTCCCATTTGATTAATCCATTCGCCATCTTGACTAGGGATGATAATTTTTTGTCCAACTTGACTAAATGTCCCATTTGATTAGTAATTAATTAGGACACACTCGTCAAATTGATTAGTAAAAAATTGTACATGTCATTCATGCCCCTAGCTTCTAGTCAAATTGAACACCTCTATTAATCAAAATTAACAACCTAGTGAAATTGTACACCTTGAAAAGCTGTGATTTATAATAGTGACTTGACATGCACATATGTGCACACACACAAAAAAATAAAATTGTTCATAAATATTAAGACATTTTTCATATTCACAACTTAAGCCAATATAATAGAATTAGGAAATGACAATAACATACACCACACAAATAATGTATAAAATTTGAAAATGCAATTGTGCATCCAATTGTTTGGAACCAAAAATCATGACCACAAGGACTTTGCATATCCAAACACAACTTTCACAATAAACCTAAAACAAACAAAAGTAAATAACATGTTTTTTAGTTTTAATTTGTGTTTGAAAATAACATGGTGATGTAGTTTCAATGGTTTGGTTTTCAACACATATTTTGTTCTAATGATCAATCACTAATTTAAATCATCACCAAGCTATTTGTTTCAATTTTTTTTCCAAAAAAACATTAAAAATCAATTTCTCATGTGTTAAATACATAAAATTTGCAACAACCATTTCTCTTGAATTTTCTTGTTTGATTTTGTGGTTTGTGTTCATTGCACCTTAACCATGTGGTAGCCATGTCATGCTAGCATGTATGCCATAAGTTTGCCTATCAAAGGCATAGATAAACAAGTCCATGTAAATTGGTCCTTATGACTAGAGAAACAACGATCATACATAAAGAGATGCAAACAAGAAGGGGAATGACCTAACATGTACTCTTCACTTCTTTAAAAGGCTTGCAACTCATTAGTTTCTTTTATCGACACTCCTTCAACTTGATCATATACAACACATGCAATTATCAATGTTAACATAAGAGCATAATTCGAAAACAACTATTGCACTACCTATGATTAATTATGCCACCATGTTTTATGAAACTACCAACCCTTTCAAAGTGTAGTTGCATAAAAGGCATGGCATATATATACATTTGAATCAAGCAATATGTTATTTGATAATAAAACTAAAAATAACCAAAGAAAGATGGAGAAGAAATTATTGAAAATGTGCAATGCTACACCTTTGGAGGCACCTCAAATTCAAGCTTAGGGACTTATGGGCATGAATTTCACCCTTTGTAATATTGTTTCATTCATGTATACAAAGAATGAAATGAAAGCTTGTTAAAATAAATGCCAACTCCTTATATGACTTGATGAATAAATAGAGGCACCAATATTGACACACTTCAAGATATCAAGTACCACATGTGTAACCATTTAAAAGTTTTAAATAATAATAAATTGGAGTGTATTTTTGAAAATGGGGGAGCTATATATATCAAATTCAGGAGCTTGTCCAAAAGCTAATGCCATTATGAGGTTTTAAAAAAAAAAATCTTTATATTTGCAAGCTTGAGAAATCAAATTAGATCAATCCATCCTCAATTCATTGCAAAAAAATGTGCAAGGAATTAATTTTTTATGAAAATCTTAAACTAAGACATGTATGATATAAACAAGGTTGTTAAACACCCATTTATTTTCGAGTTACAACCAAAAATATGAAAAACCTTGTGAAAGACAATTACAAAAATTACAATCTTTAAATACTCTTATCATTAGTACCCATCATCCTTATCTTTTGTATTTAATTTAAACTTGAATGTTAACAAACATCCAATTTATTTGGTATTTTTCTAGGATTTCAACTATTTCACCAACCACATGATACATTTTTAACCAATGTTCAAATCTTGAATCCATTGAATTGGGGTACACATACTAGTAGATACATGTACATTGAATAACAAGTCACACCTCACATGCTTGTTTTTTTTGAAAAAAACTCTTGTTAAGTTTGGTCAATTGGAAGTAAGGATCAAAAAACCAAAAGTGAGGTACATAGAAACAAATCCACAAGATATTTCATACTGATCAAAAGGTATGAAGGAAATTAACATACACATACAACAAGGTCACCTAACTACACATTTTTTGATAAGCTTTTGATACGTTTCCCCACAAAATCATCCATGCATCAAACTTTTAGTGCAAATGTTTTCTATTATTTGCATCAATTTTACATTTTCTTTTCAACAATTGATCATCACAACACATGGCATTGGTTGTAAATTCTTATCCAACTATTGTAGATTTTAATGTTTAAGAACAAGTAACATTTTTTTATTTCACAAGAAGTTCATATGCAAGGTTCATTGTTTCACAAGCAAATTGATGTACATTTGATCTTATGTGCATCCAACTTGAAGATATGGTTTCAATTAGAAGGCATGAATATCATGTACATCTACATCCAAGATCATCACATAACAATAGATTGATTGTAATCACAAATATGATCTTAATGAAATGTTTAACATGACCTATACATATGAAACATTCATAGATCAATAAGAACTTTCATGTTTATAACATAGGAAATTGGGATTGTGATATCAATTTCCCACCTTTGAAATGGTTTTGTGTTCATGAACTTGAGAGTTAACTAGAGCCAACAAATTGACATTATGAAATGGTTAGGTAGACAAGGAATCGATTCCACATTAGTCCTTTCAAACCAAAAAAGAAATGTCATGCATGAATCAAATTTCACTACTCACTTATTGAAACTATTATTCATTCAACAGCCATCACCCAACATTTTACATGTTTGCACTTAGGTGTCACACAATTAAACACTTAAATCAAAATTCACCACAATCAAATTTTCCAACACTTAATATGTTGATATTGTACATGTCTTCACCCTAACACATATTTCATCAATTGGAAACACATTTTGGATCAAACAAATTGTTTAATGCTCCTCTCTTGGTTCAATCACATACACAAATTTGGTAACATTCAACATCATTGATAAAACCCTTCAAAACATGAGATTTTATGACTTTCCTTCCATAGAATACCTAAATTGCTTTCATACACATGATCACTTTTAGTATTTCATAATATATTTCATTTAAAACTTATAACATATACATTTTCAACAATCTCCCTTGGCATAAACAAGATTGGAACTTGAGGAAATCACTTTTTGTATATATTTTTAAACGCTTTAAGTAAAAGGATAATTTGAAGTATGTTATGAAATAATGGAATATATTGAAAAAATATTTCAATAAAATTGAAAGTATTTTCTAAGTATACTTTTAGTGTATTTTCACAATGAAGTGCCTAGTTAATGCACCTTATGGTTTTTTTACACAACACTTGGAAACAAATGGAAGTGACTTTCTTGACAATTGAAATCATAACAAACCAATTATTGTTCCACAATTTATTGCCTTATGCATATCCATTTCCACATTTGATGAGCTTTTGACTTGTTAACATTGAAATAATCACCCAATTTAATTACATCTTATCTTTATAGAACCTTTCACAAATACTCAAAATCGCAAATTGCACCAAACACTAAAACTTCAAATATCCCAACGTAAAACATCACTCAATTGTTTCCCTTTTTCCTTAACACAAATTGAACATTAAATATTTTTCTTAAAATGATCATCACTTTCACAATTTATCCCTTTCACAACATGCATTTACATTATTTTTGGAAATTTTTATAAATTGTATTTAGTTGCCAAATGTAATATATCAAAACCTTCAAACAACTGTTGCACATTTCCTAAGTTTGATTTCTTAGAAAATATTGTAAATTGTATGTAAGTGCATAATGAATTATCCGAACCTTCAATCAGCCATTGCACATTGTTTCAACACATAAGAAAAAAGAAAAAAAAACCCTATTACACCACAAAATCTTTTTTGTCATTCTTCTTTCCTTTCTTCCCATAGTTTTCTTGAAAGTTTCATTAACTCTTTGTAATTAATTGTTGTAATTAAAGCAACAAACTATTGAAAATATCTACTTTTGGCATTTAAAATTGTTCATTACATTGATTATTGTAACCAAGATTTTTATCATATGCTCTTGGAATCTATTGAAATTTTGGCATTATAAGAATGTTTTGAATATATTCTTAACATATTGATTGGTGTCAATTCAATTTGTTATTTGTTTGATAGGATGTTTGAAATTTCATGGTTCATGTTTGTAATTCCAAATGCACAACTTATGATATTTCTCCAAGTTTGGTAATGTGCCGTACTTATGTTAAATATTTGAATTTATCCTATGTTCAACCATTTATATTTGCATAGTAAATATAGGATAGATGACAAAATATTCCCCTTCCCTTTTACTTGAATTGATAATTTTGCAAAACTTATAATACCCTTACCTTTATTTGGTTTGGAGTTTTTTTTCAAGCCTATATAACTTTTACCAATTGATATTTTCTTAAAATTTTTTTAAACCCTTACCTTGATTGACATACCCTAGTTAAATAAAAGTTTTTTAAGAAAATCATATTTTTAGACATTCTAAAAATTTCAATATTTTTCTCTAAAAAAATTTTTTTGTGAAGGAAAATTAAGCATATTTTGGAAATTTCTAGAATGTTTTGTGTGTTAAAATGAAAATTTCAGAATTAAATAATTATTTGACAAAAACCCGACAAACCTATTAGGCTATTAAACTACAATATTCAAATTTTTATGTTTGCCCAACATTGGTTTGCAATGTTTGCACTTGGATTCGTTTAGTTGTGTACACCACCACCCGCACAATTGCATATTAAAATTATACATGGTCCCATTTTCATCCATCTTTGCTCCTTCATCCTTTGTTTTCGTGTTATCTGTAAAGTTTAAGGATAGAGGTCCGAGAAGGGACCAACTTGGGAAAACCTAAGATGGGATCCCCAAATTGGGCACATGAACTTATTTTTTTCCATTCATGTGTTGCCCTCCTTTAGCCTATGCTATTGTGCCAAACTTGAACGTGGTGTCTAAGGTTGGGAGAGTATAAAGGTTTACAAAAGTTGCAAATTAACCAAGGTAACATAATGCATATATGTTCAAGTGTAATGAAAAAATAGGTGCAAAGGAATGTTCCCCTTACATTAATGAATCTATTGCCATGAACATAATTCAAGCAAAACATCTTCTCAAGGCATAAGCATTTGTGGTGGCACTACTTACAAATCGGGCTCCTGTGGTGACCATGCCTTCTTTAGATCCTACACCCATCCTTCTCCATGCTTGTAGGCTTGAGCAAAGCTTTGCCCTTCGACGTGCAAAGGAATTCACACACACTACCAAGGTTCTTGCCCCCATTGCCATAGCTTCAACTTTTTTTGAAATAATCAACACCTTATGAACTTTACATCCTATGAGTTCAAATTCCCTTTGCTCGGATGATGAATTTTCAACTAGATGCATACCTTGAGCCTTCTTTTGATTTTTTTAGGTCAACATTCATGCACTTATCCCATTTGTCAACTAAAAGTCCTTTAGGCATGGTCTTTGAACATTTCCAAGATTTTTTTGACCTAGAAGATTTAGCAAATGGTTTCATTCAACTCCATTAACGAGTTTCCCATGTGGTTGTGGGTAGTATCCCAAGGTTTGTTTTTGGATTCTTGGTGCTACTAGGCTTTTGACTTTGCCAAACCTTTAGGTGGCATTCAATCGATAATAGTAGAAGAAATGTTTTATTGGTTAGTGAATAAGGCATTGTGTCTTCAATTTTGTGATGCGTTTTTTTTTTTGCATTTATTGCCACATCAATTTGATGTGGTTGTTAGGACCAAGCATGAGGGGTGAAAGCATATAAAAGTGGACCAAAACCAACAGATCAAAATCCCTTTTGAAAGTCCATTTCTAGTGTATTTGAGATTGGTTTAAAATTGACCATGTAATTTTCATTCCAAAAATTCAATTTTTTCCACATTGTTTTTAAGGCCACCATGGTAAAAATCATTTAAAAGGTCTTTCTTGAAACAAAATTAAGAAAATCAACATTTTTTATGCCTTTATGGACTTTGCGAAATATTTTAAAAGTTGCATATTTGATGTTATGGAACACAAAAGTTAAAACAATGTTTCATTCACTAAATGAACCTTTAATGTCTTATATCCAAAAGTTTCACATACATTGCATAAACACATTGTGAGATAAAAATCCATATCCAAAATTTTATAGTTTGTGACATTTTGCTTCACTGAGATTGTAAAGTCCATTACTAAGTGAACATTCATGATTTTGAAGTTTTTAAAAAAATGTTTATAAACTTAATGTGTTAGCTTCACATAAATGAGTCCCTTTTTGTTATATTCAACAAGAGTTAAATTTTTTATGTAATAACATTTATCAAATTCAAAAAAACTACCACTGTGATTTCATAATGGTCCATTGAAGTATGCAACCACCTTAAGGTTGTGGTTCATGGTTGAGCATGTATATGGTTTAAGACTTACGTGGTTTTATACAACTATAGACTTTTACTATTTTACATGACAATAAAAAATAGTGTAAAAATGTGTCATTTTTATTTCAGGGGCAAGGAGCAAAGTTTCAAAATGGTTTTGGAGATGCATCAATCAAAGTGGCCCATTGCAAAAAAAATTTAAAAACATTTGTGTTTTGAGATGCACCACAATTAATTAAACTAATTAATTTGAATCACAATAAGTACCCATTATGAAATGTTATGAAAGCCTGGGCAAAGAATTGGTGATGACCAAAGTTAGGAATGAAAATCTTACTCAAACAATGAGGCATGACAAAATGCATTTCAAAAATGTGAATCCAAGATACTTCTTAAAGTAACACCATAGTTTGTCATGTATCCTTTGCCCAAAAAATTGCTTTTATATTGTACAGGGAAACACTATCACATCCCCAATATTGGTAAAATTTGGAAAATAAATAAAAAATATCAAGATTTTTTTTTGAAGGGTCAATCAAAATGGGTTTTCAAACAAAACAAACATTGAGCTTTGGGATGCACTGGCAACTAATTAATATGGATTGCAAGTAGGTATATTCACTAATCATATATAATATACACACTTACATGCCCTAAAGCATTTACACTACCATGTGTAAGTATACAAAATAAAGTATACCCAATAGCATTGTAAGTGTAATCCTCAAACTCCAAGTACAAGACTCTTTCGCTTTGGATGAATTCAAGAAAATCAACAAAAGGAAGTATACTTGGGACAACCGTCGTTTGCTCTAAACATGATTGCCTCTTGTAACTATCTATTCTTGTAACTTGTAACCTTTAGAAGTACCCCAAAGAAGGAGACTACAATATATCTATTTTTGTGGCAGCCCAAAGTTTGATCACATTCTTTTGTGACATGGGCCAATTGATTATGTCCATCAAAAAGAGGAAAAACTGGGGTCCTCACTTCTAGTTAATATGAATCACACCATACTACATACTTCAAAAGGTTACAACTGTTCACTTTCACTATTTACATTTGCACCACAGTGAATTCACTAGTATTTAGCAGTACAAAAACAATTGAACAAGAGCTAGAAAGAAAAAAAGATAGTGGGAAAAAGCTCAAAAAAAGAAAAAGGCAAGGAGGAAAATTTGTAGATTAAAAAGGAATATTTGAAAGTTGAAAAACCCGCTATAATTATTGTCCTGCATTTAGAGGACCATTGTCACGCGCAAGAACCCAGCAATGATCTTCCAGGATCTTACTAAATGTACGGAATCTTCCACAGTGGAAGCGCACATCCTTTGAAAGTTAGGGCAGGCTGTTTCGCGGAAGTTGAGTACCTGTATCCTTCTCCAAAAAAGTCTTGGTGGCGTAAAGGTCTGAACCTGTTTAGGGCATCAATATTTTCAGGCTACAGGTTCAGACCCTTAGAACATCTCCACTAGTGCTCACTATGTTACTGCAGAGAGTAAAATTTATTCGAAGTAGTCAAGATGTTCTGGTTTAGATCAGGAAATTGGTTTTTCTGCACCAAATTTGGGCAGCTTACCGCGGTTGGTAAGAGGCGCAACACAGTTGTGCAGCTCCAAAAAGAGTGTAATAAATTGGACCTGACTGCGGCTCAGTATTTCTGATTGGTCGATCATAATGGTTGGTCCAGGTGGTTTGCTATTAGTAGTCGCCACGAATATGTAGTTCAACGTACAGTTTGCTTACCAAAAATAAACCAGCTAAACTTTAAATTTTTCTTTATTATCCAGACTGACATACTGAACACCAGTGGAGATGCTCTTACGCCATGTTTCAAGACGTAACCGGTACTCGGTGTCATAACCGACACCCAGTGCCGGCTCTCTAGTACAAAAGCTACTAAAAGCTACTCTCTCACACGTTCCCCAGGTTTTCAATTGCCTGCGGCTGCTGTCATGATTCGTACCGTGTGCATGTCTATCGTCTCTTGTTGCGTGCCTACTACATGCCTGCTTGCCCCAGAATGGGCTCGGCTTGACCCATTCCGATTTTTTAACCCACCTGACAGGATTGTCCGACCCTCACGAATATATTGAGAAATCTGTCGACCTAGACCAGTAATCTTAACTTGCCTAGGGATTTGGAATAATAATCCCTCACAACTGTTGTATATGGTCAGGTCCAGATGTGTCTCCGTGACAGTTTTAGCTAACCTTTTTGGGGTGGGCTCTTTTGGGG
>Ga0116227_10013418_pt1 | contig 12890 bp, 11 predicted proteins | sample S1TSphgellanicum_FD_89693 | JGI IMG/M metagenome (GOLD analysis project Ga0116227, IMG submission 89693) | Host-associated microbial communities from peat moss isolated from Minnesota, USA - S1T2_Fb - Sphagnum magellanicum MG | ecosystem: Host-associated > Plants > Peat moss > Unclassified... | reverse complement strand
GGATCGAAACTCGGCGATAGCTCCAAACATCGCTCCAGCAGAACTTCGGCATCGGCATTGCGGCCGAGCCGCACGGCGACTTCCGCCAGCATGCGCAGCGCCGCCACGTCGGTCGGATGCTGCTTGAGGTGCGCGCGCAAGGAGTGTTCCGCCTGCGCGATCCGCCCTTCGACCAGCGCGGACGCGGGCGCCAGCAGCCGCGGATCGTGGGTGGATGCCCGGATGTGCTGCGCGTAGGCCGCATCGGCGCGCTTGGCATCTCCAGTCAAAATGAACTGGTCACCGATCGCGCGCCAGGCATCAGGCAGGTTCGGTTTCAATCGAACCGCGCGCCGCAAGGCTTCCAAGGCGGCGGCGGGCTGTGCGGCATCGGCCAGCGCAAGCCCCCACTCGTAATGCGCCGCCGCCCATTTCGGTTGTGTTGCAACGAGACGCTGGAGCGTCGTCACGGAGCCCAACGCATCGCCGGCCATGCGCTGCGCACTGCCGAGGAGCAGCGTGGCCATCGGATGCCCGGGCGCCACTTTGAGAATTTCGCGGGCCTGTTCGGCGGCCAGCGCGGGATCGTTTCGCAGCAGCCGCTGGGCATGCGCCAGCGCTGTCTCCAGAGTGCCGGTGGGCTCAGAGGCTGAGTTCATCTGTCAATACTACGTGCACCGCCCACTCAAATCCGAGGGAAATCAAACCCCCGGAAAGTCGCTAGACTCCGTGCCAATGATAACGGAACCCCTGCAGTGGATCCTCGCCGTGCTGGGTGCCGTGATGGTCGGCATGTCGAAAACCGGCGTCGCCGGATTGGGCGCTCTCGCCGTTGCGCTGTTCGTGCACGTGTTTCCGAGCAGTAAACAGGCCAGCGGCCTGGTCCTGCCGCTGTTCGTGCTCGGGGATTGTGTCGCCGTGATGTTTTATCGCGCGCACGCGCAATGGCGATTTCTGTGGAGGCTCATGCCATGGACCGCGGCCGGCGTCGTCGCCGGCTATTTTGCTCTCGGGCGCATCTCCGACGGAACCGCACGCACACTGATTGGCGTGATCATCGTGTCGCTCAGCCTGTTGGGCCTGTGGCGGCGGTACGGACGCGCGGATCCGCCGGACGGCGCGGCCGCCTGGCACTGGCTGTCGGCGGCGGCGCTCGGAGTGGTGGCGGGTTTCATCACCCTGGTCGCGAACGCCGCGGGTCCGTTGATGGCGATTTACCTCATCGCCATGCGCTTGCCGAAAATGCAATTCGTCGGCACGGCGGCCGTGTTTTTCATGGCGCTCAACTTGTTCAAGGTACCCTTCATGGCCGGACTCGGACTGATCAACGTGCAAAGCCTCGAGCTGAATCTGATGCTCGCGCCGGCCGTTCTGACGGGAGCGCTCGCGGGACGCTGGTTGCTGGTGCGCACCAATCAGCAGCTGTTCGAAAAATTGGTACTCGCCTTGAGCGCGATCGCGGGAATTCTATTGGTCTTTTGAGGCGGCTGGTCCAGCGGATCTCGTGCGCGTCCGCATTTTTCGTCCGCGGCGAGGTCACAAAGGTGTAGCGTAACGGTCCGTACATGACGAAATAGGAAGATCGGGCAATGCAATATCAGGGTTTGGGCGGACTCATAGTCCTCATCGCCGACGTGTGGGCGATCGTGAATATCATTCAAAGCGGCGCGGACACGGGCAGGAAGGTGATCTGGACGGTGGTGGTCATTCTGCTGCCGCTACTCGGGTTCATTTTGTGGTTCTTCGTGGGTCCCAAAACCGGCAGAGCGTAGTACGGCCGCAATGCGTGCTCGCGGTCACGAGCGCCACAATCTGGGCGGAGTGGGTTGGCTCAGGGCCAGCGTGCTGGGCGCGAATGACGGCATCGTGTCGACCTCGAGCCTGATATTGGGCGTTGCTGCCGCGCACTCCTCGCACGCGAGCATTCTCTTGAGCGGCACTGCGGCGCTGGTCGCCGGTGCCATGTCCATGGCGACCGGGGAGTACGTCTCCGTGCATTCGCAGGCGGACACCGAGGCCGCGGCGCTGGCGGAGGAGCGCTCCGAGTTGGAGAACGATTTTGCCGGCGAGCGGCGCGAGTTGACGGAGATCTACGTGCACCGGGGCCTCGACGCGACTCTGGCGAAGCAAGTCGCGGAACAGTTGATGGCGCACGACGCCTTGGGCTCGCATGCGCGCGACGAATTGGGCTTGTCAGCCGCGTCCCGGGCGAGGCCTCTGCAGGCCGCGTTGGCCTCGGCCGGCAGCTTCTCGATAGGCGCTGCGCTGCCGCTGTTGGTCGTGGCGATCGCGCCGCCTGCGCAGGTCATGCTGTATGTCGTGGCGGCGTCGATGCTGTGTCTGTTGCTGCTCGGTGGCTGGTCGGCCAAAGTCGGCGGAGCCGACATTCGAACGGGCGCGCTGCGGGTGGGGTTCTGGAGCGCGCTGGCGATGGCGGCGACCACGCTGGTCGGCGCCGTGGCGGGACGCATCGAGTGACGAGTCAATCAGCCGTGCTCAGCGTCGCGCAAATGACCGAGGCTGATCGGCTGACCATCGCCGCCGGCATCCCCGGCTCGATGCTGATGCAAAACGCCGGGCTCGCCGTCGCCCATGAAATAACCCGCCGCTGGTCGGCGCGCGCCGTCACCATTTTGTGCGGTCCCGGAAACAATGGCGGCGACGGTTTCGTGGTGGCGACTGCGCTCGCGCAAGCCGGCTGGCCGGTACGGGTGGCGCTGCTCGGCGAGCGCGACGAGCTGCGCGGCGACGCGGCCCATCACGCGGCGCGCTGGCGCGGCGGCATCGAGTCGGTCACGCCGGCGGCGATCGAGGGCGCGGCGCTCGTGGTCGACGCCCTGTTCGGGTCGGGCCTCAGCCGCCGCCTGGAGAAGCCGGTGGTCGATCTGCTGACGCTCATCGCGCAACGCGCGCTGCCGATCGTCGCTGTCGATGTGCCGAGCGGCGTCCTCGGCGACACCGGCGAGAGCCTGGGCGCGACAGCCGCGCGCTGCACCGTGACTTTCGCCCGCAAGAAGCCGGCGCACCTGTTGTTGCCGGGCCGCGATCTGTGCGGAGAACTCGTCGTCGCGGACATCGGTATTCCGCAGGGCGTCCTCGATTCACTCGGTATCGACACCTGGGAAAACGACCCCGCCGTATGGCTCTCGGATCTGCCCAAGTCCTCTGCGTCGGGCAACAAATACACGCGCGGCCATGCCCTGCTCTACGGCGGCTATCCCACGACGGGCGCCGCCCGGATGGCGGCGCGCGCCGCGGCGCGCATGGGCGCGGGCCTCACCACCATCGCGGTTGCCGAGCACGCATTGCCGGTGTACGCCGCGGCGCTCACCAGCATCATGGTTCAACCGCTGACCCAGGAGGGAGACTCCGAGAGCGGCGACTTCGCGCGTCTGCTCTCCGACGCGCGCTACACGGCCTTCTTGATTGGCCCGGGTGCGGGGGTGAATGACGCGACCCGCGAGAAGGCACACCTTCTGCTCGAGACCGCGCGCTCGGTGGTGCTCGACGCGGATGCGATCAGTGTCTTTAAGTCCCGTTTGGCGGAGCTCGCAGCGGCCATCCGAGGGCCCTGCGTGATGACCCCGCACGAGGGGGAGTTCGCGCGGGTATTCGATCTTCAGGGCGACAAGCTGAGCCGCGCGCGCGCCGCTGCGCGGCAGAGCGGTGCTGTCGTGGTGCTCAAGGGGGCGGACACGGTCGTCGCATCACCGGATGGCCGCGCAGTCATCAACGCCAACGCCCCGGCGAGTTTGGCCACCGCGGGCTCCGGCGATGTGCTCGGCGGATTCATTCTTGGATTGCTGGCGCAGGGCGTGGGTGCCTTCCCTGCCGCCGCGGCGGGCGTGTGGATGCACGGAGCGGCGGCCGCGGGGTTCGGCCCCGGGTTGCTGGCTGAGGATCTGCCGGATCTATTGCCGGCCGTGCTGCGGCGGCTCGAAGGCCTGCGGAATTGAATTGGAATTCCTGGTTCCCGCGCGTCACCGCGCATTCCCTGGCCATCGTGATCAGCGTGCTCATCTACGTGCTGACCACACGAGTCGAGCGCGAGCGGCGTCCGCCGTCGATCGCGATCGCCTGGGTGCTGGGGTTGATTGCCGTGCCCTATTTTGTGCTGCCCATGTACCTGATGTTCGGCCGCCGAAAATTGCTGCGCAAGGCATCGCGCTGGTCCGGCGTCCGAGCGCACGGCTTGCACTGGGCCGAAGATCTGATCGAAAGCTTTGGATTGCGCCGCTCGGCGCCCTCTGCGGTATCGATGCACCGGGACGGTGACGAATCCGCCCGCGCCCTGTTCGCCACGATGACGAGCGCGGTCGAGCGCCTCGACATCTGCACTTACATTTTCGGCGACGACCCATTCGGGCGGCAAACCATGGAGCTCATGATGAAACGCGTGCGCGGCGGCGTACAGGTACGGCTGCTGCTGGATGGCGTGGGCGCAATCCAATTGCCGCGCGCGCGTTTCAAACAAATGCGCCAGGCCGGCATCGAGATCGCGATCTTCAGTCCCTTGTTCGGTCGCCGCACGCCGGCACCCCGAAATCTGCGCGATCATCGCAAAATGGTGGTCGCCGATGGCGTGCGCCTTTGGGCCGGGGGCAGAAATATCGCCGCGGAGTATTTCACGGGCACCAAGGGTGCACCGCCGTGGCTCGATCTGACTTTCGATTTGCGCGGCGACGTCGCTGCCGCCGCCGCGTCGCAATTCGAGGACGACTGGGTGGCCGCGGGCGGCACTCCCGCCCGGCGCGCCGTTGCAGCACCGGCCAGCGCGGCGCCCGGCGGCGACTCGCGCACCGATTCCGCGCCTGTCAAGTCGATGGACGGCCGCACCCAGTTTCTGCCGAGCGGTCCGGACCAGACCGAAGATACGGTGCACGCCCTGTTGATCGACGCGTGCTTTCACGCCCAAGAGCGCATGCTCGCCGTGACGCCCTACTTCGTGCCCGACGTGAGCTTGGAGACCGCCATGCGCTTGGCGGCGCGGCGCGGAGTCAGAATCGACATCTGCATTCCCGCCAAATCGAATCATGTGTTGGCGGACTTCGCGCGCAGCCGGGCGCTGCGCACGCTCGCCGATGCGGGCGTCAACATTCACCTGCTGCCCTTCATGAACCACGCAAAGGCCGTCGTATTCGACAACTCCCTCGCCCTGTGCGGATCGGTCAATCTCGATTCGCGCAGCCTGTTGCTCAACTACGAATGCGCCGTGGTGTTCTACGGAGCCCCTGAGATCGATTGGTTGGCAAACTGGATCAAGGAGTTGATTGCCAAAGCAGAACCTTTTCACTCCCATCCGCCCGGACTCTGGCGCGATGTCTGCGAGGGATTGCTGCTGACCGTGGCCTATCAACTATGACGTAGGAAAAGACCTACAGAGTATTATTGATGCCGGTTGCGCGACGCATAGTATCCTTGTGGCTACGTATCGGCAGGTGCTTTAAGTGGAGTTCAAAGACTATTACAAAGTGATGGGCGTGGCTCGCGATGCCACCGAGGCGCAGATCAAGCAGGCCTATCGCAAGCTGGCCCGCAAGTACCACCCGGACGTCAGCAAGGAAAAGAACGCGGAAGCGCACTTCAAAGAGGTCGGTGAGGCCTACGAAGTACTCAAGAGCCCGGAAAAGCGCGCCGCTTACGATCAACTGGGAAGGGATCATACCGCCGGCCAAGACTTTCGCCCGCCGCCCGACTTCGGCTCGGGGTTTGAATTCAGCGGCGCCGGCGATTCGTCTTATAGCGACTTCTTCGATTCCCTGTTCGGCGGGCAGGCGCGCGCGGGCTCGCGCAGTGCCCGTGGCGCATCGCGTCCCGGCCGCGGCGAAGATCATCACGCGAAAGTGCTGCTGGACTTGGACGCCACGCTGCACGGGGGCGCCCGGCCCTTCACGCTCCGGGTCCCCGAGATCGATGCCGAGGGCCGGCTGGTGTCGAAGGAGCGCACACTCAACGTTCAGGTGCCGAAGGGCATCCTCGCCGGACAGAACATTCGACTCGCGGGCCAGGGAGCGCGTGCTCCCGGGGAAGGAACACCCGGTGATCTATTCATCGAGGTCGAATTTCAGCCGCATCCTCTGTACCGGGTCGATGGCCGCGACCTGTATCTCGACCTTCCCGTCGCCCCGTGGGAAGCCGCGCTCGGCGCCACGGTGAAGGCGCCGACGCCGACCGGCACGGTGGATCTGAAAATTCCCGCCGCCGCGCATGCCGGCACGAAGCTGCGGCTCAAGGGCCGCGGCATTCCCGCGTCGCCCGCCGGAGATTTTTACGTCGTGCTGCAGATCGCACTGCCCGCCGCCAACGACGACAAGGGCCGGGCCGCCTATCTGGCGTTGGCCCAAGCGCTGCCCTTCAATCCTCGCGCCGCCCTCGGAGTATAGCCGCCATGTCATCCGAAGATCGTCCGCTCACGGGAGCCATATTCGAGGAATCCGCGGTACTCACGGTGCGGGACTTGAGTCTCCTGTGTGCAGTCGAGGAGCGGCACATCGTGGAGTATGTCGAGGAAGGCGTGTTGCACGTCGCCGAGGTCAGCGCCTCCGAATGGCACTTCACCGGCGCCGCGCTCCGCCGCACGCGGCTCGCGCTGCGCCTCGAGCGGGATCTGGAACTCAATCTCGCCGGGGTCGCGCTGGCGTTGCAGCTGATCGAGGAACTCGAACACTTACGCGGCAAACTGGAAGCGAGACGCTGAATGAACATCCCCGAATCCGATGCCTTCGTATTCTTCGGCGCCACCGGCGACCTGGCGTACAAGAAAATATTTCCGGCGCTCTACGCCATGGCCGGCCGCGGCGCACTCAACCTGCCGATCATCGGCATGGGGCGCGCCGGCTGGTCGCTCGACAAGCTCAAGGCGCGCGCCAAGGACAGCATCACGCAGGACGGTGGTTTCGACGAGGACACCTTCGCCAAGCTGGCGGCTCAACTGCGCTATGTGGACGGCGATTACACGAGTGCCGACACATTCACCCGCCTGAAGCAAACGTTGGGCTCCGCCGTGCGCCCGATTCACTACCTCGCGATACCGCCGAGCATGTTCAGCAGCGTCGTGCAGGGCCTCGCCAAGTCCGGCTGCGCGGAGAATGCCCGGGTCATCGTCGAGAAGCCTTTCGGGCGCGACCTCGCGAGCGCCCAGGCGCTCGATCGCACGCTGCACGAAGTATTCGCCGAACCCTCGGTGTTTCGGATCGATCACTACTTGGGCAAGGAGGCGGTGCAGAACCTGCTGTTCTTCCGCTTCGCGAACACTTTCCTCGAGCCGATCTGGAACCGTGACCATGTCCGCGATGTGCAGATCACCATGGCGGAGGAATTCGGGGTGCAAGGCCGCGGCGCGTTCTACGAAGAGGTCGGGGCGATTCGCGACGTCGTGCAAAATCACCTGCTGCAGGTGATCGCCTTGCTCGCGATGGATCCGCCCACCGGTCACGAACCGGAGGCGATGGCCGCCGAAAAACTGCGCCTGTTCCGCGCCATGCGGCCGCTCGACCCCAAAGAAGTCGTGCGCGGCCAATTCAAGGGCTATCGCGACGAGAAGGGTGTGGCCAAGGATTCGCAGATCGAAACCTTCGCCGCTCTGCGTCTGCACATCGACACCTGGCGCTGGGCCGACGTACCATTCTATATCCGCACCGGAAAATGCCTGCCGATCAGCGCCACGGAGGTCACGGTGACCCTCAAGCGTCCGCCGCTCGCGATCTTTGACCGCGATGCGGTCATGCCGCCGAATTATTTTCGCCTGCGCTTGAGCCCCGAGGTCGTGATCAGCGAGGGCGCTCTGGTGAAGCGCAACGGCGAACAGATGCGCGGCGAACCCGTGGAGCTGATCGCCCGCCATCGCACCGCGAGCGAAAAATCGCCTTACGATCGTCTGCTCGGCGATGCCATCCGCGGCGACACGTCGCTGTTCACCCAAGACGCCACCGTGGAGGCCGCCTGGCGGGTGGTCGACCCCGTGTTGACCGCCGCGGAACCGGTCGTGGAGTACGACCCCGGCACGTGGGGCCCCCTCGCCTCGCAGGAGATCGTCAACGACGGGGACAACTGGCATGACCCCGTGGCGGAGAAAACCTCGCCGTGCTGACCGGAGATGAGGTCGTGTTTCTTCTCGATGTCGACAATACCTTGTTGGACAACGATCGCTTCGCCGCGGATTTGGGCGATCGTCTGGAACGGGACTTCGGCGCCGAGGAACGGGCGCGCTACTGGGCGATCTTCGACCGCTTGCGCGAGCAACTCGGCCTCGCCGACTACCTGGGAAGCCTGCAGCAGTTTCGCACCGGACTCGACGATCAGCCCGCATTGCTCGGCATGTCGGATTTTCTGCTCGAGTATCCGTTCGCCGGACTGCTATTCCCGCGCGCGCTCGACGCCGTGTCGCACTTGAACGGCCTCGGCCGTCCGGTGGTGCTCTCCGACGGCGACGTGGTGTTCCAACCGCGCAAGATCCGGCGCTCCGGCATTTGGGATGCGGTCGGCGGCCGCGTCATGATCTACGTGCACAAGGAGCGCGTCCTCGATCACATGCGGCGCCGCTACCCGGCGGCGCACTACGTCATGGTCGACGACAAGCCGAACCTGCTCGCCGCGATGAAAACCACGTTGGGCCCCAGCCTGACCACCGTATTCGTGCGTCAAGGGCACTATGCACTCGCGCCGGAGTCGAAATCCGTGGCGCCGGCCCCGGACATGACCATCGAACGCATCGAGGAACTCATCCACTGCCACCCCGCCGACTTTCGGAGACCCCAATGAACAGCACCAAAACTCTGCACGCTCTGGGACAGAGCCTCTGGCTCGACAACATCACGCGTGAAATTCTCGACAACGGCACTCTGCGCCGCTATATCGAGGAACTGTCGGTCACCGGACTCACCTCGAATCCGACGATTTTCGATGAGGCGATCGGCAATACGGCGGCCTATGACGCGGGTATTCGCTCGAAAGCGGACGCCGGATTGTCGGGCGAGGCGTTGTTCGTCGAGCTCGCGCTCGAGGACTTGCGCCGCGCCGCCGACTTGTTCAAACTGGAGTTCGACCGAACTTCCGGGATCGACGGCTGGGTCTCCATGGAAGTCTCGCCGCTGCTCGCCAACAATACGCAGACCACGATCGAGGCGGCGTTGCGGATTCACAAGCAGGCAAATCGGCCGAATCTCTACATCAAGATTCCGGGCACCCCCGCCGGCGTGCCCGCGATCGAGGAAGCGATTTTTGCGGGCGTGCCCGTCAACGTCACTCTGCTGTTTTCGCGCGAGCAGTACCTGGCCGTGGCCGAGGCCTACATGCGCGGGCTCGAGCGGCGCGTCGCGGCGGGACTCGATCCACGCATCAATTCGGTCGCTTCGTTATTTGTCAGCCGCTGGGATCGCGCGGTCGCCGAGAAGGCGCCGCAGGAATTGCGCAACCGGCTCGGCATTGCCATCGCCCAGCGCGCTTACGTCGCGCATCTGGAGCTCGTGGCGAGCAAGCGGTGGCGGGATCTCGAAGCCGCCGGCGCGCGCAAACAACGCATGTTGTGGGCAAGTACCGGCACGAAAGATCCGAAGGCTCCTCCCGGACTGTATGTCGAAGCCTTGGCGGCTCCCGACACCATCGACACCATGCCGGAGAAGACTTTGCTGGCCTTCGCCGCCGGCGGCAGCGTGAAATCCGTCATCCCGGCAAACGGAGGCGATGCCGAACGCGTGCTCGCGGCCTACGCGGCGGCGGGCATCGACGTCGCGGCGCTGGCCGCGCGCTTGCAGGTCGAAGGCGCCGAGTCGTTCGTCAAGTCATGGGCCGAATTGATGTCGCGCATCGCCGAGAAGAGCGCGGCGTTGGCGGCCTCGTGAGTCCGCCGTGAGTTCGCAAGTCAGTCCCCTGGCCGGCAAGCCGGCTCCCGCCGCCTCGCTGGTGAATATTCCGCGGCTCATCACGGCGTATTACAGCGAGCGGCCGGACCCCGCCATTGCCGCCCAACGAGTGGCCTTCGGCACATCGGGGCATCGCGGCTCGTCTTTCGAGTTGGCGTTCAACGAAGCGCATGTCCTCGCGATCAGCCAGGCCATCTGTGAACATCGTCGACAGCGCGGCATCGATGGACCGTTGTTCATGGGATTCGACACCCACGCGCTGTCGGCGCCCGCGTTCGCAAGCGCGCTCGAAGTGCTCGCCGCCAACGGGGTCGACGTCATGATTGCGGCGGGCGACGAATACACGCCCACGCCGGTCATTTCGCGCGCCATCCTCATGTACAACCGTGGACGCACGAGCGGCCTGGCCGACGGCATCGTCATCACGCCATCGCATAACCCGCCCGACAGCGGCGGCTTCAAATACAACCCGCCGAACGGCGGTCCGGCGGACTCCGACGTGACCAAGGGAATCGAGGTTCGCGCGAACGCCCTGTTGGGAGCGCATCGCGGCGAGATCAAACGAACCGGATTCGCTGCGGCCCGGGCTGCCGCCACGACGCATGCTCACGATTACCTCACGGAGTATGTGGCCGATCTCGGCGCCATTCTGGATATGGAGCTGATCCGGGGTTCGCGGATCCGCATGGGAGTCGACCCGCTCGGCGGCGCGGGGGTGCATTACTGGCCGCGCATCGCCGAACTCTACCGGCTCGATCTGACCGTGGTGAACACCGACGTCGACCCGACGTTTCGATTCATGACGCTCGACTGGGACGGGAAGATCCGCATGGACCCCTCCTCGTCGTACGCGATGCAGCGGCTGATTGACCTCAAGGATCGATACGACATCGCCTTCGCCTGCGATACCGACCATGACCGGCACGGGGTGGTCACCGCGAGCAGCGGCTTGATGCCGCCGAATCACTACCTTGCCGTCGCGATCGATTATTTGTTTCGCCACCGGACACGATGGCGGGCGGATGCGGCGGTCGGAAAAACGGTGGTGAGCAGCGCGATGATCGATCGGGTCAGCGGCCGGCTCGGCCGGACCCTGTACGAGGTGCCGGTGGGGTTCAAGTGGTTCGTCGAGGGACTCATCGACGGCAGCTTGGGCTTCGGCGGCGAGGAGAGCGCCGGGGCGTCCTTCAGCCGCATCGACGGCGGCGTCTGGACCACGGACAAGGACGGCATCGTGCCGGCGCTGCTGTCGGCGGAAATCACCGCGCGTACCGGCCGCGATCCGGGCGATGCCTACCGCTCCATGGCGCAGGAGTTGGGCGAGGTGTTCGCCAACCGGATCGATGCGCCGGCGAATCCGGAGCAGAAGAAAAAGCTCGCCAAGCTCGACCGCGAGCAGGTGACGATCACGGAACTCGCCGGCGAGCGCATCGATCAAGTTCTCACGCACGCGCCCGGCAACGGGGCCGCGATCGGCGGCGTCAAGGTCGTCTCGCGCGGCGGTTGGTTCGCGGCGCGGCCGTCGGGAACCGAAGATATCTACAAGATTTACGCCGAGAGCTTCCGCGATGAGGGTCACCTGGGCCGGCTGATTGCCGAGGCGCAGCGCATCGTCGATGCCGCGCTCGCGAATTGACCGCGCTTAAAGCTCTTGCCGGCACTCGATGACACCGCGCCGAGCGCCACGGCCAAGCGGCTGCTGCCGTGGCTGGTGGCGGTGGGATTTTTCATGGAGTCGCTCGACACGACGATTCTGAACACGGCGGTGCCCGCGATTGCGCAGGCACTCAAGGTCCCCCCGCTCAGCATGAAGGCCGTGCTCGCGAGCTACACGTTGAGCCTCGCGGTATTCATCCCGATCAGCGGGTGGATGGCCAACCGTTTCGGCACGCGGCGCGTGTTTGCCTCCGCAATCGGCATCTTCACGCTCGGCTCCTTTCTTTGCGGCATTTCCAACGACATCCACTGGCTGGTCGCCTGCCGCGTGCTGCAGGGATGCGGCGGCGCGATGATGCTGCCGGTGGGAAGGCTCACCATGGTGCGCACCTTTGCCAAATCCGAACTCATCGGCGCAATGAGCTTCGTCGCCATTCCGGGTCTCATCGGCCCCATGGTGGGGCCGTTGCTCGGCGGCCTGATCATCGGGTACTTCCATTGGAGTGTCATTTTTTTCGTCAATATCCCGATCGGCCTGGGCGGTCTGTACATGGTCTACCGGCACCTGCCGAATTACCGCGAACCGCGCAATTATGCGCTCGACATCGTCGGCCTGGTGCTGTTCGGCGCCGGGGTCTCGCTGCTGTCGTACGTCCTCGAGGTATTCGGCGAAACGAGCTTGAGCGGACGCGAGATGCTGGGATTGTTCGCCATGGCGGCCGCGTTGCTCGCAGCCTATGGCCTGCACTCGGTGCGCACGCCGCACCCGCTGCTGCGTTTGAGCCTGCTGCGCATCCGTAGTTTCCGCGTCGCAGTCTCCGGAAACCTGTTCACGAGGTTGGGGATCGGCGGCATTCCCTTCCTGTTGCCGCTGCTCTACCAGATCGGTTTGGGATTTACGCCCATACAATCCGGATTGCTCATCATGCCGCAGGCGTTCGCCGCGATGTCCTTGAAGCTCACCATGCCGCACATCTTGAAGAAATTCGGCTACCGCTGGGTGCTGATCGCCAACACCGTCCTGCTGGGGGTGATGATCTTCTTATTTTCGACCATCGATGCGGTCACGCCCGTGTGGATGATCGTGGCGATGGCCTTCATCTACGGCTTTCTGACTTCACTGCAATACACCAGCATGAACACCCTGGCCTACGCGGACGTCACGGAACGCGAGGCGAGCGGTGCCAGCACGATCGCGAGCACGATTCAGCAAATGGCGGTGAGCTTCGGCGTGGCCGCGGCATCCCTGGCCGCCGCCCTGTTCATCCCGGACCGCCTGCATGCGGGCAGCGCACAAATGCTGCACGGCATTCATCTGGCGCTCTGGGCGCTCGGCGCATTGACCATCATGTCGACCATCGTGTTCAACGAACTCAAAGTCGGCGACGGCGATGC
>Ga0116227_10013417_pt1 | contig 12890 bp, 12 predicted proteins | sample S1TSphgellanicum_FD_89693 | JGI IMG/M metagenome (GOLD analysis project Ga0116227, IMG submission 89693) | Host-associated microbial communities from peat moss isolated from Minnesota, USA - S1T2_Fb - Sphagnum magellanicum MG | ecosystem: Host-associated > Plants > Peat moss > Unclassified... | reverse complement strand
GAATTTAGAAATTTATGGGTAAATTTTTATTTTATTTTAACTTTTGAAATAAATATTTTAATATTGGGGAATCTCAAAAATATAAGAACTTTTTTTTTTTTTTTTGTGATGGACCAATAAGAAAGACTCATTGCCAAAAAAAAAGAAAAAAAGAGAAAGAATTTCAAAGCACCCCTGACTAATTAATATGGATCAGAATATGTACCCACATTGTCAGGCCAAAGGTATTATTACTTAGGTTGAAAATGGTGACCAACAGTTAGTTTTAGGACCATAATTTTCATGCAACCAATGAGAAGGCTCAACACACACTCAAGAGGGCCCAATTTTTTTTTTTTCTTTTGGTTGTTTTTCCATCATGTTCCCAAAGGGTTTTTACATGTTCCCAATGTGTTACTGCAATAAGTTGTTCCCAATAGCACCAATAGTTTTATCCCACATGCTTTTTTTGGGCCAAACTTGAACTTTCACACATGTAAACTATAAAGTTGGGACAAAATGAAGTACATTTTGACCCATGAGCAAAGAAGCAACCCATGATGACCTCCAATCTCTTGATGACCTTGGAAAACTAGAACCAAAAAGAAGCAACCAACAAAACAAAATTACCAAAAAATAAAAATAAAAATAAAAATATCAAGTGGGTGGTAGTTGAGGCATTAAATAATCATATAGGTAGGAAAATATTTAAAAACCAAGAGGGCGGAAGAAGAAAAGAGTAGGGAAATAGTAATAATAATAATAATAAGTGAAATAAGTGTAATAATAATACTAATAATAAGTTAATAAAGTTTTCATAGGTACGTATTTTCCAAAATATCGTCATCAAAGTTTGAAAACGCAAGGGCCAATGGAGCTTCCAAAGGGTGGGCGGAGTCATTGTGGAACATGTCTTACTAGTCCAAAACAAAAATTTAGCTTTGAAAGTTGTTCTTAAATATTAGTCAAACATATTTTCTCTTAGTAGGCATAGTTCAAGTGCCTCTTTTGTCTATGTTGGGTTGTGTGTTTTCGAGTTGAGGTCAAGGAGGTGTAAGGTTTAGGAGGACATGTGTGTAAGGGTGGGACTAGCAGCTTAGCTTGAGAGTGATCAACAAGCAACTTGTGTGGAGTGGTAAAGTTGTGTTAATATTTTCAAGAGACAAAAAAGGGGCAAAATTGTAGGCCATGTCAATGGCATTCTTGGAAGGGGCTTGGTCCTTCGCTAATTATGTGTGACAAGGTGTAAACAACCTTACAACAAATCCCATGGTGGTGAAAGTAGGGGCATTGGTAACTAAAGGGCTACGAGAGATGATGATGGCTTGTCATTTGAAAAAGAACATTCTCAACACAACAAAGGCTAAGCCAAGTGAAGTGTTACCATCAAGATTTACTCATAGATATGAAGGTTTTTTGTTGAAGGAATCAAGGTGAGTGGTCCAAGTAATACAAGATGTTAGGGCTGGAATCACCAATTTGCAAGACCACATAGTCATTGTTAATTATGGAAATTTTGTAGGAGATAAGTTTTCCCCCCTAATGTTTAATGTTTGTTTAGCTACGTCAACAACCAAATTGGAGAAGGTAAGGCACTGCTTGATTACATGTTGAGAAGAGGGTTTTTCATGTTGAAAATTGATGGGCATAATACTATTTAAAAAATCTTAATGTTGACTCCATTTATGTCAAGCTAGGGAATATGTGTATTCCAAGGTTGGGATGCAAAGTTTAACCCAAATATCCAAAGGTGATGAAGATCCCAACTTGAGCCACTTTGAGAAAATTACTAACTAAGTTTAAAAGTGTTGGAGGGAAAATAGTAGTAACCTTGAATTGCTATTAGGGGTCAATAAACAATTGACTCAAACATTTAAACAATGATTTTGTGTAACAATTGAGCTGGTGATGGATGGGAGACATCTCTAGAAGTGTTAAATGAAGTCATTCGAGAAATGGCAATAGTGTTGATAGATTATGACTTTTTGCCAACAAGATGTATATTTTGCTTGGAGGTGTCACACCACATCAAGGATTCTCCAACTTTTGTAGAATCTAAGGAATCCTAGAGCAATCTAAGGGGAATCAAAGAGCAAAACAAGTTGTTGGAAGGCACTCGAAAGAAATAGGAGATGAAGGAAATGTTGCAAAAAACAAGCAAATAGCCAAATTGATAGCCCCAAAAAAACAAAACAAGTAAGCAAGGAGTTGGATGAAGATGGTTTCACCATAATAAAAAACTTGACAAAAGACATAAGGAAGAAGATAAGTCACAACCTCTATGGTCCCCAATGTTTTATCATGCTAGTTAAAAAAAGGCCATAGACATGTTAAGAAAAAAGGTGTTAGGGGTGATTCAAAAGCCAAGGAAAAATTAAAAAACAAATTAGGAAGACCATATTGGGGTCAAAACATCTTAATCCATAAAGGATATGAGCATGATGGAGTTCAATACTGCAATTCATGTTGTTTAAGTTGAGCACCATGTCCACCTTAACTAATGAACATGTTCATTTTGATTAAAGCCTTGTAACCTAAATGACATTTGTATATTTTAAATACTAAACTTGATTATAATGACCTATTTGACTATTCATCACATTGAGCATTTAGTCAAGTTGAACAAAAATTGATCACTTTGGTTTAAATGGTCAATAGTTTTAATCAAATAACCAACTATTACCTAGGTTAAGTAGGTAGCTTAGGTTTACTTACCTACCTACTTATTTTCTACACACCTATGTTCTTACCTCCCCTACCTACCTATCATCTTGCAACATGCCTACCAACTTATTTCCAACCTATTTATTAATTATTTAACATTTTTATTTACTTACATGAATTGTAATGTGAAACAAACATGTGAAAAAAAAAACTTAACAAAAGTTGTCACCTTTTAAAAGTGTGGTTCATCTATAAAAATTTGGTTTTTCATTGTGAAGATGAGGGGTTCAATTTTTTATACTTGTAACCTAGGTGCATGTTTAAGATATTCAAGTACGTAAGTTACATTACGATAACTAAATAAACTAAATTAGATAGATTAATCTTTGGACTAAATAGGTTAAATTAGGTTAGAAGTAAAAAAATTCACTCTAGTTAAACCAACAAGTTCAAATTGATTTGTCCAAATTGACAAAGTGATCTTTTTCATGCCTATCTTTTGATTTAAATTTTATTAAAAAATTCAATTAAAAAACACCTTAAGATGGTTGGGTCGAAACATGGTTGGGGGTGTTGAAAAGGATTGTTTCACAAAATCTAATGAACCCCATTTGATTAGAATGGTCTTTCAAATTTAGTGGCACATTCGTATTGGAAAATTTCTTTTGTTTCATGCATGCATACATTATTAAGGTATTATTTTTTGCTAACCATTTTAAATTTGAACAAGTTTAATGATTCCTAACAAATATTGGCAAAACATTGAAGGTTTTGTTTCATTGAACGAAATTTTTTCAAAGATTTATTAGGAATGAATGCACAAATTATTTTGGCCCGATTTTTTTATCATAAACATTTAAGTTGTTAATGTGTATAAAACATGAAAGTGTGACAAGAACAAAATGTCCTATTGTAATGTACAAGGTTCTAGAAGTGAAAATTTTGAAGATTGAAAGCCATTGATAGAACATGGCCCAAATTGAATAAATAAATAATTAATTAGATACTCTAAACACATGTATAAATTTTGAGGTTCATTTGAGATGAAAAAAAAAAGGAAATTTATGGGAAACAAGTTTTAAGTTTTATGGGGAAAAAAAGTGTGAGGACTCCTAGGAGTCCTTCTTTGTGTTTCAAATGAAAAATCCTAATAATCATGCTTTGACCTAGGTGTCAATTGCTAATGTGTGGTGTAAGAAAAGACCATAGGTTCATGTCAAGTGAAGAATTGAAAGAAAGTTTGTGATATCAAGAGGAGAGGAAATGTCGATTTTTTAAGAAAATTATTTGTTTGAAATGTCAAAATTAAAGAGACTACAAAGAAAAGAAAAATAATAAAAGTTGGTCTCATTATTATTTATGTTAGATGTTCATAACCTACCAAAGAAGCTAGCTGCCTATATTTATTGCCAAATTTTCATTATTATTATTTTTTGGTTTTCATTGCCAAAGTGAATTTTGAAAAATAAAGTAATTGGGAAAGCGACAGGGGATGATAACACGGCAGATTTTTAATTTAGAAATTTAAAATTTAAAATAAATTAAAATTAAAAATTAAAAATTAAAAAACCAAAATTCCCCTAAGTTCTAGGGTATACATTTTTACACACCCTTTTACCAAAACCCTTTTTTTGGGGGGCATGTTATTCAATTGAGGATCATGTCCGAAAGCATATCCTCCGCCAGATATCCGTTTCCGGATATCCCCTCGGCGATGTATACGTGGCAATTCTCCTGGTGTAAAAGTCACGTTGCCTTATCTAGAGATGACACGTGGTGGGTGTGGATACCACGAAACGCGTTTAGCATGAGTAGGCGAAAAAGTAAAGTAACGTAAAGTAAAGTGATATGAGTTCCAGTCTCACTTGGTAGGTAGGTAGGTAGGTATGTAGGTACCCTAATTTTTTGACTTCCCCCCCCGGCCGCCCCACCCCCCCCAGCCCCCCCACGAAATTCCAATTTACGGCACATGGTCTACACTCAAGTGTAAACCTCCCACGTGCGGGGGAAGTATCCAACCACGCTTTTAGATACCCGCCGGGTCCTCTGTAGGCGGCTTTCCTTTCTGCAGACGGCAAAAAGACAATTTAGAACTTATCCTCCAAATACACTATGCAGATTGTTGGCTACTAATTCATTGGCTACAAAGCTTGCCACCGCAGTTTAATAGGGGCCACAATAGTTAGTTCATACTTCTTCATGCGGGTGGCCCTTTAATTGAGGGGGGGTCTGAGGACCATGGAATGGGAACCCTTTTACTGATTCCCGGAGAATCTTTGGGCCATTTTTAGGTGTTTATGTGTCTCTCAGGTGTTATCCGGTAATGGGCCTGGCAGCAGGGCATTACTTGGCATAATGACCAAGCCACAGCGTTTTGTGAACTGGAATGCGCACCTGCAACGTCATTTGTTACAGCCAATAATAATACCTTACCGCCATGAATGACAGAAACTGCGTCTCAGCACCAGTTTTTGGGGGGCTGACTCGCTGATGTGTCGCTTTCTGGTTGGATATTGCCCATATTAATCTGCCTGGATCTCAGTCTGTGTTTGGACAGAAATTTGATACATATCCATTTTGTGGAGGGATGAAATTCGATCTGCATCCACTTGCTAAGCACATTATGGATGTAAAGGACCTGGTTATGTCTGGTAATTGGCTCCTGGCCACTGGTTACCGCTGGTTATGCTAGACCATAACCCCTGTTGGTTGCATTGTTTTGTTTGGAGGATGTGAGTTATGGAGCCAAGAGCTTCACGGTATATGCATGGTGGCATTACGGATATGGATAGCTAGATGAAAGTTAAGTTTTTTCTTTTTCTTTGGTTGATTGTGTGGATTGTCTTGGTCATAGAGATCACAAGTGAAAGTTTAAGAATATTAGAACGGGGTGGGAAGAATGTCCTATTGTTGTTGATTGTTTTGCCATACTTTTTTTGTTGCACCATAATCTTTAGAAGGAAATAGATGTAGCAATAGTCTTTAGGAGTCACATTAAAGGAAATGATGAAGCACCCTAGGGGGTTTGGGAGTGATCAGAGTGGTAATTTGAGTTTTGATATGTTTGGATGACTTTGGAATTGTGGGACAAGGATTGGTTTTGTTGTTATGGGAGAGAGTAACCACAACATTGGGAAGTTTGAAAGTTCTAAAGAAGGATTTAGTGTGCTATGGAAAACGTTGTCAATCATTTGCTCGGATCATTGTTTTTCTTTTTTGTTCAACTTTGTAAGCTTCATTGTGTATGGAAATGTTTCATCTTACCTTTATGGGAGCAAATGTCATGAGAATTGGGAGTTTCATGTTATGTGTGTGTGTTAGAATGTGTTGAGTTATTTGTCTTGTTCAACTTCATGGGTTGCTCTAGTATGGGGATATGTTTCATTCTACCTTAGTGGAAAACAATTTTAAGAGAGTTAGGGTTGGGTTTTGGGTTTAGGGTAATTGTCATAAACATGACCAATTGGCTCGTTGAAAGTGAAATCAAAACATGTTAATCTCTTGTGACGCATAGTTTATATTTGATTGGATAGGTAGCAAATATCTAGCCATTAAATTATTTATGATTTCATGATATTAAAATGTTTTTTATTTTTGCAATTCTAGGTTATCTAATTATTGCAATAAGGCTTTGCATTTGGAAACAATTGTTTTTTGTTATAAAGAGCTGAGGGGTGTTCACCAATGTTGGGTGGGTATTTGACTAACCTTCAAATATTTATTGAATATTACATTGGGTATATATATATGATCATTGCGTATTGTGTTTACTAAAAATTTTATAAGTTCAAATATTTGTAACCACACCTAACTCGATGGAAAAAGATGCAAAAGGTATATACCAAAAACCCAAATTCATACCTTTCAACACTAAGGTTTATACCTTTTTAATAGGGTTAAGGTTTTGGGTTTTGTGGTTCCCAATTTCAGTTTCCATGTCCTTTTCACTTTCTACATGTTTGTTCTTTGCCTTTGCAACTTGCATTGTTCACTTTGAGCTTTCTGTCAATGTGTGTTCTCAAACATGTGAATGCAACCTGTTGGCTAGTGGAGCTTTTTAGGATTAATCAACCTTTTTCAAGGGAGCATGGCGAATATAGAACCCAATGAACTACAAGAAGGTAAGTGTTTATAAACTTTTGCAACCTCCTTTACATAAAAAGCATTTTGTTGTTTTTTTTGTCTAGTGCACCATCACCTTTACATTAGTGAAAAATAGAAAATTTAATGAAAGTTGCATTTAAGGTCAAAAAGGATGAGGATTTTGATTTTTGACATATGAAATGATTGTGGACAATGTTTTTGGCATTCGATCATAGAGTTTCATTGTTCATTGTGTTTCATTGATTCATTTGTTTTGCAACTTATTGTCACCTATGTTGTGTTTTGATGGAAGGTGTGTTTGTGAAAAGCAAAAGTGGGGGAAGTTATTTTTCTTTGCTTACTTTTAATAATTGTTGTGTTTATTCATTTCATTGTTTACTTCATCGATTTTCACCAAGCCATGAAAATAAGCTTGTTTTTGCATTTCATCCTTTTTATTTTACTCACAAGTGTGAAGTTGTGTGGGTGGGGAAAATCCTAAAAAAACTAAAATAATTTTATTTTCTAAACCCTAAACCTAAAATCATGTCACATTATGATTATTGTAATTGTTGAGTTTAGGGTTTAAGTACATTTGTGTAGAGTTCACAAGTTTTTATGTTTTATATTGTGTTGGTTTCTTAGTGAATTTGGTGATGGCTTCTTCTTTATGTCCTATCGTGTTCATGATATTTGTTTTAATGAAGAAGTTCATTTGAATTTTGCAAGACATGATAGCAGTAATATTAGCAATGTGTAACTTGTGCAAGAAGGTGGGGAGCATGAAATTCCAGAAGTTGTTGATGTCGAAAGGCATGATGATGCATATATCATTAAAATGTGCTTGGAGAATTTGCAAAAACAAAGACTTCTTTGGAAGCCATATTGTTGGACGTCACTCACCTAGGCATCTTTTATGGTGAACAAATCAACCCATGGATTTGGATCATAACTAGATCATGAGATGTATAATTTGCCACAATGATTATTGATTTTATTGGTCTTGAAATCCTAACCATATGCACCAAATGTAGGAAAGGATTGATTACATACCATAAACTAATAGCACAATAACCATTCAAAAAGACCGTTTTGCCTTAATGAAAGAGTTGGTGAAAGATCCCACCATTGCCCTTTCAAAAACTCCACTCGATCAAAAGGCCAACAAAAAAAACGACACATGTTTTCCTATCTATAATATGTGGGTTTTTTTAATTGTAAGTAAATAAGAAAAGATGATCCAATAGAGGTGGTGTTTTTGAAAGATCTCATGTCGTTTGTGGTTAAGGGGCTCTTACCTACAAAGAATCCATCTAGCTTCAAGGTTGTCATATAAGCTATGTCCATGTATTGTTTTTCCATTAAGGAAAGCTTTTGTTGAAAATGTTCTACTTAATTTGGTAGAAAACATCATGGATATGTATTTGCAACCTACATTGGCTAGTTGTTTATTAGCCATTTGCACATTCAATCTACGGATGTTGAAAGGAGTATGTGACATCTTTTCTATGGTTATCAACTTTATCTCTAATGATTTGGAGGTAAAGCATGTGATTATTGGTTGACAGACACAAATGGCATAACTATGGTTCCTAAACTATAGGAGTTGTTGAACATGTTTGTTCTAATTGGAAAAAATAATGGTTTATGTGAAAAATGAAGGTTCCAACTTGCATACATGTGTAAATGCCCTAAATTTTATTGTATCATGCAATAACTTGGGATTGTTGGAACCATTTAATGGCTTGTGTATTGGGCATGCACTTTCATAGGTGTGTCAATACACAATGATAGATGAAAAAATGTATACTAGTTTAAGTTACACATTTATAAAGTCTATTCAAGGTGCCATCCAAAAATGTATTATGTGGCCCAAAATATTGGGCAAGGGTAAACAAACATGGGATAAGGCTTGCATTGATTCCAAATTGAAGCACATACAACTAAGCACACTTGTGAAAACGAGGTAAAGGTTTATTTGATTTTTTCTAATTATTTTCTGGTTTTAACATAGAATTGCATTTTATGTGACTTAGGGTGTTTTGATTTTTTTCCTAATGTTGATCATGTAGGTTTACAAGTTGAATATTACTATTTTAAGATGCCCATATTTTTTGAAATGTTATTGCATTAAATTGGTTGTTTGTAACATCGTTGTGACATTTTTGTCCCCAATTGGTTTTGGTTGTGTTTTGAACGAAAGTCATGGACATTGGTTATTTGTGACCACCTTGTAATTTATCATATCAACTTGATGGGACACTTGAAAAGAGTTGGCCTTCAAGCCTATTTTTAATAGCCTTGTTGAAGAGGATATGTTTGATTATGAATTGAAAGAATCATGCTACAAATGAAACAACAAATTCTAGAGGTTCTTCTACCCTTCATTTATATTCTACATACATTTGACAAGAGATAATAAGGTCACAATATGTTGGCTTTAATGTTTGATCCAAGGTTCAAAAGCATGTAGTTAGTTAACATGTTTTTGGGTCATGAAAATGTTACTGTTGTGATTGCTAAACATGATGAAAAAATATTGTTGCAATTATTAATGGAGGTAAACAAGTTGTTGATGTTCGAAAGGGTTAAAACAACTTTTAATTTTCATTTAGAAAGTGATTCTAAAGGTCTATTTCACCCCACATCAATAACAACACACATATTTAAAGATATTGTGTCAAAGGAGGTTGTTGGGTTTTGGTGGTTTCCTTATTGATGTAAAAAGTAATAAGTGTGCATTATCTAATGTTACAAAGAAAAACAAAAGTTTCTAACCATTGATATTTTAACACAACATATTTTTGACATGTTAACCAACCAAATTAAAACACATATTTTTTCATTACTAGAATTTTGGCAACAATTCATAAATGTTGTTTATAAATAGAGAATTTGAACAAGCTAATTTTTGTCCATTTGATTCATGGATTAGTTGCATGAAACCCACGGATTTTACATCTACATGTGAAATGGAATCAAATTTAACAACAAAGTTGGAAGTTGAATGTCAAGATGAAATTGATTGTGGAGATTTCTTAAACCTAAATGAAACCTTTTAATTTTATTTTCTTTATATAGGTGGTTAGTGATTGATGGGCTTATCCTTGCACTACTAGTAGTTGAAAATGATGAATTGAACCATATGTTAGGGTTTAGGATTTAAAGCAAACTCATCCATGATTATACACCATGAGGGGTTGAATTTTTTGGGTATTTCACTTAGGTGTTTATTGTATTTTTTTGGTCTCATACATGGGTTTTATGTTAAAAATTTAGAGTGTCATTTGTGTTTGTGTTTTGTGGGGATTTGTTTCATCTATTTTCTATAGGTGTCTATGTCATTTGTAGTTTGTGTGTTTAGTGTTTTCAATCTATTAGTCTTCAATGTCTTTAGTCTATTGTCTTGGGTTTCTTCAACTTGTTATCTTTAGTGTTTTTAGTCTACTATTTTAAGTGTCTTTAGTATGATGTCTTCAATGTCTTCAATTTGCTAGTTTTCAATGTTTTCACTTTGTTGTCTTTAATGTTTTCAATCTACTGGTTTTAAATGTCTTTAATATATTATTTTCAATTTGTTGTTTTTAGTGTTTTCAATTTGATGGTTTTCAATGTCCTTAATTTTATTTTTTCAATTTGTTGTCTTTAGTGTTTTCAATCTGTTGGTTTTCAATGTCTTTAGTCTATTGTTTTCAATTTGTTGTCTTAAGAGTTTTCAATTTGTTGGTTTTCAATGTCTTTAGTCTATTGTTTTCAATTTGTTGTCTTAAGAGTTATCAATTTGTTGGTTTTCAATGTCTTTAGTCTATTGTTTTCAATTTGTTGGTTTTTAATGTCTTCATTCTATTATCTTCAATTTTATGTTTTTCATAGATCTATCTTTTTTGTTTCATAAATCTCTTGTTGGGAAAACATGTCATTTTGTGGTCTTATGTCATCGTTAAATTGTGGGTCTTATGTGGTTGTCATTTGGTTATCATTTTCTCATATATTTTATGGTTAGCTTGTGTGTGTGTGTGTGTGAAATGTTGAGTTTTATGTTTTATGTGTGATTTTTGTGTCTCTTGGAAGTTTGTTGTATCTAGTTTGTGGTTTTTGTGTCTTTTAAGAATCTATTAGATTTATTGTATATAGGATTTGGATTTTTTATTTTTTAAAAGTTTGATGTTTGGTTCATTAATTTTCTTGTGTATTTTATGTATTCTAAAAGTCTATTGTGTGGTTCAATACATGTTCCAAGAATCTAATGTATGGTTCAATATGTGTTCCAAAAGTTTGATGTGCGTGGTTCAATTTTTTGGTTTATGTGTTTATTTGTGTGGTTTTATGATGTTTCCAATCTCTAGTTTGTTGGTATTATTGAAGGATGTGACTTAAGGGCCACATGGAACAATTTAGAAGTTTCCTAAAACCATAAAACATGAGAGATAATCCTCATGATGATTCACCATTTAATAATCATTTTTAGCAAAATTTAGTTGTTTGATTGTAAGATGTAATACTTGTTTAGTTGAAGAACTTCCAAAAGACATCCATGATCCTATTTGAAATTGTTTTTTTTTTCCTTGTAAATGTGTTTTCTACCTAAATGTGCAAATACCTAGGTTTTATTCTTTGAGGTTGGTTTTTTTTTGCTTGTAAATGTGTACTTTGCCAAAAAAAAAGCGAAAACCTAGGTTTTATATTTGTCAAAGACTTGGGCTTATTTGTAAATGTGTGTTGTGTATTCTTTACCTAAAAAATGCAAAGACCAAGGTTTTATTTTTTGAGGTTGATCTTTTATTTTTTGGCTTGTATATGTGTTGTATGTTTTAAAAAATGCAAAGACCTATGTTTTATATTTGTCAAAAACTTGAGCTTATTTGTAAATGTGTGTTGTGTGTTTTCTAGTTCAAAAATGAAAATATTGGGGGCTTTATATTTGTTAAAGACCTGAGACTTGGTTTTCAAAAGGGGGTGTCAAAGAACATGCGCAAGTAACCCAAGTATAGTTTTTGGGTTTTTGTAAAAGAACTGGGCTATAATTACATATAGTAAAAGATGTCGTGACGTGAAACATCATTTCATCCATCTGTCCAGTCATTCATCCGTCCCGTCATGGTTTGTTTATTCTGACAAGGCGGAGAAATAATGGAATAAGATTTCAAGGACCAGCCTTTTTCAACTTTTTAGAAGATTAATGCTGCCGCAAACATTTTGTGATGACTCCTATAAATAATATGTAAATTTGTATAGGTTTGAGGTTTAAGCCTTAAGGTGGGAGCAATCTCAAAATAAACTACAACTCTACCCAGCTCAGCACATCTTGGGATATCCCCCACATGTTAGTAGCTTCACTCAACTTGAAGCAAGGTTTGTTTGAGGATTTTGGCATGTAGTCAAAGTGGCGATCATCTAGAAAATAGTTTAGCCAAATTCGGCTACATGTTAGATATGAAAGTAGGAAAAAAAAAAAGTACCGTTTTTATGATGTCTTGTGGCTACCTACTAGAAGTTATCATAAAATTCTGATGATTTCAATTTTTTAGCTTCTTCAAAATCTGGTGAATTCAGGGCATTTTTTTCTGTGAAAATTCCTTTGCATAGGTCAAAATTTGGCGAAAACTTGCTAGTAAAAGAAATGCTAACTCAAAGCATGAGGCAAAACCTTACAGTAAGCCAAAACAAATCTAGATTCCTAGGGCGGAGGGGTGTGAGGACCTTATGCCAAGTATTTGTGGAACAGGAGGCACCAATTTATGCCTACCTTAACCCTCTTTTTTTCTAGGAGGTGCATTTCAAGGGGTATACTTGGGGCTAGTGTGTTTTTTATTTTTTTATTTTTACAAATTAAAAAAAAATCCAATTTTGTAGGGTAGCAATGGAGGCCAGCATCCCTAGATAGATTTTGATTTAATTAGATGATGTGACTCCCGAATTCAATTTTTTTTTTTGGTAACGAGTTGATTTCATTCGTCCATCACTAAAAAAATAAAACTATGGAGGCTCTCTAAAATAGAAGGTTCTGTTTTGAAGTATAGATTTCATCCCCTTTGGTGCACCTATATAGGTGAAAGGAGGACAAAATTTGCCAAAACATATGGGATAAAAGTGAGGTGCTGTGAAGAACATGTTGGGAACACATTGGGAACTTGGGCAACATATTGAAAACCCATTGGGAACCT
>Ga0116227_10013414_pt1 | contig 12891 bp, 8 predicted proteins | sample S1TSphgellanicum_FD_89693 | JGI IMG/M metagenome (GOLD analysis project Ga0116227, IMG submission 89693) | Host-associated microbial communities from peat moss isolated from Minnesota, USA - S1T2_Fb - Sphagnum magellanicum MG | ecosystem: Host-associated > Plants > Peat moss > Unclassified... | reverse complement strand
TTGAGGCAAATTTTTGCTATTAACAAAATATGAAAGGGGGAAAAAAATAAAATAAATCCTTATACATTTTTTGATACATACTTTGAACCATGTTTGAAAATCTTGGGACATTTTAGATTTTTTTTACATTTTGGCTACTATTTTCAAGAAAATCATTGCATTTGAGACAAATAAAACAATTCTGAAGTTTTGCAACGGTGCGAAATTTCGCCCTCCAAAATAGTAAAGGATTTTTGTGGTTAGGGTTAGGGTTCGGTTTTAGGGTCAAGAATAATACAAAACCTATGAGCCGGCCCTAACCCTAACCCTAAAGTGGATATAAACCTCTGGCAGCGTATCGTCTCCTGTTTATCTACGCTGCTGGTCGTCTTCTGTCTCTTGTGTGGGTTTTTGGATCGTTTATTGCTTCTTTGATGAGTTGACAAAGGCAGTTACCATTGCTATTTTTTTTTGTAGTATGTTGTGACTGATTGAGTTGTTTGTGCACATTCCTGAAGTTGATCGCTAGAATTGAGTGGCGCCTAGCTAAACTATGTGTGCCGATACTAATATATGCTGAATCTGTTCCACTTTTGGTTGTAACGGTTTTCTGTATGTCCTGTTGCAACTGTTATTGGTGACGCACTGACAGTTTTTTGTTTTCATTGATCTTGAGTTTCTGAAATGGCTTTTGAGGAAGAACTGGTGATTGATGGGTTTTAATTACCCAGTAGGGTTTTTGGGCTCTGATGATGAGAAATCGCTTCTGGATTTAATGCTCAAGATTGCTCTTGAGCAGCCATGACAGTTTTACAGAAATTTGAAGTGAAGAGTCTTTGTGTTGTCGTCGATGTAGAACAAAAATGGGGTTATATTTCCCAGAGATGTCTTGGAGAACCGGAGCAAGCTCGGTGATGATTACAGTCTTAACCACACCGAAATATGGGTGCATGTGTTCCGGCTTTGAACATCTTGACAGGAGAGTTCTTTCTTCATCGGCAAATCCTTGTCCGTTTTCTCGACAGGACTGCACTGGCGGTAAACAGTCTGTACAGATTGATCGCCAGGGAAAGGAATGTTTGTGGGAAGCTGTGGGGGATTGAAGGTGAAGGAGAGATTTGCCTGTCTCGGAGTTCTTCGCTGGTTGCATGTGGTGTATGTGGAAAAAACCTGGCCGTGTCTGAGAGCTGAGTTCTTGTTCTTTTCTTATATCCCTTACTCTTTCGCTAGTTCATAGCACAGAACAGAGATCAGTATTTTGAGTGGTCTGAGAACTGAGTACTTGGGGCATGGGACGTGAATTCAAGTCAACAGGAGTCGTCGGGGCTAATCAACTTGAATTAGAGCATGATTTGGGTTTGGATATTAGGGCCTTATAACCTAGGTGCTTTTATACCAGATGTAATAACCAGGGTTCAACCCTGCATCTCTTTCAATACAAATTTAGGTTTATTCCGTAGTTGCAAGGTGAGTATGGGTGTAGTTGAGAAGATCTTTGTCTACATCTAAGCATGTGGCTTCTGAAATGTAAATTTTGTTAGCTTTAAAAAGGAATAGTCTTCGAATGGAAGTAACTACCTCAATGCAGCTGTTCTATGAGATTTAGAAGATGTACAAAAGTCGGGAAACTTAAGTAACCATCGGTTTTAATCTAAGCCCACGACACGACACGACACATTCAACGGTCTGCAACTATTCTCGCCACGCTACAATTATATTATTCGCAACTATTACGTGCCATGGCAGAATCAATATCATCCAGTAGCCCACAAAGCCAATTGTACAATTAAATGAGCACAATCAATTATGCACATTTTAATATACGCCTTACTACTTCGTTTTACAACTAGATCGTGCAGTTAATCTGAAATTCCCATGACACTGGGGTAGAGCTAATAAAAAATGTGTGCGTTGTGAAATATCGATCAGAAGCGTTGTGAACAAATCAACAGCAATAACTCCATTGTCTATTTTCCTCCCCTGCTACGTATCAACCTCCCCATGAAATGGAACGTTGAAGATCAAAAATTGAAGATGTGCTAACGCAGGTGCAAGCATGAATCCTTATAACTGAGGTGATAATTTGGGTGTCGTCAAAAATTCAAAAAACATGGAATTCTTGTTCCATATTTTGGTCTAAATTTGGACTAAACCAATCAAGAAACGAATATTAATAAATTTTGCTAAATCAGATCTACTCATGTCTAAGTTCAACAATTGAATCCAAGGATGAAAATATTGAGAAAAATATCAAAACAGTAAATTTGATACAAGTTGTATGCCTCACATAAATCAATCTTGGTATTGGCACAACTCATTTTGTCCAACAATCTTGATATTCGGGGTAAAGGATACCAATTTTTGACTTATTTGGGTTGTTAGCAAGTAGTATGCTGCTAATGTTATCACAATAGATGACAACAAGAGCATCCATTGATTGTCCCAAATTTGACCTACCTATGGACTTTTTGATTCATTCTTAACCTACCTGTGCTAAATAAACAACCAATTTGTGCTAGTTTATGACCTACATATGGAAACCCTTATTATGTGTAGGGTAAGACCCTAGGGCACGGTGTAAAAATAAATTGACTGGATTTTTAACTGTAATAATCAATTTGGTGCCACTCAGGTATCCCTAGGGTATCACAGGGCAAAAAAAAGAGTAAGGCCAGGCAATTTTGAAAAGTTATTGTATTGAAGCAGTTACATTAGGGGAACTCCCCCAATTCTGATATTTCCTACCTACCTATCTACTTACCTACCTACCTATGCTACATAACAACCTAAATGTGCTACATAACAACCTACCTGTGCTAGTCAATTTGATTCTTACTTACCTTTTGCAGCAAAAAAAACAATCGACCTGCACTAGTTTATGACCTACCTATGGACCTTTATGCTGTGGAATGCTCACTAGGGGTGAATTCTGACTAGGTTCATCCCCATGAATTGACTTACTGGCCTCAACCCCAATGACTCATAAGGAGGCAGAATGTGGCACCGTAGGGTGCTTCCTCTGGTACAAAATACTCAGCCTGCTTGACACTAGCAAGCAAGGCTAAGCCCAAGCCCAAGCCCAAATTGATTGATCTTATTGGTCATGCTCTTAAATTTAGTATCAACAATAGGGCTCAAGATCAATTGATAGTGCCTAAAACTATGCTAAAAATTCCTGGCGAGTGCGGATTTGCTGTGCAACTGCAGAACATTTCGGACCAAGATCATCAACACCAATTGCTGCACTCTTGACAATCACAATGGCAAACCAAAAGAAGGAACCTTCCTCCTTGCAAAGAGGGTCAATGGTCTTATGTTAAAGTTATGTACAGCTTCTAAAGTTTGTCTTTCAGTGTTAAGTAAAGCCCTAAGGGAAGTGCATTCTCAGAATAAGGGGCCCATGTGAGGCAGAGCCAAGGTGGTCCCTTATTCTGAGAGTAGACCACCGCCCACTAAAACTCTGCAGAAATGCCTGCTTTACTACCTTGGATCCCCTGCCTTCAACACCAGTAGAGTAGGCCAGCTAGGGCCAATTCCTGCTGCTAGCACACACACAGGCTCATCACACTAATGGATTTGTTAGGAGCTGGAATCAGCCCTAGCTGGTCCGCTCTCTTGTACATACAGCTCTGACCTTATGCAACATCACTGACCTCCTCCAAAATACTTCAGAGACAAGCCATCACCAGGAGCTTTCAGTTGTGACCTCAGAGCTTAGTGAGGAAATGCAACTGAGAAGAGGCATCTGTGAGAGGTTTGAGCAGCACAGCAGATCCAGCCCAGAGTTTGACAGGAGTTTGCAAGCACTGCATGGTGCCACTGTTGACAAGAGCTCTCATTATGATGAGCTCATGTTCTATGCCAATCCTGTTCCAGCCAACAATTTCCCTGCATCTCTGGTCTCTCTACCAATTGAATATAAAAGAATCCAAGAAAATAGAAAATGATCCCACAATGAATACAAGCTTGCAAGAAGGGATTGCTTCCTACTGTTAATCAACATTTGATTTATCTCACAGCACCAAGGTGACAGATTAAGAATGTCCAACTTTCTTCCTTGATAGCCACTAACTCCTTCATCTCAACTCATAAAAATGCATACTGCAAAGGATGGATGTCTCATCTTAGGACCAAATGAAAATTACTGTCAGTATGCAAATGTAATGAAGCCATAGCTTTTGTGAATTAGCTGTGACCCATGTGCCCAACACTGTCTTTCACCCAATGACCTCATGGCAGTCGATCACATATAATCCTGCCTGAAAATTTGGGAGATGACCCAGATCAATGAAATCTGGGCCTTCAGAATGCTTCTCCCAGGACCAGCGGACAGTTGAGCATCTTGATAGCTGTGAAAGTTGATGTCTTGTTCAAACTGTTTAAACTGGCCTCAGGTCTTTCTTTGGACCAAGCTTAAGAACCAGATACCCATACATGCCAATGGAGAGCCCTGGCAACCATCTGAGGCAGTGCCACTTTGGCACATTTGTGTCCACATCAGGCAGCTGTTAAGGTCTCCATGGAGTCATTTCACAGGAAACTGTTTGTACTTGGGAGTTAGCAATTTAGGGCTCTCTAGCTTGTTGCATTGCCCAGGGCAGGTCCCTCCTTCCACACAGCAGTGAGATGGCCCAGAATGCTCCTGGAAACACAAATGCAGAGATAAAATGCTGTAGTCCTGCCAGCAATCACCCTCACTTGCAGATATTTCATGTCACTGTGCATCTTGATAGCAGTCCCTACTTTGGATCCTTTCAATCATAACATCCAGGACTTGTTGAATGAGCTGCTTGAGAGATGACCTTCCTGACCGGATAACATATGACAATAATGATGTCTTCTTGGCATCCAGCTATTCAGTTGGGTTCCCTTGTATGACAGTTCTTGTCAACAGTTTCCATGACATCAATTCACTGTCTATATTTCTATGCTTTATTTTTCTGCCTTAAATTCCTGAAATTATGATTTCTTGCGCCACTGCCTTGGTTGTCCTTTGCATAAATAACAGTGGTGTCATAGGCTTTCATTGTGAATGGGCTTTCGGCAAAACTTCTGTTGCATGACAACACTTTTTTGTGAGATGGAGGTGTCTGTTCCAGCAGAAACAATGGCATCGAGTAGAAATGAAAAACATCTTTTCACACTACCATCAAGACAGGAATATAATGATTAAACCAAGAGGTGCCAAACATGTGGTCACTTTACCATCTGTTGCAGACATGTAAGCAAGGCACCAACAAAATGGATGACAAAGCATACCTTAGCTCATGCCAAAATAAAGAGGCCTTGTCACCAAGAAACTGCTCCAGTTCTTTCACAGCTTCTTTGTCTCCCTCCTTTGCCTGGTCATCAAATTCATTTCTTTTGACAGAAAGCAACCTCTGCTGTAGAGAGGATGATGACCTCTCATCACATTTGAACCACAGGGCTAGAACAAAGTGGACCAGTAGTGAAGGGTCTTGATCCCGCAGTAATACTTGCAGCTCACGACATATCCAGGGCCCTAACCGCCTTTCAGCTCTTGCCTTTGTATCTGGGTCATGTAAAGCCTGTAAGAAGAATTAAGAGGCATCAGAATTCTTGCAGCAGCACAACTGAACAACCATGCTCAAATCAAATCTCCACAATCTTGACCCTTTTCAAAGTTGTCAAATTGATTTAAATGTGCGGGGTAACAATTTCATTTTGATGTTGTTTTGTATCTACATTGTTCCAAATTGAAGACAATATCTCCCTGAATATTGAGAACTTCTCAACACATGATTTCAACCAACCTGAATAGAATTAAGAGATGACTTCAAAATAAGGTCAAAGAGATTTCAGATCTGATAAGATATCAACAAACAGGAAAAAGAGGAAATCCAACCCTAAAGAACAGAGAAAACAAAAAAAAACACCAAAACCAAAACTGAGTGGTTTGAAAAACAGCTACAGTCACATGCATGTTCAAGGACCTTCAACAGCAACATGTATGGTATTGACCAGTTACCATATCATCCCCAACTGACTGCATCACCTCCAAGCAGTGGGTGGAAATCAATGTAATAAACATATTGAGTTTCTGCAACAGATTGAATACAATAATGAAATATTTCATTTGACATGCAGGTGAGATTTACTCACTTGAAAACTACAGGGCCGCCTCCGAATCTCAAATGGGCAAGCTTTTAACCCCTGTTCATAGATGCTGCAGTGAAAGTAGAAGTTTAGATAGAGATTTCCAGATCAAAAAATTAGATCAGACATGTTCAGGATTTCAATAAATCAGCAAATCGAAGTTACTCACCAGACACCAAAATCCAGAAAGTGAAAATCTTACAACTTTCATGATACAATTCAGGAGGTCTACTTGGTCATACACTAACACATCTCTGTACTTTGTCATTTAGCACTTCCTGATCAGCACAAGTAACCAACTCCCAACTATAATAAAAAGGCCAACCTGATACTCCTGTACGTCAACTTGAACTGACATTACAACACATGGTTTTATCACAGTCGTCCAGATTTGGAGAATAGAACAATGTGCACAAGCTTCAGAGGAAGAGCCCCTGTACAATCATAGCCATCTCAACTCCATCTATAAACAACTCCCTGACAAATTAAGGACAACTAGATGACAGGAGACTAAACACAGTTTGAAATAGGAGGCACTAAAAGGACCTGTCCAGAGCAAGCCCTGATCAGATTGGCATAATTCATTCCAAGGGATCCAGAAACAGTCACCAACTTTATCTCTTGAGAAGGACCATGTTCAAAGTCTATTACCTTTTATATATTTGAATCCTTCATGCCATTAGGGTTTAAGATTTATTATGCAAGTGTATCTCATACCTGCTGAACCACAATACAGCTTGGATTCTTGAACTCAACAAATAATATGGTCAAATTTACCTCCCTGAAGACCCATATATGCACACCTGCCTATACAGCTTTTGTATCCTAGAGAGCTTGGTAGCTGTCCTAGTCACCTTGCACGCCATCGCATTGCTCTTGCTGCAGATTCTTCTTCCACAATCTTGGCATCCTTTGTGCGGCTGTTCACATTAAACGTCCTCTGTGTTGGAAATGGTACCAATCGCCCCATGGCTTGTTCCCTGCTTTGCACACTATGGGAGTGACTCTGAATCCTGTCTTGGAAAGGCTGCCTCCATCTGCCCCTTCCCTGATCCCTGTATATTAACATTTGCAGACACTAGGTTACAGAGTGTTTTTCTGTTCAATTGACCCTCCTGGTTTCAGAGAGCTGGTGTCACACCTCTGTCAAGAGTTCAATATATGGCCAATTGGCCAAAGGATCAAGAAATGAAATTTAGAGCTTCTATGACCTATGTAGAAGACATTAGCCATTTCATCAAAACCTTAAGAGATGATTCCTTGCAAATCAGAAAATCTTATGGAAACAGGTAAGTTTGAAAACTTACCTCTGAGAACGGAGGCGCCAAAATGGAAGTCTAGAGCTTGAATGAATAGGTGTGCTGGTCCTTGGAAGGGATTGCTGCTGGCCCAGGGCGGCAGGTGGAAGAACTCTTTCCTCAAGTCGTGTCCCTTGATACCATCCACTAAAATCTGCCTTGCAAAGTGGACATACCCGCCGAACGCGACTCCACTCCTCTATACAATGAGTACAAAACTCATGCATACAAAATCGGAGCACAGCTCCTTTTTCTCTCTCTATAGCTCCCAGGCATATTGCACAAGTTGCCTGCTGCGAAGAAGAAGATTCGAGCCCCAACCTCGACTGCTTCTCCCGCCGCCGCGGCTGCTGAGACAAAGATGTAAACCCTGGAGCTAACCCTAATTCACCAATCCCTGCTGCTTGAGATGAGATCGAACCCTCTACTGTTGCTACCGACCGCCTCTTCCTCTTCGCTCTATCCTCCATCTCCACAGGTGCTTGGGACGACGATGGAACATAGGCCCATACACGAGAGGACGGCAACCACACGAAGCGCGTCGATTCCGTGCTCATCGTCTGCGCTACCTTCTCTCCCGTGCACCGAATGCACGAAGAGTTCGCGGTATCGAACCCTACGCCTGCCTGAGTCCTCACTTTGGCTTCCCAGCGGTGGTGGGTAAGTCTTATACCCGGATGTAAGCTTTTTGGTTTCCGGAAGTACGCACGTGCACCAATGTTGTTTGGGTGGGGCGAGTGGTTTTTACCAGATATATACCTGGGGGGTAAATAGTAGACACCATTGTAAATTTATCTTTTATCCTATGTAAGAGGTACCTTACCATGTTAGTATATTGTGACTCATGTTAATTAGTTGTGGGAAGTCTCAAGGTTTAATTTTTTTTTAAAATTTATTGAATTGTTTTTTTGTGATGAGAATCTTTAATTGGACCATCAAATTAAAAAAAACATCAAGCTTTGGACATTCCCAAAATAGATATGTTGTAATCTCCTCTTTTTGGTTGGATTTTTAGGTTTTTAAAGAGTAGAATTTAAGACAAAGAAAATGGGATAAAGTGAGGAGTTATTGGGAACATATTGAGAACACATTGGGAACTTAGAGAACGTGTCCAAAACCCAGTGAGAACTTGCAAGGAACACCATGGGAAACAACAAAATCTAGCATCCTCACCCTTCCCAAAAAAGAAAACCTATGCCCCTGTACTGCATGTTGCCTTACCTTCTTGGTTGCAAGAAATGTTTTTTTGCCTACTTGGTGTTCTTTGCTATTTTTGGCCTAGGGCCATGAACAATGGGTGAATCTTATGACAAAGCAAAAAAAAAAAAAGGTAAAAAGTGTAACATTTTACACCAATCATGGCTTTTTGGTCTAACAAACTTTGCATTGAACAATCAAACCCACCTCAAATAGGTGGGCTTGGCATAAAGTTTGTTAGACAATGAAATATTATTCAAAGTGCATGTAATGAACATTTTTCATTCATTCACATTACATTGGTATAACTCCTATCAAACTTTTAAAGATATATTTACAATTTATATTGGTCAAGTAATTTTTTAAATTGTTATATTGTGTTTTCATATTTGTACATAATTAATGCGTATTGAAAAATTCATTTTTTTCTCATTATTAAGCAAAATGATGTTTTTTTTAAAAAAACAAACATATCAAGAGAATTTTCTCAATATTTTCAAGAATTTTAATGAATTTGTATTGAATCTAACATCAACCTAGGGTATTTGAATTTGTAACAAAGTGTTAGTTCTATGTTTAAATTATTTCAGAATTATAGAATCATTTTTTTAATTATGAAATAAAATATTTCAAAAAATGATATTAATTATTTCAAAAACCTTGAAAATAAGTGGGTTTCTTGAAAGAATTGGGAACAAACTAATGGTTTTATGGTCAATTATTTAGTTTTTCCAAAGGTTGAAGACCATGGTTAAATAATAAACCAAGTTTTTGATATTTTGAAAAACAAGGTTATGAATTTTAAAAATCACATTGATAACCAGAGGTGGTCTATTTTTGTTTGTGGTAATCATCCAACATTGGGACAAACTACCCTAATAATGACAAGGGTTTTATTCCAATTTCTAAATTGGAACAAACCACCTTGATAACATGGACTTTGTTCTAGTAACCTCCAATTTTGGAACAAATTCAAAACTAGCAACATGTGCCAATGTGACGTGGAAAGATGATTGGATTTTTTCTATGAAGTGGAACATGTTTAATCTAAATGGATGAGGAAGAAATGAGTAGAAGAAAGTTGCAAACCATTCAGCACTTGCAAGCATCCCAATGAATGGAAGGGATTAAGAAAATGATCATTGGAGATTAGGTGTAAAGATCATCTTTGAATTCTTCTTCAATTTGGTTATGTGTTTTGTTTGTTTATAGGTGAATGTAAAATGACAATGCGTTGGTTTTTAGTGTGTTGCTTTTGATTGCATTATGTGCATTATGTTTTGATGATGACCTCTTAAATTGTTTTATTGTAAAAAAATTTATGTGATCAAACAATTGTGACAAATGTGAACATTAGACACCATCTTCCAATAGATGAAATTTATCCATAATGTTCATTCATAACTCTTGATTAAGTCTTGATTAACTTTCAATTAAGTCTTAATTAACCCTCAATTAAGTCTTAGTTAACTTTCAATTAAGTCCTAATTAGGTCCTAGTTAATTTTCAATTAAGTCTTAGTTAACTTTTAGTTAAATCCTAATTAGGTCCTAGTTAACTTTCAATTAAATCTTAATTGACTTGTTTTGCAGGTCCAAATAGTTTTCCTCAACTTTTAGTTACATCCAAATTAATTCCCAATTAATTTTTAGTTAACTTTTAGTTAAATCCTAGTTAAGTTTTAGTTAATTCTTAATTAAGTTTTAGTTAAGTCCTAATTAACTTTTAATTAAATTTTAATTAACTCTGAGTTGATTCCTAATTAAGTCCAAATTAACTTTTAGTTAAGTTTCAGTTAACTCGTAGTCGATTTTCAGTTATGAAGGTTTTCAAAAAACTTCCTTATTTAATGCACACATAGAAGCCTCTTTGGAAGCTTCTTTGAACTAGGTCCCCAAAAGGGTATAAATAAAAATAAGACCCCTCATTTCTTTCAATTTGTTCAACACTAGTCTTAAAGATGATCTTGCATCATACGCTTGTCATGTTTTTTTCATGTTCATGTTTGCACATGTTAGCATAATAAATATCCGTTTTCACGTTTATTTTACACATTTCATGTTCTTGTTCTTAGTTCTTGTGTTTTTTATTTTGAATCACGTAATCTTATTTTGTTCCTTGTTTAGAAGTTAAATTTAGACATTTCCTTTAGCCTTTATTTTTATTTATTTTGTGTCCTTGACAATTATGCTGGGTATTTTATTTTTCAAAGGATTTCATTTGTTGTTTATGAATGAAGGTGGGTTTACAAGTGATGTCATCAAATGATGTTATTTTCAAAATATAAAGTGTGTCTTATAATTTGAAAAAGGGCAATTAAAAAATAATTAAATGTTTTTTATGATTGTGGATTAAATGTGTATATTAGATTGGTGTGGTGTACATGTGGTTATAATCAAGGGGACATTTTTTTGATGTGATTTTTGTGTTGGGTTTGGATAGAATTAAGTTTGCATGAACTTTTTTTGTTGTGCTCATGGTGTTCATTATAATCTAACCATGTTCAATAAATAAATTGAGGGTATGAGGAAGGAGATGATGAAAAACATAGAAGAATATAAAATAAAATAAGGTCATGGGTATGTCTTGCGAAAATAATGGTGAAAAGTAAAGGGAAATTCTGAGAATCAAATAATGATTTGTCATACTAAACATTAATGAATTTCTTCATGTTTTAAAGCTTGTAGATTGGGTTGTTAGGATTTGTCTATAGTTTGGGGTATATGGGGTCGTTCATTGTGGTTGCACCTTTTTAAAATTGGCAATTGGGTGAAAAAAATTTGTGAGAAAAAGGATGTTTAGTTCCATATATGGGATTATCAAGGAGCTGGCATTAGGTTTATGGGATGCAAAGATGGGAGAAAAGTATAAATGTGTAAATGTAAATGGGACAATGAAATTTGGGTAAATTGTATGTAAACGTATAAAGCCCTTGGACTATATATCTATAAGAAAAACATGGGACATGTAAATCCATATTACATCATGGTAAAATTATAAGTTTAAATGTAAAGTTGAAAACATGTTAAAGTTGAGCCATTTTAGGCAAAAAATGTTGACATATAACAAGTATGACAATGTATACCATAGTACATTTTCAAGTTTAGCAAATATGTTTTTTTTAAAAAAAATTAAATTAAAAAAATTAAGGTCCTTTCCTACTAAAATTTTTAAAAAATATTATTTACTAATACCAAAATTCATAAGATTCCTATTAGAGCTATTTATTTAAAAAATTACACTTTTGTAATAAATAAAATTTTATCTATGGCATTACTATTTTGATGCAAATTGTTACAGCGGCTTGATCATCAAATTCACCAGTCGTGAGAAAAAGGGATTGAATGGTAATAGTTAGAAATCATCAACAAGTTGCAATCACTTGATCATCAAACCTACTAGCCATGAAAGAGAAGGCTTGAAAGGTAATAACTAAAAATCATTAGCAAGTTGATGTACCTGGAGTTATTACTGAGAGAGGAGACATGTCGCAACCCCACTTTGAGGGAAGTGTGAGGTCGCCACTCACACTCCCGAAGTTGGGACTTGGGAGTCCTTCAGGACTTTCGAATTTGCAAAACTCAATTGCAAGGGTCAAAACACCTTGCATTGAGGTGTTTTTTATACCGTTGGAAAGGTTTTGAATTTTAGATATCCAAAATGGCCTTGCATGGGCCATTTGGACATTTTCAGCACAAGTTATAGTTGAAAGAAGGGCCAGGAGTCAAATTGGCAATTTGATTTGACTCCTGACCACTAAAAGTCGAGAATCGACCCAATCCCGGTGTGTGCAGGTGGAGTGCGACATACTGTTGGAAAGTTCTCAAGGAGAGCTACAAGTTTGCTTTAGACCTCGCCCCAATCGGAGGTCAGAGCGAGAAGTTATGAATGCCCAAAGTCTCAGGAGTCCAAACCGGGACAATTTCGAGACTCCATTTTGGGAGTCCCAGGAAAAAGTGCCATTTGGATACAAGTGTGGTGGAGAGGTATAGAGAATATTATATGGGGGAAGGTGGTGGCTTCCTCCGAGTCCAGGCCGTGGTGAGTCAAGTGAGTCCAGGGTTGCCTGTGGCTTGTTCCAACACCGAGAGTGTTCCGAATATGAATTAACCAACTCGTTGGTTGGTTTTGAATGCAAGACCGAGTAACTAAATAGTTTGTCCCTCGCCCTAGTCTAATCCCGGAACTTTTAGCACGCCCCTCTTACGCCCACCCCCCCCCCCCCCGCCAGCCCCTTGGTCGCCCCCGCCCCGACCTACACCATACAACCGACAATGCAGCTCAACTATCTGTACCTACA
>Ga0116227_10013413_pt1 | contig 12891 bp, 7 predicted proteins | sample S1TSphgellanicum_FD_89693 | JGI IMG/M metagenome (GOLD analysis project Ga0116227, IMG submission 89693) | Host-associated microbial communities from peat moss isolated from Minnesota, USA - S1T2_Fb - Sphagnum magellanicum MG | ecosystem: Host-associated > Plants > Peat moss > Unclassified... | reverse complement strand
CCGCCCGCGGCCTGTCGCCCCCCCTTCCGTCTTATGCGTCGACCAACGCTACGCGCTCATCGTACAGTTTGAGCAGGCGCATCTGCGCCGAGTTTTGTCCGTCGCCGGCGGCGCGCGTGTAGAGGCCGTCGGATTGCAGTATCCACGCCTGTACGTTGTCCTCGAGATAGGACTTGAGATCGTCGATGACCCGTGTCTTGAGCTCGGGGGCATCGACGGGGAATGCCACTTCGATGCGGCGATGCAGATTGCGGTCCATCCAATCGGCGCTGCCGCAGTAAACCTCGTGCGCCCCGGCGTTCTCGAAGAAGTAGACGCGCGAATGCTCGAGGAAGCGGCCGACGATGGAGCGCACCTGGATGTGATCGGATACGCCGGGTATTCCGGGCCGCAGGCAGCACACGCCGCGCACGATGAGGTCGACTTGAACGCCGGCGCGGGAGGCCTTGTACAACGCGTGGATCACCGCCGGCTCGGTGAGCGAGTTGAGCTTGGCGATGATGTGTGCCTTTCTGCCGGCGCGTGCATGCTGTGCTTCGCGCTCGATTTTCGCAAGCAGCGCGAGTTGCAGGCTGAAGGGTGCGTGCAGCAGCTTGCGCAGGCGCGGCACGCGGGTCAGCCCGGTGAGCTGCAGGAAGATCTCGTGGATGTCCTCGCCCATGGATTCATCGGCGGTCAACAGCCCGTAGTCGGTGTAGAGGCGCGCCGTCTTGGCGTGGTAGTTGCCGGTGCCGAGATGGCAATAGCGCCGCAGTCCTTTTTCCTCGCGACGCACCACCATGACGAGCTTGGCGTGCGTCTTGAAGCCGAACACGCCGTACATCACGTGGGCCCCCGCTTCCTGCAGCTTCGTGGCGAGTTCGATGTTGGCTTCTTCATCGAAACGTGCGCGCAGTTCGATGATGACGGTCACGTCCTTGCCGGCTGCCGCGGCGTCGGCCAGCGCGCCGACGATGGTGGAATCGCTGCCGGTACGGTATAGCGTTTGTTTGATGGCCAGAACGTGTGGGTCGCTTGCGGCCTGCTTGAGGAAATCGACGACGGGCGCGAAGCTCTGGAAGGGGTGGTGCAGCAGCACGTCGCCGGCGCGCAGCGTGGCAAAGATGTCGTTGCCCATCTTCAGGCGCTCGATGATGCTGGGCGCAAAGGCGGCGTATTTCAATTCGGGACGATCCACCAGGTCGTATACCGCCATGAGGCGGTTCAAGTTCACCGGACCTGAAACCTTGTAGAGATCCTCGCCGGCCAAGGCGAACTGTGCGAGCAAGTAGGTCAGTATTTCGTCCGGGCAGTCATGTGCGGTTTCAAGACGCACTGCATCGCCGTAACGGCGCGAGGCAAGCTCGCCTTCGACGGCGCGCAGCAAATCATCGACCTCTTCCTGCTCGACGAACAGGTCGCTGTTGCGGGTCACGCGGAATTGATAGCAGCCGCGCAGGTTCATGCCGTCGAAGAGCTTCGAGACGAAAGCTTCGACGATGGTCCCCAAAAATACGAAGTTGCGGCTGCCGAGCTCGTCGGGAAGTTTGATGAGACGCGGCAGGGAACGCGGCGCTTGGACCACGGCGAGGCCGCTGTTGCGCCCGAAGCCGTCCTCGCCGGTGACGACCACGGCAAAGTTCAAGCTCTTGTTCAGAATCTTGGGAAAAGGCCGCGCGGGGTCCAGCGCCAACGGGCTCAAGACCGGCTCGACCTCGCGTGCGAAGTAATCGGCGAGCCAGGCCGCCTGTGCCTCGGTCCACGTCTCGGGTTCGACGAAAACGACGCCGTTGCGCGCCAGCTCCGGCATGAGCACGTCGTTCAACAATTGATATTGTTCATCGACCAGGCGAACGGCGCGCGCGCGGATGGATTTGAGCTGCTCGGGCACCGACAATCCGTCGGCCGATACCTGTACCGCGCCCGCTTCGAGCAGCTCGCGCAAGCCGGCTACACGGATCTCGAAGAATTCATCCAGATTGGCGCAGGAGATGCAGAGGAAGCGAACGCGCTCCAGCAACGGTATGCGCGCATCCTTGGCTTGTTCGAGCACGCGCTGGTTGAACTCGAGGAACGACAATTCGCGATTGATGTAGAGCTTTGGCAGCTGCAGATCGATGTCGTTCATGGATCACGCATAACGGTACACGCCGCCGAGAATTCGCGCACCCCTCGCGCCCGTGACGCTGCCGGCGCTCGAGGTGAGCCCCTCGAGGGTGCGCTTGGCGAACCAGGCGAAGGCGATGGCTTCGACGAAGTCCGGATCGAGCCCGAGCTCCGAGGTGATGGCGACGCGGTTCGGTGCCAACAGGCCGGCCAGCGTTGCGAGCAGTCCGGCGTTGTGGGCGCCGCCGCCGCACACGTAGACGGCGGCGCCGGGTGCGTAGCGTTGCACGGCCTCGGCGAGGGTAACGGCGGTGTATTGCTGCAGTGTGGCTTGCACGTCGTTCGGCCGGCGCTCGTACAACCCCAATTTCTTGTTGAGCCAGTTCATGTTGAACAACTCGCGGCCGGTGCTCTTGGGCGCCGGGCGGCGCAAGTACGGTTCATCGAGAAGTTCCGTGAGCAAGGTTTCATCCACCGTGCCGGTGGCGGCCCAGCGGCCGCCGGCGTCGAAATCCTGACCCTGGTGCGCTGCGATCCAGGCGTCGAGGAGTCGATTGGCGGGGCCTGTGTCGAAGCCGGTGACCGGCGCGTCGCGCCTCAGGATGGTGATATTCGCGATGCCGCCCAGATTGGCAATGACGCGATCCTCGGCATCGCTGCGGAACACATGGTCATGAAAGACCGGCAGCAACGGCGCACCCTGCCCGCCGGCCGCGACGTCGCGACGGCGAAAGTCGGCGACCACGTTGATACCGGTCATTTCCGTGAGCACGTTCGGATCGCCGATCTGCCAGGTGAAGGGCGCGGACAGGTCGGGGCGGTGGCGCAGGGTTTGGCCATGGCTGCCGATGGCCGCGATGTGTGCAACCTGGATCCCTTCGCGTTCGAGCAGCGACAAGGTGGCGCGCGCAAAGGCGCGCCCGATCTCGACATCGAGTTCGCCAATCTCGTCCAAGGCGACGCTGTCGGCGCGATCGATGGCGGCGGCAACGCGCGCCTTGAGCCGGGGATCGAACGGCATGGCAGAGGTGGCGATGACCTTCAACGGTTTGACATCGAAGTCCACCACCGCGGCATCGATGGCATCCATGCTGGTGCCGGAAATGAGTCCTAGGTGGAGAGGCATTAGCGCGCTGAACGCCTTTCGCGTGCAGTGGATGCGGCGGCTACCGGTGTGACCGCGGCATCAGCGGGTGGGCTAGTAGGTGAGCCGGCAGGTGAACCAGCCACCGGTGCGGCGCGCGGTGCCGGGTCGAGGCTGCTCAGCAGCGGTGCCGTGGCGAGTTTGAATTGCTGCAGGAGTTCGGCGCGCAGCGGCTCGGCGCCGGGCAGGTGTACGGTTTGCGGATTCTTGTGCACGCCGTCGATCAAGTATTCGTAATGCAGGTGAGGGCCGGTTGCCAGTCCCGTCATGCCGACATAGCCGATGGTGTCGCCTTGCTGCACATGGCTGCCGATGTGCAGGTTGCGCGCGAACCGGGACATGTGTCCATACAGGGTCGAGATGTTGCTGCCGTGCGCCAGCATGATGGCGTTGCCGTAGCCGCCGCGCACTCCCTCGAAGCTGACGCGGCCGTCGCCGGCGGCGTGCACCGGCGTGCCGATCGGCGCGGCGTAGTCGGTGCCCATGTGGCCGCGGATGGTGTTGAGGATGGGATGCAATCGATGCGGATTGAACTCGGAGCTGACGCGGGTGAAATCCACCGGGGCGCGCAGGAATGCCTTGCGCATGGGCTGGCCTTGCGGGGTGTAGTAGCCGACGTTGCCGCCTTGCTGGAAGCGCACGGCGCGGTACACCTTGCCGTCGTTGACGAACTCCGCGGCGAGCAATTCGCCATCGCGAAGGTACTTGCCATCCTGGTAGATCTGTTGGTAGACGGCGGTGAAATGGTCGCCCTCGCGGATGTCGAGGACGAAGTCGATGTCCCAGGCAAACACATTGGCGAGCTTCAGCGCAATGGCATCGGACATGTCGGCGGATTCTGCCGCTTGGAACAACGATGAGTCGATGGTCGCACTTGCGATCCGCACACGCGCGTCAACCGGATTTTCGGACAACCTGGCGGTGAAGCCGTCATCGCTGCGCTCCACGCTCAAGGTTTGCGTTTCGCTTACTCGCCGCGACAACTGCCGGACTTCGCCGTCCAGGTGCGTGAGCTTGATCGAATCACCGGGCTTCAGATAATCGAGGCTTTGACGAATGCCGGGCAGATTGCGTATCGCGGACAAGTCACCTAGGTCGAGCGACATGCGCCTGAAGATGGCGTCCAAGGTGTCGTTGCGCCGGACGATGATCTCGACGGAGGACGCGAGGCTGGCCTCCGCGGCCGCCACGGCGTGTGGCGCCGGTCCAGAAACTTGCGAGCCGGCATTGCTCGCCGGTGCGGGGCTCGCGGAGGTAAGGGCTTGGGGAGAGATCACTTGTAGAGCGGTCGCTTGGGGAGGGGTCGAATGCTGTCTCAGGCGGATCGCGAAGCTCAAGATCAGCGTCAGGCCAAGCACGAGACTGAGGAGGGTAATTCTGAGAGCTGATTTGTTGCGTTGCACCAATCGACCTCGGGCGTAACGCCGTAGGCTAGCGGCGCGCCGGTAGAGGGTCAATCGCGATCAATGACTGGCTGAGAGGATGTCTGCAATCTCTTGGGCGGGCAGCGGCCGGCCGAACAGGTAGCCCTGGGCTTCGTCACATCCGAGGGATTTGAGTTTGCGGGCCTGTTCCTCGGTCTCGACGCCCTCGGCGACCACGGCAATGCCGAGTGCCCTGGCGAGATTGATGATGGCGGAGACGATGGCCATGTGCTCGGCACTGCCGGACATGCCGGAGACGAAAGCGCGGTCTATCTTGAGCGCATCGAGGGGCAGGTGCGCGATCTGGCTCAATCCCGAATAGCCCGTGCCGAAATCGTCCATGAACACCTGCACGCCGGCTTCCCGTAGCTGCAGCAGTTTTTGCACATTGGCCGCGGTGTTCTGCGCCAGCATGGACTCGGTGACTTCGATATCGACCCCGGTGGCGTGGTCTTCGGGGGATCCCAAGGCTGCCAGCACGGTGGCCACGAAATTGGGCTGGCGAAGCTGCACTTCCGAGACGTTCACCGCCACGCGCGGCACGCGCAAATTCCGCGCACGCCACACGGCGATGTCGGCGATGGCCTGCTCGATCACCCAGCGGCCCACCTCGACGATCATGCCTGACTCCTCCAGCAAGGGCACGAACTCGAGCGGCGAGACCGAACCGTAATCCGGGTCCTGCCAGCGGATCAGTGCCTCGAGACCTTTGATGCCGCGCGTGCCGATATCCACCTTCACCTGGTAATGCAGCGTGAATTCCTTGCCGGCAACCGCCTTGCGCAGGCGGCTCTCCATATGCAGCCGCTGCGCGATGCGTGCATTCATCTCCGGTGAATAAAAGAGATAGGGGGTGGCACCGTCCTTGGCTCGCTTCAGCGCCGCTTCGGCATTGACGAACAGCACTTCGGCGGTGTCGGCATCGGCGGGATAGAGGGCGATGCCGACCTTCACGGTGGTGCGCAGTTCGATGTCATCGACTGTCAAGGGTTCGGCGAAGGAGTCCACGATCCATTCCTCCACCCAGCGCGCCATGGAGGGTTCCGGAAGATTCGGCACGACCACGGCAAAGCGGTCGCCGCCGATGCGCGCCGGGGTGGCCGATTCACTGATGGTGCGCCGCAGTCGATTCGCCATCTCCTTCAGCACCTGGTCGCCGGCATAGCGGCCGAGGGTGTCGTTGATACGCTTGAAACGCTCCAGGTCGATGAGCATGACCGCCAGTTCGCGCTTCTCGGCGCGCGCCACGTTCAATCCTTGCGCAAGACGATCGAAGAACAGCTGGCGGTTCGCCAGGCCGGTCAACGTGTCGTAGTACGAAACGTATGTGAGGCGCTCTTCCTTGCCGATGAAGTCCAGCGCGAAGGAAATGTCGCCGGCCAGATCCTTCAGCAGCTTCAGTTCCTCGTAGTCGAAGAATCCGGGTTCGGCCGCGTACAGCACCAGCACGCCGAGCGGTTGATCGTCCACCATGAGCGGCATGGCCATTTGCGAGCGGAAGCCGCGCGCCAGCGCCTCGCCTTTGAATGCGGCATTGGGATCGGCCTCGATGTCGTTCACGACGACCATCTTCTTCAGCAGCAACGCCTTGCCGACGGGACCCGGATCCTCGGTTCGATCCGCGAGCTCGAGCGCGATCTCGTTGAGGTAGCCTTGTTCGAAGCCTTCCCACACCAACGGGGTGGCCTTCAAGTCGCCCGCCTTGACCAGCCCGATCCACGCCATCTTGAATCCGCCCTGCGCGACGGCGATGCGGCACGCCTCGCGCAGCAGTTCGCGCCGGTCGCGCACGCGCACGATGGTCGAATTGATGCCGCTCAAGACGGCCTGAATGCGGCTCAAGCGCGCAATGCGCTCCTGCTGCAGCCGGCGTTGCGTGATGTCGCGGGCGACCCCGCGGTAACCGGTCACGTTGCCCTCCGCATCGAGCAGCGGCAGCGCATTGTTGTCGAGCCAGCGGATACCGCCGGCGGCGTGCTGCAAGTGCATGACCAGATCGCGCCAGCCGCGCTTTTCGGCCAAAGCGCGCTGCAGCAACTCGGTGACAGTGCGTCGCGTGTTGGGTGCGACGATGTCAAGGAGACTCCTGCCGACCATCTGTTCCGGCTGGAAGCCGAGAATGGCTTCCACGGCGGGACTGCTGAAGGTGTAGATGCCTTCCGCGTCGATCTCCCAGATCCATTCCTGCGTGGCTTCGGCGATGGTGCGGAAGCGCTCTTCGCTGTCCCGCAACGCGCGTTCGGTGCGGATACGGTCCGAAATATCCTGAATCTGGTAGATGAAATAGTGCGGGACGTCCGCATTCAGCCATACCAGCGAGGCGCTGAGCTGAGTCCAGACGACGTTGCCGTCCTTGCGCACGAAGCGCTTGTTAACCTGATACGTGGCGATGGTGCGCGCCAACATGGCCCTGACCTGGGCGGTGTCCACTTCGCGGTCGTCCGGATACGTCAGGGACAGCATGTCGCTTGCGAGCAGTTCGGCTTCGCTGTAGCCGACGATGTCGCAGAGCGCGGGGTTGACGCCGAGACAACGGCCATCCGGCGAAACCAGTGCCGTGCCGACGGAGGAGAAATGCATGGCGAAACGGAAACGCTCCTCACTCTCCTCCAGTTCGCGCTGCGCCCAGCGCTTGGCATCGCGCTCCTCGACGTCGCGAATGGCGCGCTCGATCGCTGGTACCAGTCGGGCGCGGTTGTCCTTCAATACATAGTCCACCGCGCCCTGTCTCAACGCCTGGATGGCGCGCTCTTCGCCAATCGTGCCGGAGACGAAAATGAAGGGCGTGTCGGGACGCAGTCTGTTCGCAATCTCGAGCGCCTCGGTGCCATGAAAGCCCGGCAAGGTGTAATCGGAGAGGATCAAATCGGGTGCGAAGCTCTGCAAGGCGCTCTCGAAGCCGGCGCGGGTTTCCTCCCGCTGGCTGGTGATGCGCAAGCCCCGCGACTTCATTTCGCGCAGCAGCAGCTCGGCATCCTCGGGTCGATCCTCGACCAGCAGCACCTTGAACACTTTAGGTTCGGTCATAGACGCGGAACGCGGTTCATCACAGCCCAATAAAGCCCGGTCTGGCCGATCACGGTGGTGAAATCGGCAAACGCGACCGGTTTGACCAGGTAGCTGTTGACGCCGAGCTTGTAGCTCTCCACGACGTCCTGCTCTTCGGCGGACGAGGTCAACACCACCACCGGAATCAGCTTGCCGCTCGCATCCGCTTTCAAGCGTCGCAGCACGTCCAGACCACTCAGACGCGGCATCTTCAAATCCAGCAAAATCAGCCGCGGCTGCTCTCCGCGGCGGTCTTTGAAGGCACCCTCGCGAAAAACGAATTCGAGGGCTTCGACGCCGTCGCGAACACGCACCACCCGATTGACGATATTGCCCTTTCGCAGTGCGCGCGCGATCAGTTCGGCGTCGGCATCGCTGTCCTCGACCAACAAAATCTCAACCGCCTCGAAATTGTCCACTACAGTCCCCTTGGCAGCGCGAATGAGAACACCGCACCATCGTCGATCTTGCCTTGCGCCCACACCCTGCCACCGTGCCGCTGCACCACGCGCTGCACGATGGCCAAGCCCACTCCCGTACCGTCGAATTCGTCGTTGCGGTGCAGCCGTTGGAACACGCCGAAAAGTTTTTCGACATACGCCATGTTGAATCCCACGCCGTTGTCGCGCACGAAATACTGATTCTCCTCCGCGCCCACCGAGCCGCCAATCTGGATGTGCGGCTGCTGCGCCTTGCTGCTGTATTTCACCGCATTGCCGATCAAATTGATCCATACCTGGCGCAGCAGGGTACGATCGCCATATATTTCGGGCAGAGGACCCACGTCGACGCGGGGTGCCGGTTTGCCCTTGGCACACAGCGACTCGGTGTGCAGCACCTCATCCACGACCTCGCGCACCAGCAGTTCGACATTGACCTCGACCTTGGTGACGGCCTGGCGCCCCAAGCGGGAGAATTCCAGCAAGTCATCGATGAGCGAACCCATGCGCTTGCTGTTGTCACGGATGACCGTCAGGTAGCGGCGCGCCTCATCGTCGAGCTTGCCGGCATAGTCTTCCTGGATCATTTCCGCGAAGCCGTCGATCGCACGCAGCGGTGCGCGCAAATCGTGGGATACCGAGTAACTGAAGCTCTCGAGCTCCTTGTTGGTCGACAGCAGCTGGACTGCCTTTGCCTCGAGCTGCGCATTCAGTTCGCGAATCGCCTGTTCCGCGAGTTTGCTGGCGGTGATGTCGGTGGAGATGGCGACCACGTACTGTGCTTCGCCGCTCTCATCGTACAAAGGCACCTTCTTCGTGTTCATTACCTTCAAGCCGGAGCTCGTGGAGATGTTGCGCTCGGTGATGTCCACCAACTCGCCGGTCGTGATCGCCTCGCGGTCGGTCTTGTGCGTGAGATCAGCCTCCTCGGGCTGCAGCAAGTCGTAAGCCGTCTTGCCCACCATCTGCCCGGGAGATAAACCGAACATCTGCTCGGACATGCGGTTCATGCGCACGAAACGCGAAGTCTTCGCGTCCGTGACCACCACCATGACCGGCAGACTCTCGATGAGCAAGTCCAGAAAACGGTTGGCGGCGACCAGGTTGTTCTCGCTGCGCTTGACGTCGCTGATGTCGCGCGCGACCGCCAGCAACCTTTCTGGCTCACCGGTGGAACTGACGATCGGCTTGACGATGACGTCCCACCACTTCTGTCTGCCGTCGCGTTGCGTGGTGACGCCGCTGAAATGTCCGGCACCGCCGCCGCGCGCCGCCGCCACCGCCTTGCGGGCGGCGTCTTGATCGGCGGGACTCCAGAGCGAACACCAGTCCCGGCTGGCGACGGCCGAGAAGTCATCGAAGTCCATCAGCTTCAATCCCTGCGTGGTCATCTGCGTGATGTGCGCGCCGGTGGTCAATACGGAGACGCAGTCGGGCGAGCTCTCGATGATGCCGCGATTGTAGTTATCGCTGTCGCGCAATGCCTGTTCCGCGCCTCGGCGCGCCAGCATTTCCCGGTGAATGTCACGAAAGAACGCGATGAACAATCCGATGGCCGCCGCCAGTGTCAACAGCAGCGACGTCAGGGTCGTGAGGCTGACTTTGGCCGCGCCGGCCTCGCGGCTCCGCATCAACTGCTTCTCGATGTCGTCCATCTGCGCGGTGGCCGCCCGCACATGGCTGATCGTGTTGGCGCCGCGTGCCCGTGCGAGCACTGCCCGCGCCGCCGGCACACCGTACGTCCTGAGAGCGATCAGGGTTTGGTCGAGGACGTTGAGTTCCGTCTCGACCAGCGCGCCCAAGCGCAAGGCGTTGTCGAGCTGGGGCGGATTGTCGGCCACCAGGCCGGCCAAATTGGCCAGGTTGGTGCGCTCGCCGGCCACCAGCCGTTCGTATTCTTCCAAGCGTGATAGCTCGCCGGTCGCCAGATAGTCGCCTACCGCGACATTGGCGCCGGCCAATGATCCGAATATGTCAGCGAGCGTGGTGCGCACTTCCTGGGTGTGCGTGATCCACTGCATCGAAATCGCCAGCTGTTCGCCGGTTCGATAGGTGAAGCTTCCGCCGAGTACCAGAGCTGAAATAGCCACGACAAAACCGGCGAGAATCCTGATTTCGACACCGGACAATTTTATGCGTCCGGGCCCGCTGTGCCTGCCCGGGCGCCCACCGGCCAATAAAACGCCGGCCGCGATGGCCGTGAAGCAGACCGCGGTATTGATGGCAACGGGCGGCAGCCAACGGTCGGTGGTCAGATCCCCCGCATTCCAGAAATATCCCAAGAGCGTGACCAAGCCGATCGCGAGCCCCAAACCGGCGGCAACGTGGGCAGCACGATCCAAAACGCGAATGTGCAGTGCGCTCACGGCAAAACCTAGAATGATGAATGCGCAGGCGCTGAAGGGCGACATGCGGCCGTGAAAAACGCTGAATGTGCCGACATTGTCTTTGACCAGCAATTCGTCGATGCCCAGCTGCCAGTCGAACAGGTATTCACAGAGTGTCGCGGCGCCGACCGCCGCGACACAGGCGGCCATGGCGCGGGCAAGGCCTTCGAAACGGACGTCGGTTTTAAAGGTCAGGATCAATAGCGCAGATCCGCAGAACAAAATGCAGGCCGCGGTATTGGACTTCATCTGCGCCGCGCCGGGAATCACGCTTGTCAGCGTGTGCGCGCCCGTCATCCATCCCACCAAGCCCAAGACGCTCAGCAGGATCGTCACGGCCGCCGCCACCCGGGCAGGTGCAGCGCTCGAGCCCAAAGTTAAGCCTGTCGATGCCATGGGTGGTATGCGTCCGTTCCAGCTTCGTATCGGCCTTTTGTGAAGCGGCTTGAGGACTTACCGCACTGCGATAGCGCTCTAATGTGACCTCGCTTGCCCTTGTCGGGTAGCGGCAAAACCCTCGAAGTGGCCTGGGGAAAGCACCCAGTATTATGTCGTTACGGGTCCGTTACTTGGAGTGGGGTCACGGTGAAGTGTTGTTGCACCGCTGCAAAATCGCCGCGATTTCATGCTCGGTGGGAGCGCCGCCGGCGTGCGGTGCTGCGGCGGGGTGCGGTGCTGCGGCGGGGTGCGGTGTCAGCCGCGCCGGATCAAACCGTGGCGCTTCTTGCCGACCGTGATACGGGCGATGCCATCCGCGTCGAGATCATTCGCGGCGATGCTCGAGGTGGGCGAACTGACGGTGCGGTCGTTCAGTTTCACGCCGCCTTGCTCCACCAGGCGGCGTGCCGCGCTTTTGGAATCCGCCATTCCGAGGGCGATCACGACATCGATCACCAGCACGGTTTGTTCCGACGGCAATGTGTAGGTGCGTAGACCTTCCGCGGTGGTGCCGGCAAAAGCGCTCGCGGCAGTCGCCGCGGCCTGCGTGGCAGCTGCGTCGCCGTGACACAGACGCGTTGCCTCGGTGGCAAGGACTTCCTTGGCGGAATTGATTTCGGCATCCTTGAGACTCTCGAGCCGCGCAATTTCATCCAGCGGCAGTTCCGTGAACAAGCGCAGAAAACGCCCGACGTCGCCATCTTCGGTGTTGCGCCAGAATTGCCAGTAGTCATAGGGCGAGACGCGCTGTGGGTTCAACCATACGGCGCCGCTCGCGGTCTTGCCCATCTTGGTGCCCGCGGAGGTGGTGATCAGCGGCGTGGTAACGCCATACAGCTGTGCGTCGTTGACGCGACGGCCGAGCTCGACGCCTTGCACGATGTTCCCCCATTGATCGGAGCCGCCCATTTGCAGCACGCAGCCGTAGCGTTTGTTGAGTTCGACGAAATCGTAGCCTTGCAGAATCATGTAATTGAATTCGAGAAATGTCAGCGGCTGCTCGCGCTCCAGGCGCAGCTTCACGCTGTCCATGGTGAGCATGCGGTTGATGGTGAAGTGGCGGCCGATGTCGCGCAAAAAATCGATGTATTGCAGCCGGCCGAGCCAGTCGTCGTTGTTGGCCATGATGGCGCCGGACGGACCGTCGTCGAAGCTCAAGAAGCGCTCGAATGCGACGCGGATGCCGGCAATGTTGGATTTGATTTTCTCCTCCGTGAGCAATTGCCGCGTTTCGTCCTTGCCGGACGGATCGCCGACCTTGGTGGTGCCGCCGCCCATCAGCACAATCGGTTTATGCCCGGCGCGCTGCAGGCGGCGCAGCAACATGATCTGCACGAGGCTGCCGATGTGCAGGCTGTCGGCGGTGGCATCGAATCCGATGTAGGCGGTGACGATTCCCGATGCAGCAGCGGCATCGAGCGCGGCGGCATCGGTGATCTGATGCACGTAGCCGCGCTCGTGCAAGGTACGCAGAAATTCCGAATTGTATTGAGACATGAGCGGGAACCATTGCGGCAGGCGCGGAGCGGTGGAGTTTACGGACGTTTCGCTCGAGTACAAGGCGCCGGGGCGCAGTCGATTGACGGCGTTTGTGAGCAGCGTCGATGCGTGGCAATGACGTGTGCCATTGCTGCGGGGCACACAGCGGCAAAATCGAGTCAATAGGCCAGCCGCCGGACGCAATAATTTTCCGCGATTGACAGAACCTTACTCGGGGCTATACTGCGCGCCCTTCCAGCCAAAACGCGTTTTTCGAGACTTCCCGGCGATTGACGGGCTTCAAAAACGCGTTATACTTGGAAGTTCACCCCGGCCCTCGTCGCCTGTGGGTCATTCTTTAAAAATTCGAATAGGTAACTTGTGTGGGGACTCGCGTCGTGCACTTTGGTGCAATTGATGATGAGTTCTCAGAAACGACCAGTTGT
>Ga0116227_10013412_pt1 | contig 12892 bp, 8 predicted proteins | sample S1TSphgellanicum_FD_89693 | JGI IMG/M metagenome (GOLD analysis project Ga0116227, IMG submission 89693) | Host-associated microbial communities from peat moss isolated from Minnesota, USA - S1T2_Fb - Sphagnum magellanicum MG | ecosystem: Host-associated > Plants > Peat moss > Unclassified... | reverse complement strand
TGAAAAACATCATTCCACCTGTCCGATTCCCGATCCAACGCTCCTAACTCACTTTATCACATCTTTATTCCTCCCCCCCCCCAGGGTAACTTAAAGTAAGTTAAAGTGACGCGATCGATGGCTGACGTGTGTCTCTCCGCCACCACGACCCGCAGCGCCAAAATTATACAGAGGCCGGTTCTGCCATAGAATGCTTTTGCAACAGAATTGTCGTGTCAGACAGACGGACGCACAGACTAAACGAATTAATATATAAGATTAGCGGCTGTCATAGTGATCTTCTTTTCTTTCTGTTTTTCCCCTTCCTTTCTTCTGTTTTTTAAGAAAAAAACTCTAATTATTATTGTCTTTCTTCTTCTCACACTGGGTAGAAAGAACAACAAGCATTCAGCAAAGAGGAAGATTTGTAACCACTCTGAAGATTTGTGAGGGCAGCTATAGATAAAAATAAAAGGCCGGAATTCATCATGCAAAAAATATTCAAGAAAATCTAGTACAAAGAGAAAATCCAAATAAATCAACCTTTGAGGGGTTTAGACCATAGTTTGCTCTTTTGTCTTTTCTTTGGCAGGTCCCTCTTGTTTTATTTTGGAGTCTTTGTTAGTTTGCTTTTGCTTTTGGATGCTATCTCCTTTATGGACTTTGGTCCTCTCTTGTTGTTCCTCACTTTCCACCTCCCAATTGATGTTTTTTAAAAAATTAAGTTTGGCAATGATTCATCGTGATTCAAACATTCTTTACTAAGAAGAATATAGAAGATGATGATATATTTACTACACCAGGGTAGATAGGCCAGTGAGCAAACAAGTAAGAATTCAAACGAGATCAAATCCTCAAACATTGTTTTTCTGATTCTAAAGCTCAAAGAAATTTTTAGCTCTTCACCTAGCACTTTCAACATCACAGAAATCTTTCAATTTGGTAAAGGAATGGGCAAGACATGGGATGTTTTATGTAAGCAGGTTCAGTGTTTGGTGATGGGTGATTTAAAACAAATTAAGATTTTGAGCTTACAATCTTGAGATCATTGCATTTTTGCCTCTGGAATGCAAAGAAGTTTTGTAAAGCCTTAGTTGATGCACTGATCGAGTTTTAAACCATTCAAAACAGACTAAAAGTGAGGAAGATATTGAGCTAGAACTAGAGAGGTGTTTAGAGCTATTTTCTCAAAAAAATTAAAAGAACTTATCACTCATCCTCTTCATGGGTTTTCTGTGTTGCTCCTTTACTTCTGCGGCTCAAAGAACATTTGTAGCCCCCAGTTTGCACATCCGATGACACAAAAATTGTTCAATTGGGCTGAGGAATTAGTAAAATATTGGAAATTATTCAGCGGTAGGTATTTGTTTGGTGATGGGCGGTTTTACGCTATGGCATTACAAAATTAGGGGAAAAGTGTAACATATGATTTGTAAACATAGCCATGAATAGTAATAGGTACCAATTTTACCAATGAATGAATACCAGTACCTTGGCCACCTCAATGCATGTTTGTCAAATAAGCAATTAATTTTGAGATTCCATTCTGACAAATTCCTAAATATTTCATCAGATTCTTTATTTTCTTTCAGAAGAAATATTTCTTATTTTTAAAAATGAATCCAACATTTCTGAAAATAATATAATTAGTGCCGAACTGACCCAGGTACTAGTGTAACTACAATTACAACCAGGGGTTTTTTATTTCAATTTTCTGATGTAGCCAAAATTGTGATTATCAACAAGAAGATTTAGTCAAATTGGACTATAGAACAGATGCAAAAGTAGAAAATATTACGAATCCTTTATATTTTTAGCTACCTTCTGCATTCTCAAAGATCCCATTTACACTGAAAACTAACAAGCTCAATATAAGAGGTGAATTTTATGTTTGGAACAATTATAATTTGATGCAATAGATTTCAGCTTCAGACAAATTGTGAGAGGACTAAACTGACATGGGAGACATGTGATCTGTGCTTTTCATTCAAGTATGAAGTGCAAACTCATCACCTAACTAAAATTTCCTTCCAAAATCATTTTTTGGGTAATTTAGTTGAACTTTCAACCACAAATATTAATCAAAATTCAATATATCTTACACCTTAGGGTTAAAAATTTAAAAATCATCTCCATAGACTCCCCCACTCATCAAGGACTTTCCAAAAGTATCAAGAGCATGCCCCAATTTCCCTAATAATAGTTTATTAAATATTCAATGATAAATTATTCAATAACTCTTGTTCTGTAAATATAAACATTACAAAAACCACCATGATTGCACCCTTACTCAGCACTCCTAAGCTACTCATCAAGGGCTTCCCAATGGTACCAAAGAGCCTGGTGGGGGCACCCTAATTTGGGAGATCTCAACTTCACAAACAAACAAACAAAAACAATCTACGTACTTCCATTAATGGTAGATAGATATTAAGTTCAGATCCACATGTCAAGACGTGAGGACAACAACCGTGTGCAGCGACAAAACTTAACCCTAAATGGCTGGTACCCTTTTGAGCCTGAACAAGCTCCTCAAGGTTGATGTGGCAACATCCCAAATTTGGGGGGAAAAAAAAAACATTTATCCAAGGTGGATTAACCAGAGTAAATCTTGTCCATATACTCCCTCCCAAATATAAGTGCAATCCTAGTTGGTACTACTGCCTTGCACTTTGTTGGCTTCCAAGTTCCTGGCCTTTCTGGCAGAACCCTCACTTGCTCCCCCAGTGTTTTTTGTAATAAAAAATTTGTGAAATATTCAAAGTGGGGATCATCCAGTAATAAGTTTAGCTCAATTTGGATAGCAACCAGATATGAAAATAGAAAAATGTAAGGATCTTTCTATATTCTTGGCTACCTATTGGGAACTTACTATATCAAGTTTAAGATTACAAAAAAAATTCTGGAAATGTGGTCATTTTTTCCATTTTTTTTTCCCATCAAAACACTTTTTTGGAGTTAGAGGTCAAAATCAGATTTTTTTCAGGTTGAAAATTGGCGAAAATCTGCCGAAATTGAAATGATTGTTTACCCTGTAGTTTTGCCAACATATTCTGCCAATAAGGGAACCTTTCCAAAATCTCAAACCCGAAAGGAAAACACAATAAGAATATAACCAAAAAAGATTTACCTTCAACTAATGTAATGGGTTGATATGTTTGATAGGGGAGGGCCTTAGACTAGGTTAGGGTAGGGTAGGGTAATGACGTGGTTGATTGCCAAGAGTAATAAGGAAATGTATTAATATATTTGAATTGTGCATTTGGACCATAGTTGTTAGGAGGGATGTCCCAGATCCCTCTAACATCCTTGGACGTGCCAAGACATACATCATGCACGTCTTTCTTGGTATCCCAGCAAGTAGTGACAACCCTTCTTCCCCCTCCCCTTTTCCCCACTCCCACAACCCACTTTTAAATTTTACTTAAATTTACATTTTTCATCTAGGCAGATGTTAGAGAACCTAACTCATCTCAACATCATCCTTCTCAACACACCCAAGATCCTTCCTAGTGCCCACTATCATCCATTCCAGTGTCCTTGTAGCTTGTACATTGTCAAACTCCCAAAAATTAAATAAATAAAGTATATATATGTGGTGTCCATCCTAGCATGCGTGCCATTCCTATGACACTTCCTAGAGTCTTCTTTTTCAACATCACAATTGTTATCTTGTTGTTCCATAGTATTAGCCTATTGTACATGTTGCCATCCTATCCCAAGATTTTTTTAATTGTTCAAGCCAAATCTAGACATTCCCCATTCCTCTCGAGCCCACTCCAAGCCTATGTTTTTTGCATGGGATGCTCATAATGGAATGTCCTAGAGGTTTGCAGGACGTCCATGGGACCATGTTGACAACCATGATTTGCACAAGGAATCTCTCCAAACATAGTTTTTTTGGATTTGTTGGGAAAGTTGCATTTGCAAATTCATACAACAAAAGAAAAACCTCCTCCTCCTCACAACCCATAATGACCACATTGGTGTGTGGGTTCAAACATGCTGATAGAAAGAAGGAAAAGGAAGAATGGATCCAATAGGTACCCCAATTGGATCCATGAGGGTTTTCTTTCTTTCTCTTTTGTGGGCGAGGAGGGGGTTGTGAGTTTGGGATTTTTAATTTTTTTTTGGGTTATTTTCATTGGGGGGGGGTGTGGTGGTTTGATTTCTTGCATGCAAGGAAAGAGCTACACATGTAATTGTGCACTAATGTTTGTTGAGATTCTCACATGACATTGCAACAAAAAATAAATCTATATTAAGTAGTCTTCCAAAATGTGGGTTTTAAAGTAAGTAAAATAAGTACCCCGCTCTCATAATTGTTTATTCTTTGGAGAGCTCTTTTTGTCCTTTTGGGGTGGGGGAAGGGATTGTGAGGGTGGTGTTGTCAAAAGCTTTTGTTTCCATGCACTCTCATTGTAATACACATTTCTATATTGAGGGCCCTTTAAACTGTAAAGATTTTCTATTTGTTGTAGAAGATGGGGGATGAGATTGATTGTTTTGTTCCCATGCCTTAGAATTTTTGTGATCAAGCTATTTGCAATACCTATGTTGACGGTGTTGCACCCAGCATTGCAACACATGTTTTTAAGGTTAAAAAAACAAACACTATGTGACGAATGTCAGACCTTTTGAAGTTTCATCCCAAGGTCTCCAGCATTATTAACAATATTATTACACTTCTCTACCGTCCCCCAGCAGTCCACCAACTGACATCAAGGTAGTGGAAAAAATATGTTTATAGGCTTATTTGGAGGTTTTCTGGTTCATTTCGTTCCCAATGGATGTTCCCAACGGATTAACGACCATTGAAAACTAAGTGAACCAAAAAATTCTTCAACCCAGGGGAACAACCATAACATGGTAAATTAAAAGCAGCTTTTCAAAAAGGCTCCGTTTACCAGCCACAGCATACTGTGCAATTATGCTGAGCCAAAACCATTTTCCTGAGCCAAACCGGCATGTTTTCCTTTTCTTCATCCAAATAAATGCAGGATCACATACTGAGCACCGCTGGAGATGCTCTTAGGCAAGGACTACGTACGCCTTCAATTAGGTCTGAAACACCTAATATCTAGAAGTGAGCGAAAGTTAATGTAAATGTCATGGCATGCACATCATGTGATTTACACCTCTATTGTTACTACCTATTGATGAAGACCAGAAGCCTACTTGAGTAACTTTATTGAAAGAGAGAAACATCACAAAAGATAAATGAGTAATGTGACACACAAAAATGGCAAGCACATACCAATTTATGAAGCTAACATTGAAGATGGAATTAGTAGGGGTCAAAGGGAAATAGAGACATGCCATTACTGGCTACAACTCAAACTTGGAAGCAGCAAGTTTTGAGAAGGAGCTCAATCTGGCTATGGTGCCTTGTGAATGTGAAGTAAACTGACAATCAATATAACATTCTTTTCAAGAGTCCCATTCGTGAGAAATGTTCAAATCCATATCTTCAAAGCTGAAATGCAACAATTTCATTGGGCTTACTAAGATGATGGAAACAAGGGAGTTGCAAATAGTAGAAAACATCATTTAACTTTTGGAAGTGCAAGAAATTAACCAAGTATGAAGGTGCTAGCAATTGGGTTGCTTTACAAAATAACATGTTTACACAATTCTTATCTATGCAATAACACCATAATGATCTATTTTTCCAATCCGAGCATCAAATGTAGCAATGTTCAAATCCAAGCATCAAATATAGCAATATATAGAAAAATCTTCAAAGTGAAGAACTTATGATTGTAACCACCAAAGGTAGGTGAAGGTATAAGGTAGCTCGTAGTTTGTTCTTTAGAAATGCTAGATATGAAAAAGATTGTTCATCATTTACACTCCCCAAAACAGTCAACGGATTGAGACCAAATGGTGGTTCAAGACTATTTTGGAATTATTTTTCATACACAACTTGAACATTCCTTGGTTAACATCCAATTGCCACAATCAAGCAAAAGTGGAATTACATAATTTGATTCACCAAACTTTAACATCTTTGGTTCATAGTACCACGCTTTCAACATTTTTAATGTTTGGCAAGCTAGCATCACACTCAAGTTGTAGCCAATATTGTGGATATACAATGCCCACAACATCAAGTGAAGCACATTGAGGGAACCAATTGTCCAACTCATTGATCAATTGGGTAACTACACCTATGGACCTACAAAACCAATTTTTTTTTAATAAAAAACATGTTTTTAAAACTCCAAAACTCACAACACATCAAGATTAGTACATTCAAATAGTTAGCAACTTACTTGAAAATTTTAACTTCACCTTGGAAATTAAAATTTGGAAAAAAATTGGAATCACAATTGTTTGCACTTTTGAAATTGGGTCATTGTGCACAACCTGAAGCTTTTCATTGTTCACAATGAAGGTAAATTGTTCGCTACAATCATTTAGGTCTACCACCCACTTTGTGTGCATGTGTTATGGGTGCAATCCAATAGACTTTTAAATGCCTAGAACTCATCATTAGAAAATGAAAACCTACCATCATTATACAAGGTATAGAATTGCCCCTTGTAATTTTTATTATAACCCCCAAGTTGCACATGAAACCATAACATTGTTGTGCAAATTGCATAAGAGAATCAATATTCTCCAACAAAAGGATGATGCAACACATTCATAACATGAAAATAACAAGCAAGCAAGATCAAATCAAATTAATGAACAAGCAAGATTAGCAAGATAAGTGAGATTAAACCAAATTGATCAACAATATCAACAAGATCATCAAAATCATACCATTAAAATTAATTAGTAAAATCAAATTAGATTGAAACAAGGCATTTTAGCAACTTGGTTGCTTGAACTATCCAAAAGCATCTTGGCCAAAAGTAGCCTATATTTTGAAAGAATTATCTATATAAGATCCAACAAGGATATCCAATGAGTTTTCACGTTCTTAAATTTTTTAAGCTTGTTTATTTTGATCATATCAGTAACATTAACGAACTCATGGTGACTCTTTGGGTTGTGAGCAAAATAAGCACGACAACTTTGTAGTAAATCCTTTACACTAATAACTATTCCCAAGGAAGATAAGGTACCATATTACATCCATGAGCCATGCAATGGACCCCAATGGAAAAGGGTACATAATTTGTATTGATTTGCTTAATGACACCAATTTTGGTGCCTTCGAATGTACTTACCTTATTAGCCCCAAAACAAAAAAAAAATTCAGCTATAAAAGTATAGCTCAAGCCTCCTCCCTTTTGTAAGGTTTCCATGATCACAATAGTCAAATTATCAACCCATGTTCCACAATAACCCTTTGAAGAAAACTTAACATGGGAACTTTCACCCAATTTTGCATCACATATGCATGTATGGAAATCCAATTATCATTATCCATAGTATTCACGTTGTTGCATGTAAGGGTCACATAGTTAACAACAAAAACATTGACCAATATTGCATTAGTCACATAAGCAAACATAAATTCAATCATTATACACCTTCAATTGTCTGACATGTGCATTTTCGGGTTTTTAAGCACACCAATAAAAAATATATAACCCTCTTATTTTCATATATATTCCACCATAATACAACCCCCTTCCAAAACTTGGAACAATGTGGCAAACTAAACATTTTTCCTTTCCATTTCCAAGTGTTTATTCTTGTTGATTTGCTACAAGACAATAAAAAAAACTTGGGCAAAAAACAAAGCTTGGTTTTTTGTGTTTATAAGTTTCGTTGTTTATTGGTCTCTTTTTCTTATTTTCATCTCTAAGGAATCCTTCTCTGCCTTCCTCTTACCTTCATGTTTCATCAATGTATCCAGCATGGGAACAAGTAGGCAAGGCTTCATATCAATCATGTTGCATACTTTGCATTTAACATTATGAAGAATGTTATTAATGGCAAGGACCCTGTCACAACCCTAACATCGGGTTCTCGATTAAATGTGGAGTGCAAGGGCACATGAGGCCAAAAGATTACATTCAGGAATGAAACACACTCTCACAAGTGGGGGAAAGTGCAAGCGATTGAGCCAATGACTCCCAAGTGCACTCCCACTTTGGGAATTACACTCGTGTGGGAGTCTTAAATAATTAAAGCCTTGGTTGAAGAAGCAAAAAAACACGAAATTGGGCTTCTAAGATACCATTGGAAAGGTCTTGAAGTGTAAATGCCTAAAGTGCCCTTGTATTGTTCATTTAAATTTGAAATGCATGAGTTATGATCAAAATAAGGGTTGGGAATCAAATTGGGAATTTGACTCCTGATCTCAAATCCCCTTAGAGCAGGGGTCAAATGATCTTCAATTGGGGCATGCAATACACCCTTGGAAAGATTTTTTTGAAAGCTATAAAATATTACTTTCATATGCTCCAACAAAAATTGATTTGAAAAAGATATGAGCGTCCAAAATTTTGAAACAACGAAAGTTCCAATTTTGGGACTCCCACTTGAGAATCCCAAGAAAAAGTGCCATTTGGATGTAGCCCCCATGAAGAAACATAGAATATACTATAGGGGAGGGGAGTGGTGCCTCCTCTCAAAGGTTGTAGGCCATGTAAAGCTTGTGCTTGAAGTTGTCCCTATTAAGTCTATTACACCATTCGTGTTCAACTTACACTAACTACCCTTTATTCTTAGTTATGCATGTTGATTTCATCTTGAACTTTTGCTTGTGAGTTCACCCTAGTCCCATCCCATAACTCCAACATGCCCTCCTACCCTAAAAGTGCCACAAGCTAGGGAGCATACCCCGACTTTTTTATTTTTTCATTGTTTCACTTTGGGACCCACTTTTGGGTCTCCTAAGGAGTTTGGGGGTGCATCAAACCCTCTCAACACAATGGGAGCTTTGTAACCCACTCAAGCTAAAACCTACATGTGTAATCATACAAATTTATTTTGTTTTTCAATCAAGGACAAGGCACCAAATCATGATCTTATTTTGTATCAAGCAAATTACTCAAATCTATGACCTTTTCTAATGATGTGGATGAATCAACATGTAAGCTACTACTTGAATTAAGTTGGGTATATGGTGGAAATAAAAGGGTTATGTCAAAATGCAAGCCAATAATAGCTGCATGAAAAGGTAACTTTGGGAAAAAATAAATGTGAAAAAACCCATTAAAAAAATGATTGAAATCCAAAATTAAGGGCTTCTTAGAGATTAAATAGGGATTTCCTGAGTTATGGGTTACCTAAGGACTATTTAATGTGTTATATTAAGGTTGCTTAGGGTGTTACATAGGGCCTATTTAGGTGTATACTAGGGCTACCAAAATCTTAGTCTAAATCATAATTTTTATTTTTTTCATTTCTCACTTGTGGAAGGGTTTTTTCACTTGGAAATCATGGCTTCATCTTTAAACCATGGGTCTAGTTTTACATAGATAGTTTTAATTCCTTATCCTCAAATGATAATGACACAATACATGAGATGTTTGTAGACATGGATAGACAAAAAAATATGTTTTTGTAGTTATAATTGTTGTTGCCAACTCGTCTTTCACGCTCAATGTTGATGAGTTGGAGGAGGGCATGGGTCAACCAACGGATTCAAGCATGGGAGTTTGAGATGTGTTTATTACTATGCAAACAACATTAAAATTATTCAAAATTTTGACTAACTTTAATTTGGTCAAATTTGACCAATTGGTGTTAGTAGTGATACCCACCATTGCATGCCATGCATGATCTACAAGGGAACATTGCATTCAAATTTACAAATAAAACTTTGGTTTCAAGGTTTTATTAAAGTTTAGATTTAGGGTTTAAGGTTGAAATTAAGGTTTTAGTTTAAGGTTGACATTAAGGTTTTCATTTTATAGTTTAGATTTCGGTTTTAGTTTAAGGTTAAGATTAGGGTTTTAATTTTAGGGTTGAAAATAGGGTTTTAATTTTAAGGTTGAAATTAGGATTTTAATTTAGGGTTGACATATATTAAGGTTTTAATTTAATAATTTAAATTAGGGATTTAGTTTAAAGTTAAAATTAGGGTTTTAATTTTAAGGTTGAGATTAGGATTTTAATTTAGGGTTGACATATATTAAGGTTTTAATTTAACAATTTAAATTAGGGTTTTTATTTAAAGTTAAAACTAGGGTTTTATTTTTAAGGTTGAAAGTAAGGTTTTAGTTTTAAGGTTGAGATTAAGATTTTTGTTTATGGTTAAAATTAAGGTTTTCAATTTGGATATGATTCTAGTTTAAGGGTTAAGTTTAAGGTGTAGATTAAGGTTTTGTGTTTACGTTTTGGATTAAAATTAAGGTTTTAATTTTAGGGGTTTGGATTATAGTATTAATTTTGAGGTTTGAATTTTAAAAATTCCTTTAGGGGTTATGATTAGGGTTTAACTTTAAAGGTTTAGGTTTAAGGTTTTAATTTAAGAGTTGGGTTTTATAAGTGATCACCACATTTAGATAAATCATCTTTCAAAATTGACCCTTGAACAACATTTTTTAGAATTCTTTTTATATATGAAACATAACAATGTTTGCATGGATGGTGCATTTTTATTGAACTAGTTGAAAAATGCAATTTGTGATAATGTCATTTTCATTGCATTTTGTATATTGCATCAATGATGCAATTAGTGATGAAATATGAATGGATTGTGTTGTGCGCCACTATACTAAAATTCCAAGGTTGCATTGGGTTTATTGATGGCATGTTCACCAAGATGCACAAACCCTATATGATGCAACCCATCATCATCATTGGGTTCAATGGATGTAATATTTACTTGATGAACAACAGTGTGGTTGTTGATTATCAAGTCTTATTTAGAAACATGTAAAAAAATGATTAACCTTTGACCCTATGTATCTCTGTCCAACCTTGCCCTTAACTTCAAAGCTTAAACCTAAGCACATACCTTAACTATAATGAAGAAACTAACCCTTAAGATCATTAATGTAGTTATGTTAAGTTATTGGAGATGTGATGCATATTTTTTGAATTGTTGGAAACATGTTGCTTATATTACATGAATCATTAAAATTTAGGTTTTTTTATTTATGTATCATCTACCTACCTACACCAAACATGCTACATACAACTTGCACCATGGCATGTAATGAAAAACATTGAAGTCATAAAAAGCCATGCCACAAAATCGAAAGGTTTTTTTACATGAAACTTATAAGTAACACTTAAGTTTATTGTAATAATTAGTAGCATAAAACATTGAAGAGTCAAATGCATTTAATTGGTAAGGGTTTAAGGAAAATTCTTGCTCATGATCACTTGTGCTTGTTTTGACAAATGGGAAACAAATTGTAAAAAAATCATGCAAGATGTAAGCTTCAAGGTATGTTTGTTGAATTTTCCAATTGTAAACTTGTGGGTTTATATATATATATATAAAATACTCATCACCTACACCAAACCTTGTAACATGGCTAATTCAATCTCATTGTCACACATGTGAAGAGATGCACATAGAGCATTATAATATTCAATTTATAAATGACAAATTGCCATACACAACCCCCCAATTTGTTTTTGCAAGCCATGCCATTTCACATCAAATCTTGCCACTTGGATTGACTACATGTGTAATCTTCTTCCACTTTGATGTTGTAACTAGTTTCAAATTGGTCATGAGGATTAATTGAATCTAATCCTGCAAGGAATTCATCTATCTTTGTTTGTAAGAGGACAATTATTTATTGGTCCTCCCAATTCAATTGTTGAGGGCATTTGGTATGAATTCTTGATGTGAATTCCTATTGTGAAGGAACTTCATTATCAACATCATTAAACATTTTTTCAAGGAACAAAGATGTTGCATCAAAAAAATGGTGTTGACAACAAAGTGTACAACAAAACTTAGTGTTGGTGTGTAGAACAACGATGATTCGAGTGTACTCATGACACATTTACAATGACGATGCACCTCACTATGCATACAACAACAATGCACAATGCATGTATAGTGAGTTACAAGCTTATTTGTTCTTTGTATAAATCTTACTCAACAAAAATGGTGCAAAACTTGTGTAAAAGAGACAGTTTAGAATGTAGAAGAATTGTCATGTAATGTTTTGCATTTAATATGTTATGAAGCATAGGGAGCTTTTATTGTGGGGAAGATTGGCTACCAATGTTGACTAGTTATTGAGTTTTGACATAGTTATCAAACTAGTTATTAATAACCCATTAATTGGTTCTTAATTTTGTTTTAATAACTAGCTAAATTGATAATTGCTTGGTATTGAATTTTTCAAATCTAATAACCTACACAGGTGACCCAATTATCATCCATGTAGTTAATCAATCTATAAATGCTAATACAAAAAAAAAGGGGGAATTTTTTTTAAAAAAAAAAACCCCTATGACTAATGTATAGCCAACATGTTAACTAACTGTTATTAATTTATAATTGGATAACAAAATTTTATTGCATAATCAACAATTATTTCCCAAAAAAAATTTCGATATTAATAACTCATGTCATCCCAAACTATATATATAAACAAATAAATAACCGGAAATTATTTTTAAAAAGAAATAACTAGCCAACATTGGTGGCCACCATGGACAAGATTTCTTAGCACAAATTTATTATTATTATTATTATTATTTGTCTTATTACCTTAACACTGGGTTTAAACTTGAAATATTAATTAAGTTCAAATAACATACTTGATGTCCAATGTGGTTGTTTAATTAGCTCCCAGGCTCAATTTTTACAAAATGCAGAATTTTCACCATAGTAAGAAACAATGGTGCAAGTCTTGTAAAAAAAGTTGGCATCTCAAATGAGACCTGAAGCCCCCAAAAAACAGTTAAGTATAACCTAGTAGGCATCTGAAATGAGACCTGAAAAAAAAGAGAGTTGGCATTTCAAAATGGCACCTGAATCCCGCGTAGTGTCGGTCCTTGGGCTTCACGTTGTGGGGGGGGGGGGGGGGGG
>Ga0116227_10013411_pt1 | contig 12893 bp, 10 predicted proteins | sample S1TSphgellanicum_FD_89693 | JGI IMG/M metagenome (GOLD analysis project Ga0116227, IMG submission 89693) | Host-associated microbial communities from peat moss isolated from Minnesota, USA - S1T2_Fb - Sphagnum magellanicum MG | ecosystem: Host-associated > Plants > Peat moss > Unclassified... | reverse complement strand
TATTTGAAAAGGTTGTGGTTTTTGTAAATACGCGTTTAGCAGCGCAAAAATTAGGTAAAAGCCTGTATTCGGCTAAACCTGCTGCGGTTTCGGTCTTGAATCCTTTGTTTTTTGATGAAGAGGGTTTTGACCATATTGAAGATTTCAAGGAAACTGAAAGTGCGAGGGTATTGATCGTTGCCAATGAGGGATCTGCAGGTCTGGACCTTTCCGGCATTCCATTTATCTTCCATTTTGAAGTACCAGAGCAAAAAGAAACATTTTTAAGCCGTGTGGTTAAAGCTGGTGCAGAAGAGGTGGTTGCCATTACTTTTGCTACCGATATGGAATTGATTGAGTTGCGTAAGATTGAACAATCATTAGGCTTTAAAATTCCGGTAATGGATTTACCCGAAGATCTGGTGATTGATAAAGTGGCTAAAAAAGTTTCTCCTGAAAAGAGTAGAATTGTCAAGGGAAAAAATGAAGCACCAACTGGTGGCGGTGCTTTTCATGAAAAAAAGGAAAGCAATACCAAAAGCCACAATTACGGAATCGGGCAAAAGGCCAAGATGACCATGAAGAAAAAGCATAGTTAAGATTTACATAAAATTAAAGAACGAGGAATTATACTCGTTGTAGTAAAAAAGAGTGAAAAAATGAAAAGGTTTTGATCTACCAATCATTAGCAGCAGTCCTAAAAGTTATGCTTGCGACCCCTTTATTTTAAAAAAGGTAGAAAAGGCCAGACAAACTCTTTTAAAAGTAGGATTGCCAAACCAAAAGAAATAATAACTATAAAATCTTTATAAGATGACTGCTGATTGATTTACAATAATATCGATAACATCTGCTCAGGGTTATCCAGAAATCCTTTGTACAGTTGATACGTGTCGGTTTCTTTATATTTCACTTTATTTAAGCCTTCTGGTGTCATCTGGTAAATGGTGGCATCCGGGTAGGCAAGTACAATTGGTGAATGCGTAGCGATGATGAATTGAGATTTTTTATTGACCAGTTTATCCATTTGTGTAAGCATCGCCATCTGGCGTGTGATAGAAAGTGCAGACTCGGGCTCATCCAGGATGTAAAGGCCTGAACCGCCAAAACGATGCATAAAGAGCGACCAAAACGATTCGCCATGAGATTGCTGATGTAATGATTTTCCTCCATAGGAATCGATGATCCTGCCTCCACCACCTCCTTCTTTATCCCGTTCGTCAATTTCCGAAGCCACATTATAAAAGCTTTCACCTCTTAAAAAGAATCCGTCTTTCATCCGGTGTACACCTTTGCTGATTCTTAAATAATTGTGTAAAATGGAATGTGAAGCCTGGGTGTTAAAATTGAAATTTTTACTGCCTCCTTCTGCATTGAACCCCAGTGCAACAGCAATAGCTTCCAACAAGGTTGATTTCCCCATTCCGTTTTCCCCGATCAAATAGGTTACTTTTGGATGAAAGCTTAATTTATCAAAATTTCGCAGGCATGGAATGTCAAATGGGTAATCTGTTGGAGTACCGTCTGGAGCGTGTAATTGAACTGTGTTGACATAACCGTAAAAATCCGTCATTCTTTTATATGGCTTAGTTGTTTTATATGAGGTTTTTGATCGTTTTTTTTGAATTACTCAACCAATTTGTAATCTATGGATGGTTGTTAATAAAACAAAAGCCAGTAAAAGGTAATTATGCGTTGATCGATTCTTCTATTTCTGAAATTGCTTTTTTCGCATTTTGAAGCTTAATCTTTCCTTGTTTATGCGTATTAATCTTCGTAAAAGACTGCTTCAAGTCATTGTATACACGCTGTTCATCCTTATTTAAGCGGTGTTGACCAGAATAGTCAGTCCGCTCAACATTTACAATCAGTCTTGTCATAATACGAAATTATGAATAATTCAAGACAATAACCACACCATGAATTATATGGTTGGTTTACGTCCCCGCTATTCCTTATATTTACAAATATGAACAAATTACCCTTACACTTGCCGGAAATTAAACAAAAGGAGGTCGCTCATGTCCTTGATATGATCAAGGGAGAAGTGACGATTATGTGTTTAACTCAAGCTGACTATAGTTCAAATGCCTAACTTATATATTATAGCGGGCTGCAATGGGGCTGGGAAAACAACAGCCAGCTATACTATATTACCAGAGATACTGAACTGCAAAGAATTCGTTAATGCAGATAATATTGCAGCAGGTATTTCTCCGTTCAATCCAGCTAGTGTTGCAGTTGCAGCAGGTCGGATTATGTTAAACCGCATAGAGGAATTAATGAGTGAAGGCGCTGATTTCGCTTTTGAGACAACACTTTCTACAAAAAGTTATGTCTCATTAATTAAAAAAGCCAGGTTTAAACAATATAAAATTACACTGGTTTATTTTTGGCTTACTTCACCTGAAGAAGCGATAGCGAGGGTTGCCACCCGAGTAAGCAAGGGCGGGCATGACATTCCGTTGGATATTATTAAAAGAAGGTATTATAGAGGAGTAAGTAATCTATTCAAGTTATACAAGCCAATTTGTGATCTATGGATGGTTGTTAATAATACTACGGAGCAACCAGAATTAGTTGTAAGGGGAGAGTATGATTTCTCTGAATTAATTTTTAATCACCATATTTGGAGTATTATTAAAAAACAAGCTATATGAATTTGAAACCAGAAAATATTGAGCTTAGTGATAAAATCATGGCCGGTATCCATGACGCAGTTCGTAAACTTGTGATTAAAAGCGCTGCTAATGATGAAAAATTAGTCATTGCTGATGACGATGGGAACGTTAAACACGTTCCCGCTAAAGAATTGCTAGAGGGGCTCTCCAGAAAGTAACTAAGGGCGAACCAGAAAAAATATTTGTAGGTAAGTCAATGGACTAAGACAGTATGGTGCATTTTTTTGCACCCCTGGAAATGCCGCTATTTTATCTCCTATGTCTCATCCGTGTGAGTTGAATGTTCAAGGTCTAATACAGTTTAAAACATTGGATGGATTGATATTAACCCCACTAATATTTTGAATTAATGTATTTGATAACGTTTTAGATAAATAAGTAGATTCTCCAAATATTGGGATACAGAACATGTCTAGACTAGGGTCGAAAGTTTCATTGAGTTTTATTGAATCTCCTTTAAATCCATATATTGGCCCTAATTACACTTTTTTGATTTTATACTCATCATATGAAGTTAAATTTATATCGGCGTCTCTGAAACCGTATTCCAAAGTGAAAAATTTTGATTTAGGATAATCAATAGTTAAAACCAAACTTGGATCTGATAAATGTAACCAATAATACTCGTGTACTACACCATTTTGATCTTTGACAAGACATTTATAGTAACGGTGTTCCATGAGGTTGAATCCTTCTAGGATTTGTTTTACCTTATTATTAACCAAAAAACCATATGCTGAAATGGCTGCTTGCGAAAGTACATCGGTAAGTTTAGCTTTCGGCTCTAGTTTGAAAAGTATTTCTCTGTCAAAATTAGAGAACTCATCGAACTGAATGCTGTGAGCCAGGTCCTGGTTTAGGCAACTGACCTGAGGAAAAATATTTCCAACATCCTTGCCGGTGCTGTTTTTTATTGAATAATACATTTTTCAAGAAGTTTATATTTGCAATGGAGCGGATTTTCGTTCTCTATCAGATTTTAATTTTTACTTTTTTTACATTGAAAAATATACTTGACAAAAGTAAAGCCAGTGAAAAGGGGAGCGTGATTTCTAGTGTGTTAGAGAAAGATGCATTGCTTGATTTTAAAAGCAACAGATAGAAGCATAACCAGCAAAGACATTGAGAAGTAATAATCAATAGTACGTTTAGCTTAGCCAGATTGTTTACATTTTTCGTAAAATAAATAAATAGTAACCAAAGTACTATCCAGCAAGGAGAAGACAGTAGTATGCTGTAAAGTAAAGTGATAATCATCCATATTGTGGTTTCGCCAATATGTAGCGTGTAATTTGACGAATTAGTTAAATCATAAATGATTATATAAGTAAAATAAAAAATAGTGCCCAGTACACATGCTGTTAGCCAAACTTTGAGCGGATATTTATAGGTGTTGAGCATTTTGCTTAAAAATAGTAATAAATCCAAGACCGTTCTAATATTTCATATTGATTTTTTCCGGTAAATTGGAGTTTAATTACTAGAAAGTTTTAAATTGAGGCGAAAGGATATTCATTAAATTGTTTATTTTGTTATAGTTCGAAAATGTTCGCTGCTATATATGAAATCGATGAGATTGACTCAGTTATTTTAGAATCCAAGATTTGGATAGGTTTTGAACGAAGTTTAAAGGATATGTTTTTTGATTTTGTAGAATTACATCATGACTTGATAGAGCCAGAAGATGTATAGACACTCCATCGGGCACAAGCTGATCCGTTTTCATCTCTTAACTTGCTGAAGGCAAAAATATAGAAAGCTTATTCCGTTAGTGTATGCGAATACTTTTTGAACTGTTTAGAATAATTAATAGCGCTATAGTAGTCTTTTTCTTTATTTAGAAAAAAATAATTAGTAAAATTTTGATTCTTAATTATTAAAGATTATCTTCAGTTAAAATTAATTAATGTTATACCTTAACGCTTCTCAAAAATGGTATTGATGTGGATGGATTGTGTGTTTTTTAAGAAGCAGTTTTTAAACGCTGCTCCACATGAAATTAACTCCTTATTCCTTTAAAAGGAATCTTTCGCTTCACTTGCAGAAATTTGAAAACCTGGTTAATGTATGTCCTTGTGTATACCTTAACCATTGTGCTCAATGAAAAAAATTGCATTTCCCTGGGCTGGTATCAAAAGCTTATGCTGCATAGGTTTATTCCACATCACTTTTTCCTTTTGTGCGCAGGCTCAAATCAAGCCGACAATCAAATCGCTGGATTCTGTTGGCAAAAAAAAGATTGCTGATCTTAAAAAGAGTGTGGTCTTGCCGACCGATACATCGCTAAAGGATAAATCTTTAAAGTCAATCTTACAAAAGCAGGTTGATGATGCTAAAGCGAAAGTTAAAAGCCAGGCGGTTACCTATAAAGATACCACCAAGCGAGTTGAAGCGGTTAAGAAGTTCTCGGCTGATCAGTTAACCCAATTGACCGCCAAAAAGAATGCGGTAAGAGATTCTATTAAAAAAGGAAAGGTTTTTCGGTTGAATAATTTGTCCGCAGAAAATGCCACACTGGTTAACGGAAACAATAACGGCTTTAAACGTGAAAACCTAATCAATACCATTAGTGTATATGGTCAGGTACAGGTTTTTAAATTCCCTCTGGCCATAGACCTTGCCAACAACTCCAGCGATTTTCACGGCTTTGAATCCATTAAGGATGCACTTTTTAAGGTGAATTTAGATAAGTCCCAGGTTCGTCAATTGTATCAGAAAGACCTTGATCAATACAACAAATTCAGGAATACGAAGCTTTCCGGAATGAGTGTCTCCGGCTACCTGAAAAAACAAATCTCAGGAAAATTAAATGTCCCGGGAAACCTGAGTAGTCCCGAGTTTAAGCGCCTCAACACCATGTTAAACAATCCTGAACAATTAAACGCCTTACTTCGCTTAAATGAAGATCAGATTCGGGAAAAGGTGAATGATTTGATGAGTACTCAAAAACAATCTGGTCAGGGTAAAGTAGACAGCGTTTCAAATGCTGCAAGGCAAGAAGTACAAGCTAAAGCAGATCAGGGGAAAGCGGCTGTGACTAAGGAAATTGTTTCCATGAAACACCAAATTGAAGAAAGCGGCCTGGATCAGCAAAGGTTACAACTTATCCAGAAATTTATTACCAATCAGGGAAATACAGATGATCTTCAGGCTTTGTTCGAGAATGAGATGAACCAATCTGGCGAATCCACTGCAATTGGTAAGTTTTACTCGAAGGTTAAAGAATTCCAGTTCGGTGATTTTGGCCGTAAAATGCCAGGTATCATGAACAGAGACTTATTAATTAAAGGATTAAACTTTACCGTTAAAACAGGAAGGGGGCCAGTTAATTTGGGCTTCGGATTGAACAAAGACGTGGGGATGCCTAAAGACGGGAACTTCAACAGTTCCTTATACGATGCGCCAAAATTTCTTACGTATATGAGCGTGCCTACCAGCAATTTTTCTTTCGGTAGTGGCAAGCTTTCCTGGGTTGGCGGATTCGAAAAGCAAAAGAACACGATGGGTTTAAATCAACTAAACGCAGTCCCTAAAAATGGCCTGGCCTTTATGGTCAGTCAGGATGTGAATATGAATAACCTGGGTAAGTTTACGGTAGAACTGTCCAAGTCTTCAACCCAATATAAAAATGTGACCATGGGCGAAACCGATAAGCTGGTCCTCAATAACGATCTTAAAATGGGTAATTATTTCAGAGATGATGTTTTACAAACCGCATCTATAGGCGTAAAACATAACATTGAGCTAAAAAAGGCTGGCTTGTCAGGAAATACATTCTTTAGCTATTCAGGTATTGGTTTTCAAAATCCTGGTCAACAGGGGTACGGAAACCTGGGGATGCGTTACGGTGGTAGCTTAAAGAAGAATTTTTTAAGAAACAAGATCGTGTTGAATGTGCGGACTGATCTTAAAAATACGCCGTTTAGTGCTACATCGGGTGCACATTGGAGAAATCACAATCTACAGTTAGATGGCCGGTTTAAACTTTCAAAGAACTATACCTTTAACTTGAAGTATGCCGATAATGGCGTGAATAAAGTTGATGGTGGCAGTCAGGCAGTATACGCCTCACAAAAAATGCAGGTCGACATGAATACGAATTATAGGATTGGTAGCAATTACGGGCTAAGCCGCTTATCTATCGGAAAGCAAACCATGCTCAACCCTACAGCACTTTCCAATACCAATTTTATGACCGTGGTTTATACGCAAAACCTGATGATGAAATCGGTTTCCTTTACTGGTAATGCATTTTACAACAAAGAACTAAGCGGACTACACATTTTGGGCGATATGTTAAATGCAGACCTGGGTTGCCAATATACCCTTTTAAAAAACATCAACATTTCCTCATCCATAACCTATCTGGACAACCAGAATATTGCGCGACAGCTGGGGATGCGACAGAACCTGCAATTGTCAGTGCTCAAGAATTTTGATGTCAATGCCTTTGTTGATTTGAGGAAAAATTTAAGGAACCCACTATATCCCGAATTGTTTGCAACCGGAACGGGGGAGTTGTCCATCAGGTATTTTTTAAAGTAAATAGCATGTTAAATAAGATATTGGTTTTAATGGTCTTTATAGGATTTTCTTGCGCAGTTTCTGCACAAGTGAGCATTCAGTTTATTCCAGAGGTTTACGGAAGAAACCTAAGTGGCTTACTGAATGCAGGAATTTTAAATACCGGGGGGAAAATGAATGTAAGGTTGTCCATTACCGTTACCGAAGAAAAAGCCGGAAAGGTGGTCAGTGTACTTACACAACCCTTTGTCATAGTACCTGGCAGCAATATGATCCCGGCATCGGCGGCAAGGTCTGCCAGTGTCCAATTGGCTAACAATAAAGTGGCACGTTTTATCCAGCAGAATTCTGCTTTCCCACAGGGAAATTATGAATACAGTTATAAGGTCATTTCTGCGATTTCAGTTGAAGAAATTATTGTTGATCAGACTTTTGAACAAGAAGTATTGCCACCAGCACCATTAGACTTAATAGAACCTTACAACGAGGATAAGATCTGTAACAAACAGCCTTTACTAACCTGGCAACCATCCATTCCAACCATACCCGGTACCCAATACGAGTTGCTGATGGTTGAAATGAAAGATCGTCAATCTGCTGTCGAGGCTTTGAACTACAACCTTCCTATTGTCAAACAGAAAGGTATTGTGAACACGATGTTGCTTTATCCGCCGGCATCTAAAGCACTTACTGAAGGGAAAAAATATGCCTGGCAAGTAACTGCTTACAAAGATCAGACTGTCATTAACCGATCAGAAGTATGGGAGTTTACACTGGATTGTAAAGAAGAAAAAGAGGTTGTTGAAGATGATAATGGATATCGGGATATCGAGGATTTGGTTAAGGGAAATTATTATGTAGCCAGAGGGTCTGTGAAATTTTCCTTGGTTAATTCATATAATGAACAACCATTGAAATACTCAATACAGTGCGTTACCGACCCAAATCAGAAAATGAGGAGTTTACCTAAAGTAAAGCTCAAAAGAGGACGAAATAAGATTCATTTGGATTTTTCAAGAAATTACTCATTTAAGGATGAATATTCTTATATCCTAAAGGTGTATTTGCCTGATGGAATGTCAAAAAGTTTAAGGTTTGTTTTTAGGGATTTATAATGAGACAATTGGTTTTTTTTATCGTGGTGATGTTTTTATGGTCTTGCTCTAAACACAGTGCTGTCACTGAAATCAAGGATGATTTCTTGTTTATTCAGGCAATTTCAAAAGAAGAGCCGTCGAATGGTTCTGAGCAAGAATACAAGATCAGAATCTTTCCTCAAGTAAAACAGAATGAAAATATTGATCCGAAACTCAAGGAACAAATGCTCTACCGTGCTGATAGCTGTTTTTATAGGAAAAAGGGAAATGATAAGATATTTCCTTCAACGGTAATTCCCATTGCCAATGGAATTAAAAACTGCTTCGAATATGTTGTCGTCTTTTCAGAAAGGATAAATAAAGAAGAAATAAACTGTATTCATTTTGAAAGCAAATACTTGAACACTAAAAACTACCTATTGATTTTTAAATAGCATGAAACACCAACAAAATACAAAGACGAAAAAATACCTAGCGATCATGTTACTTAGTGTTTTCATGATTAATTTATTACAACCTTTAAGTGTTTTTGCCTTAACCTCTGGACCTGGACAACCAGAATCCCAATCTTTTCAGCCTGTAGGAATGACGGACATGGTCGACTTAGTTAGTGGCGATTTTAAGTATAATATTCCATTGATTGATATCGATGGATATCCCATAAATTTAAATTACCAATCAGGCGTAGGTATGGACGATGAGGCCAGTTGGGTTGGTTTAGGATGGAACTTAAATGCGGGTTCAATTAATCGGCAACTGAGGGGGATACCAGATGACTTTGCTGGAGATGACATTAAAACAGACCATTATACCAAACCTAAAATTACAGTAGGTGGCAGACTCACAGCAAAAATAGAGGCCAGAGGTAAAGCTAAGCTGGGGGGATCATTTAGTTTCGGTGTTTTTAGCGATAATTATACTGGCCTTGGCGCAGAATTGGGGGTTAATGCTGGAATGTCTTTTTCTTTATCCAACGATGGATTGTATACGGCAGGTCTAGGCATTGGGGTTCTTTCTAATACATCGTCTGGTGTAGATATTACGCCAAATGTTTCTCTTTCAGTATCAGAGAACACAAAGGCGAAAACAACAGTCGGTTCAGGTTTTACTTCTTCACTTGGCTATAATAGCCGTTCCGGCTTAAAAACATTGAATTTTGGAGCGAGCTCCTTAAATTTTAAGGCTTCTGGTTTTTCTCTATCCTATAATACTGAGCCAATATTGCCGAAAATTCAAATTCCTTATAAGTCTACATATGGTTCTTTTAGTATTGATGTTGGCGGTGTAGCGTTTGCAATATTTGGCGGTGTTGGAGGTACGGGCTATCAAAGTATACGAGAGGTTGAACAAGAATCACATACTAACCCAGGATACGGATTTTTGTATGCTGATTTAGGTAAAAATAAAAAAGATGCCGTGATGGACTTCATTAGAGAAAAGGAAAATCCAGTGATTCCAAACCTACCTAACCTGGCTTTACCGGTTCATACTCCAGATATCTTTAGTTATAATAGTCAAGCCGGTTCTGGTCAATTTAGATTGTTTAGAGGAGGAACAGGTATTTTTTTCGATAATGAAACTTCGGATAAATCTAAAGTAAGAACAGTGGGCGCTGATATTGGTGTTGGTCTTTATGCTCACGGTGGAGTGACTTATTTTCAGCAATCTACAAGTAACACAACCCGAAAATGGAGTAAATCGAACAACTACCTTAAAAATGGAGAGTTTCAAGACGCCAATAACAGCGATCCAAGGAAGCAACATGTTTTTTTTAGAAAAACTGATGAAAAGAACATTACAGATGTGGCATTAAATGGTCGTTTGTATGATAATTCTTTACTTTCCATTTCTACTTCCGGGAAAGTAGCAAATTCCTCCTTTGTCACACAGAACAACTTTGGTAGCAATATAAATGTTGTAGGTTCTGCGCTTGTTAAAGAAAATCCTCAAGTACAAAATACAATGGTTTCTTATTTGACTTCTAAGGAGGCTAGTGTGGCCGGTTTAAATAAAACGATTGATACTTATGCGTTTAATAATTTTGGTTCATTTCAAGTTCCTGCTAATCACCAGGTGCAAAAATCTGGTGCGGAAAGTATTAGTGATAATTCAATAAAGAAAAAGCATCACATTTCTGAGATTACGGTCAATGAAAGCGATGGAAGAAGAGCGGTATACGGTCTGCCAGTTTATAATTTAAAACACGAGGAATACTCTTTCGCTCTTGGTCGTGGCTACGAAAGTAAAAATGGCATCGTTTCAATTGGAGTCGGAGAAAATGGAATTGAAAGAAATAAAGGAATAGATCATTATTATCATAAAGAAAGTCAAAGTCCATATGCCTATAGCTATTTATTGACCGGATTGCTTTCTCCGGACTATTCAGCTGCGGATGTGAATTCGGCAAGTGCAGACGATCAGGGAACAGCAATTAAATTTCATTACTCTAAAATTCCGAATTTTAAATGGCGCACACCATACAATAACAAGTTAACTACGAATGATGTGAAAAATACAGCCTCGCTTAATAGAGGCTTACTCGCCGATCCTGATGATGATAAGGGAAGCATCATTTACGGTGAAAAGGAGATTTATTATGTGCATAGTATTGAATCCAAAACCAAGATTGCTTATTTTATCACGGAGGATCGCAAGGATGGACTTGGTGTAGCTGATGTTAAGGGTACTTTGGATCAATCGGTTCGTCAAAAATGTTTAAAAGAAATTCGCTTGTATTCTAAGTTTGACACTTCCAAGCCTATAAAGGTTGTTAAGTTTGATTACACTTATGAGCTTTGTCCGGGTACTCCCAATTCTGTCGCCGAAGCGATTCCAAATACGTCAATAGTCAAAGGTAAACTTACCCTGAAAAAGGTGTGGTTTGAATATGGATTTACGCACAAGGGAGCCAATCATCCTTACACATTTACTTACAATAATACAATTAATGGTTCACTGGTTGAGTATGCCAGTATGCAGACAGACCGTTGGGGAACTTATAAATCTCCAGGTGCCAATCAAGGAAATTTAACAAACGAAGAATTTCCATACTCGAATCAAAATAAAGTAACTGCAGATTTAGCTGCTGCTTTATGGCATCTAAAATCTATCGGGTTACCTTCTGGAGGCAAAATTGAGGTAAGCTATGAGGCTGATGACTATGCTTATGTCCAAAATAAACGTGCCATGGAAATGGTTCCTTTTGAAATGATTGAGAACCCCGGTTCCTTAGTTGGAACTTCGGGGGTCAAGTTGCAGTTGGATTCATTGCCACCAAATGACCTTACAAACTTAAATAGTTGCAATTCGGCTCTAACAACATGGTTCAAAAGAACCTATTTGAACGGTTCAGATTATTTGTATACCAAATCAAATGTCACAATAAGTACCGGCAATGCGCCTAGTTATGGTAACGATAATGAATTTGTTCCTGCGTACTGTAAAGTTTCCTGTGTTACTGTAGATCGAGTTAATAAAAAAGCAAATGTTGTCTTTGAACAGGTTAATGCTGCAGGAGTAGGGGTAAACCCCATTCGTTTTGCTGCCTGGCAACGATTAAAAAATGAATATCCAAGATATGCATATCCAGGTTTTCAGAATAGGGTAGGCGACTCGCCAAGTGGTTTAGAAGCCGCTGTTGGTGCCATCATTAATGCTGCACGTAACCTATCAGAGCTTAAAGAAAACTTTTATCAGAAAGCCAATAGAAAGGGGTATGCTGCGATTCTCGACAAGGATAGGAGCTTTGCTAAAATAGCCAAGACATCCGGTTTTAAATTAGGTGGTGGGGTTAGAGTTAAAGACATAAGGATAGATGATAATTGGAGTGCTTCTACGGGAGATAATGTTCCTAATGGTACATATGGACAGCGCTATGAGTATACAACATTGGACAATGGAAAAAAGATCAGCAGTGGTGTGGCCACTTACGAGCCTTCTATTGGCAATGATGAAAATCCATTAAAACAACCAATACCTTATGTTCAAAATGTTAAAGGAGCAATCAACAATTATTTTGAACTGGAGGAACCTTTAGGAGAGTCTTTTTATCCTGCCCCCTCAGTTGGATATAGCCGGATAAAGGTAATTGATATAGATCCTGTCGAAACAGGTATTCCTAAAACCGGATTTATTGTTCACGAGTTTTATACTGCAAAAGATTTCCCGGTACGGGTAAATGTATCGCCCATGCAACGTTATAACCCACGTCCATCAAGTACCTACTCGCTGGTATATACTCAAAGTGTAGAAGAGATGGTTTTATCGCAAGGATATAGTATCGAACTGAATGACATGCATGGTAAACCTAAGGCTAACCGTGTTTTTAATAAATCGGGAGCGGAAATTTCGTCCAATGAATATTTTTACAAAGTTGATGACGAACGTTCCGAGCAACTAAAGTTGAATAATCTCGTTAAAGTCATTAAACAGGATGGCTCAGTGTCAGAGCATATCGTTGGACAGGATATTGAATTTTTCACAGATTTTAGAGAGCAAGAAACAAATAATACCGGAGTCGCTATAAATATTGGTTTAGATGTTATTCCGGCTTTTTGGTTCCCAATTCCGATACCTCACTGGCCAGTAAATGGTAATAACGAGTACAAGTTGT
>Ga0116227_10013409_pt1 | contig 12894 bp, 10 predicted proteins | sample S1TSphgellanicum_FD_89693 | JGI IMG/M metagenome (GOLD analysis project Ga0116227, IMG submission 89693) | Host-associated microbial communities from peat moss isolated from Minnesota, USA - S1T2_Fb - Sphagnum magellanicum MG | ecosystem: Host-associated > Plants > Peat moss > Unclassified... | reverse complement strand
CGTCGGTGCTGCTGCTCGACGAACCCACCACGCACCTGGATCCGCCGCATCAGGAAGACGTGGTGCGGCTGCTGCGTGAACAGGCTCATGGCTGTCACGTGTGCGTAGTGAGCGCGATTCATGATCTGTCGCTGGCGCTTGCGGCCGATCGCATCATCGTGCTCGGACGACACGGCCTGATCGGACACGGCAGCGTGCGCGAGGCGCTCGCCGGCGACTGGTTGTCGATCGCGTTCGAGACGGCGATCGATGTGGTCGAATACAAGGGAACATTTCTATGGAGGCCGGCGCTGGCGGCGGGCGGTGGCCGCTCGTGACCGGACGCGCCGTCATGGTGTGCGGCACGTCGAGCGGCGCCGGCAAGAGTTTTCTGGTCACGGCGCTCGCGCGTTGGTATTCCCGGCAGGGGTTTCGCGTGGCGCCGTTCAAGGCGCAGAACATGAGCAACAATGCACGGGTGGTGGCCGGCGGCGAGATCGGCAGTGCGCAATATTTTCAGGCTTTGGCGGCGGGCTGCGACCCGGACGTGCGCATGAATCCGGTGCTGCTGAAACCCGAGGCGGACACACGCAGTCAGGTGATCGTACTCGGCCAGCGGCGCGACGATCTTTCGCGCATGGAATGGCGCGCCCGCGCGGAGCATCTTTGGCCCACCATTCGCGCGAGTCTGGATGACTTGCTGAGCGCCTACGATGTAGTGCTCATCGAGGGTGCGGGCTCACCCGCGGAAATCAATCTCCAATCGACCGATATCGTGAACATGCGGGTCGCCGCGGCCGCGGACGCCGCCACGCTCATCGTGTGCGACATCGATCGAGGTGGGGCATTCGCGCATCTCTACGGAACGGTCGAACTGTTGCCGGCCCCGCATCGCACCTTGATCCGCGGCTTCGTTCTAAACAAATTCCGCGGTGACGTGACCTTGTTGGCGCCCGGCCCCCAGATGCTGCAGTCGCTGACCGGCGTGCCGACGCTGGCGGTGTTGCCGCTGTGGCGCGAACACGGACTACCGGACGAAGACGGCATGTTCGATACCGGTCCGACGACCCATGCCGCGACCGGCGCGATACCGTCAGGCACGCTTCGCAGCATCGTCATCGTGGCGTATCCCCACATCAGCAACCTGGACGAGTTCGCGCCGCTGCGGCACGTTCCGGGAGTGAAGCTCAGTTGGGCCCGTGACGCGCACACCATCGCTGCGGCGGACTTGCTCATACTGCCCGGTTCCAAGCACGTGGCTGCGGACCTCGAGTGGTTGCGCGCGCGGGGACTCGACTCCGTCATCGCGGCCCACGTCGAGGCCGATCGGCCGTTGCTCGGCATCTGCGGCGGGCTGCAGATGCTCGGGCACGACATCTCTGACCCGCACGGCGTGGAAGGCGCGGCGATGGGGTTGGGTCTCTTGCCCTATGCAACCGAGTTCCAACCCCAGAAGCGCTATGACAGCGGGGCGCGAACCCTGCGCGGAACCCAGGGCTTCTGGTCGAACCTGGACGGCACCGGCTTCTCGGCCTACGAAATTCGGCACGGTCAAACGCGACCCTGCGCGAACCGCGACGCGCGGCGTCTCGTGCCGGTTCTGGATGGGGAACGCGGGTGGCAATACGGCGCCACGCTCGCGGTCTATTCACACGGCCTTTTCGAGAGTTCGGACGTCATGCGCCGGCTGTTCGGGCACGACACGCCGTCGCTCAACGATACCCTCGACGGCCTCGCCGATTTCGCGGATCGGCATTTCGAATCGCAGGCGTTGATGCGCCTACTGAGTGGCTGAGGCCGCGCTCAGCGCGACTGCCCGAGGGCCGCGACGCCCTGAGCGGCACCAACGGTCTCAGCGCGACTGCACCAGGGGTTGGGACGTCACGCGCCCGTCGAAATCCATCCAGACATGCTGCGCGAAATCGTACAGCTTGCAGCGGCGCACGGTATTCCAGTAGTAGCGCCACGAGAAGACTTCCGAATTCAGCCGCTCATCGAGGGTGGCCGTGAGGCGCGCTTGCGCCTCTTTGAGACGGTAAAGCGGGATGCCCATGTTCACGTGATGTGCACCATGCTCGAGGATGTAATGAATCAGGCCGTCGAGCGGCCGCATCAGCTTGATATGCACCGTCGTCGTCGCGTAGCCGGCGTTGGCGGTCCATTCGTCGCGACGCTCGTACCAGGCCACTCGCGGGTGCGTGTGCTGCACATAGATCACGAAACCCATCAGGCAATTCCACAAGAAGAACGGCACGGCAAAGCCGAAGATCAATAACGAACACACCGACCGCCCGTTGTAGAGCGCCCAAAGCGTGAGGCCACCGATCCAAACAGCCGCGAATCCCGCGACCAGGAAACTATCGACCAGATGGCTAGTCCGGCGCGTCGTGACGTGTTTGCGGCCCGGGAAAAACAGCTTCTTCCACCACATCTCGATCATGTAATAGACGCCCTGACCGAAGCCGCTGCGGTAGATACGTTCCAGCTGCCGGCGCATCCAAGGCAGCCGCGCGAACTCGTGCGGCGAGTAGGGCGTCCAGACGTAGTCCCGGCCCTTCAGGTTGGTGAAGCCATGGTGCGCAAGATTGTGTCCGACCTCCCAGAGGCTATAAGGCGTCAGCGACGGCAGGAAGGCGATGCGACCGATCCACTTGTTCAAGGTCTTATTCGACGTGTAGGAGCCGTGGCAGGCATCGTGACCGATGACGAACAGTCTGGCGATCCACAGCGCTGCCACCAGAGAAGCGAAAACTTTGACCCACCACGCCTCGACGACCAACAAGCTCGCGATCGCCACACCCAGGACCAACCAGTCGAGCAAGAACCAAACGATGGGCGCGACCATGGCGCGCTCGAGCGTGAACGGCTGCAGCATCTTCTGGAACTTGAAACGGGATTTATCGGCAGCCGGGGCCGCCGCAAGGGTATCGGTTTCAGGTATCGAAGACGTTAGCATTAAGCCCTCCGGCCGGCACTCAAGGTGGAGGCGCAATATTATACGCCTTCGAGGGCGACGGACTAGAGTCCTCTTGAGAAGGCGATTAGATTGCCATCACGCGGTTTCGGCGTCCGGCCAGAGAAGCACGCCCAAATGCTCACACGCCTCGATCAGTGCCGTCGCCGCCTCCCGGGTACTGGCGTCCAAGCGACGGTCGTGGGTCAGCAGCCAGGTCAGCCGGGCGCGCCGCGACCGAGCCGAGGGTTCGCTGTCGAATAGCGCGGGAAACAACCCCAGCGCATCGACGAATTCACGCATCGGGGCGGCGGTTGCCGAATTCGGCAATGGTGTCAGCAATAATTTCAACCAGGTCACGCAGCGTTTCGCCAGGCCTGCTCGGGTGATTCCCAGGCTGGTGCGTCGGCGCGATTCGCCATCGGCCAACGAATCGGCCAGATTCCGATAGCGTTCCACGGCAGCCTCATCCGCGGGCAACGCGGGGCTTGCGTCGGACAAAACCGACCGCAAGAGGTCCGCGAGCAACAACGAGAGCGCTTCAGCCAGGAACCGCTGGTTCTGTTCCGAGTCGGGCCGCGCCAGTTCTTCCCAGGACAGCGGGCCACCCAATCGCTTGGCGTTCGGAGAGTTCGGCATGGCTCCCAGTGTAGCCGCTCCGGCGCCCATCGCAACTATGTCAAAGCGGGACCGGCGTCACAGACTCATGCAATGCCCGGCGTGTGCGGGATTCGTGCGGCGGCGCTGCTACACGAGGCGGGCTGCTATGATGAGGGCATGCAATTAGCGCGCGGCACACAAGGTGGGGGTCCTTGGACAGGCACCTGACGCCGGGCGAATGTGTGTCCTTGGGGATGGGCACCCGGCGCATCGTGGCGCCGAACGCGGGCATGATGACCGGGCCGGGTACGAATACCTACCTGCTCGGCCATCGGGAGATCGTGGTGATCGATCCGGGGCCCGACGATCCTGCACATTTGCAAGCCATCATGACGGCGAGCGATGCGCCGATCCGCTGGATCGTGGTGACGCACACGCACCGCGATCACTCGCCGCTCGCCCGCAGGCTTCGCGAACTGACCGGAGCGAGTCTGATCGGGCTGCCTCCCCCGGACGATGGCCGCCAGGATGAGACCTTCCTACCTGCCCGCGTGCCCGCCGACGGCGAGCGTCTGCTGCTCGGCGATGTCGCGCTGACCGCGATCCATGCGCCGGGCCATGCTTCCAATTGCGTCTGTTACGTGCTCGATTCCGAGCGCTTGCTGTTCACCGGCGATCACGTGTTGGAAGGCGTGTCACCGGTGATCCTGCCCCCCGATGGCGACATGTCCGCTTACATGCGTTCGCTCGAGCGGCTGATGAGCATCGACTTCGAATTCATCGCGCCGGGTCACGGGGCGGTGATGTCCGGCGGAAAAAGGGTCGTCGAGTCGCTGCGCGTGCATCGCCAGGCGCGCGAGAGCAAGGTGCTGCGCGCGCTCGCGACCCTCGGCGCATCCACGCTCGATGAGCTCACGCCGCCTGTTTACGATGACGTACCGCCGGAACGGCATTCTTTCGCGAAGCTTACTTTGGAAGCTCATCTCATCAAGCTGGAGCGCGACGGCCGTGTCGTGTGCCGCGATGGGATGTGGCGCACGCACGGCGCATGAGCGCGGGTTTGGGTATCGCGCTGCATGCGGTGAGCGTGCGGCGCGGTGCGACCTGGGCATTGCGGGACGTCTCATTGACCCTGACACCAGGACAGCGTTGGGCGCTGATCGGAGCCAATGGTGCCGGCAAGACCCAACTCCTGAAGCTCATCGGTACGGACGTGTGGCCAACACCGACCGGTCGCGAGACGCTGATCTATACCGTGGGCCGACGCCGCGTCGACGTCATCGAAGCCAAGCGGCGGATCGCTTATGTCGGGGCCGAACTGCAGGACAAGTATGCGCGCTACGGCTGGAATCTCGCCATGCACGAACTGCTCGCCACGGGCATTCACCGCACGGATCTCTTGCAGCGGCCGATAACGCCGAGCGACCGGCGGCGGATCACGGCCATGCTCCGCCTCTGCGGTCTGACCGACCTGGCGGACCGCAGATTCCTGTCCCTGTCCTACGGCCAAAAGCGCTTGGGTCTGCTCGCCCGAGCCCTGATCCAGAAACCCGATTGGTTGTTACTGGACGAGTTCCACAACGGCTTGGACCAAGATTATCGCCGGCGCGTGAACGGCATACTCGATGTGGCCCGCAGCCGGGGTCAGTCATGGGTAGCCAGCGCACATCGCGCTCTGGATGTGCCGCGCGGCACGACCCGTCTGCTGGACCTCAATGCCGGTGAGATCCGGTCGATCAAGCGCCTGACTGCGGCCGAGCTCAAGCGCCTCGCCGCCCCAGTTACGGGCAACACGAGGCGTGCGCGACCCGTTCGGCCGCGGTCGGCGGCTGGGGCGGCGCGGGGAAATCCGGTACTTGTCCGTATCGTGGGAGCCGATCTCTACGTCGAGTATCGCGAGGTGTTGCGTAACGTGAACTGGGAGTTGCGCGAGGGGGAGCACTGGGCCATCTTCGGGGCTAACGGTGCCGGCAAGTCCAGCTTTCTAAAGTTGCTATACGGCGATCTGTCGCCGGCTCTGGGCGGCGTCATCGAGCGCACCGGCTATCCGCGGGGTACGCCGATCGATGCATGGAAGCGACACGTGGGTTTGGTGTCGCCCGAACTGCAGACGGACTATGCGGTGAATGTGTCGGTTCTGGACCTCGTGGCGAGCGGACGATATGCCAGCATCGGTCTCGCGGGCCCGCGCACGGCGGCCGACGAGAGCAACGCGCGGCGCTGGCTCAAGTTCTTTTCGCTGCTCTCCGTCGCGAAACGCCGGCCGCTGGAATTGTCGTATGGGCAATTGCGCCGCGCGCTGTTCGCGCGCGCTCTGGCCGGCGATGCGCGTATTCTGCTCCTGGACGAACCGTTGACAGGACTCGACCCGCGGCAGCGGGTGCTCATGAAGCGGCTGCTCGAGCGCCTGATGAACCGCAAGGTTACGCTGGTGATCGCCGTGCACCACGCGGAGGATTTGCCGCGCGGCATGACTCGTGGCTTGCAATTGCATAATCAGCTCGCTGCGGAGATAGATCTTCATTCTGAGACTTGAGTCCACGGCACGGTGTCGAGCATCTGGCAAGACTGCGTTTTAAAGGCCCGGATAGGGGGATGTGTTCATGTGGCGAGCAACCGTTGCGGTGTGGATCGGGGGAGCAGTGGTGCTTGCGGCATGCGGCCATCCGGAATTCGTCGTGCGTCCCATTCCGCGCATTGCCGCCGACAGCGTCGGCAAACCGGTCAAGCGGCTGAAGGATGCCCTCGGCGCCCCGCGCAAGGTCGACACCACGCCCACGAAGCTCGTGTATGTTTGGTTCCTGAAACAGGTGCCGGCAGGTGCTCCAGACGGATTTCACGGCTGTGAAATGGAGGTGACCGTCGATATCCGCTCCGAACACGTTCTCGGCTACTCGATGGCCAACGTCGGTTGGGGCAATTGCCACGATGTTTTGCGCAAGATCCGAATCGCGGAGATGTAGTCCGCGCGCAAGCCGCCGGTCGCCGGCGGGGCCGTCTGCTTTACAATATCGCAAAGCACGGCGCCCGCCAGTGCGCATCCGTCTTCTGGAGTTTGCCGGTGTCGCTGATTTTCATTCTGACCCTCGCCATTCAAGCTGGCCTGATCGTCCACGTCATCAAGACCGGCCGCAATATGCTGTGGATATGGGCCATCGCGTTGGTGCCCGCGGCGGGCTCGCTGGCCTATTTCGTGGTCGAGATTCTCCCGGGCTTTTTTCGTGGCAGTACGGCGCGGCGCACCCAGTTGGGCGTACAGCGACTGATCGACCCCGACCGTGATTTGCGGCGTGCCGCCGCCGAGGTCGAGATATCGGGCAACGTCGACGCCCGCCGCCGGCTGGCCGAGGAGATGTACGAGCGCGGCCAGTTCGGCGAGGCCATCCTGGCCTATCAAGGCGGATTACATGGAATCTTCGAAAATGACCCGACTTTGTTGCTCGGCATGGCGCGGGCGCAGTTCGCCGCGGGCGATTTTGCGGCGGCACGTGCTTCTCTCGAACGCCTGATACAACAAAACCCCGAGTTTCGATCAGCGGAGGGACATCTCTTGTACGCCCGCGCGCTCGAAGCTCAAGATGCGCTGGACGAAGCCGAGCACGAGTATGAAGCGGTTGCGCCCGGCTATCCCGGCGCGGAGGCGCGGTTGCGTTATGGATTGCTGCTCAAGCGGCGTGGCAAGCTCGACGATGCACGCCGGATCTTCAAGGATCTGGTCGATGGAGCCAAACTCGGGCCGCCCCATTATCGCAAGGCTCAGGCCGAGTGGCTGGACCAGGCGCGCCGCGAGCTGAACTAGGAGTCATGAGCTAGCCACGTTAGCCGCGCTCGGCCCTAGTATGTCGCTCAGGCGGCGCCATCGGCGGTATCGGTGGTCGCGCCCGGCAGTTTCCGGCACACTAGCGGCTCTTTTCAACGGAGAGTTCAATGGCGCGGATGGTGGTGGTCGACCGTGATGGCAAAGAGCATGAGATCGAAGCGAAACCCGGTCTGAAGCTCATGGAGATCCTGCGCGAGCTCGATTATGGCGTCGCGGCCATATGCGGCGGGCTGTGTTCGTGTGCGACCTGCCACGTGTACGTCGATGCCGGCTGGGCCGTCCGGCTGCCGAAGCCGCAGAGCGACGAACTCGAGTTGTTGAAGGAGTTGCCGGATTTCAACGAAGCGACGTCGCGTTTGTCATGCCAGGTCGACTTTACGGAAGCGTTGAGCGGCATCAAGCTCGCCATCGCGCCGGATACCTGACGCGCGCCGCGCTTCACACGGCTCAGCGCCGCACGGTTGCGCCCGGGTCAGTGGTCGTTAAGCCGGCGGCCTGAGCGGCTGCGAGATCGGCGAGTGAGGCCGCCCAGCGCGGTTTGCCGGGTTACTTCTTCTCGGTTTGCCGGCGCACCGCCTCTTGCGCGGCCGCGAGCGCGGCGGGATCACCTAGAAAGCGGCGGCCGGTCGGGCGGATCTGTTCATCGAGTTCGTACACGATCGGAATCCCGGTCGGGATATTGAATTCCAAAATATCGCTCTCGGACATCATATCCAGCATCTTGACCAGGGCGCGCAAAGAGTTGCCGTGGGCCACGACCAGCACGTTCTTGCCGGCGCGCAGCTCCGGAACGATGCGTGTTTCCCAGAACGGCAGAACACGGGCCAGCGTATCCTTCAGGGATTCGGCCGCGGGCAGCGATGCCGACGCCAATCCGGCATAGCGCGGATCGAACCGCGGGTGGCGCGGATCGTCCAGGGTCAGCGCAGGCGGCGGGATGTCGTAGCTGCGGCGCCAAATCTTGACCTGGGCTTCACCGTGCTCGGCCACCGTTTGCGCCTTGTCGAGTCCTTGCAGCGCGCCGTAATGCCGTTCGTTCAAGCGCCAACTGCGCTCCACCGGAATCCACATCCGATCGGTGGTGTCGAGAATCAGCCAGAGCGTACGTATCGCGCGCTTCAACACCGAGGTGAAAGCGACGTGCGGCTCGATCTTTTCGTTGATCAGCTCCTGACCGGCCTGTACGGCTTCCTGGCGGCCGAGGTCGCTCAAGTCGACGTCGTGCCAACCCGTGAAAAGATTTTGGACGTTCCAAATGCTCTGTCCGTGACGAACCAGGATCAGTTTGCCGGGCACGATGATGTTCTCCTCTCAATCGATGGAAGATAAGCCATATCCGGCAATCATCGCACGGCCGCCGCGAACACGCCGTCGAAAACGGCCGCCAGCGTTTCCTCGTGATGGATCTCCACCGCAAGGCTGATGCGACCGCGGCCCGCTCTGTGCAGCATCCTCGCGAATTTATCGATGTTCGCGGGCGCGGGCGTCACGACCGTCGCGCGCAGCGCGCCTTCGACGGGGACGAGATATCGTATGGTTGACTCCTGTATCACGCCGTCGGCGGCGATATCGGCAGTGGCCAGGTAGCGGGTTACCCATGCCCAGCCGGCCAGCACGGCGACCGAGAAGAGACTGCCGCCAAAGGCCGTCCCTTTGTAATTCGCATTCGGGGCGAGCGGCGCCTGAAGCACCAACTTATGCTCGTCCGCGGCTTCGACGATGATCCCGATGTGCCGTGCCAAGGCGAATTCTGACACGATGCGGTGCTGTAAATAATCCCTGCCGAAGGTGGCCTTGGAGTCCATGTGCATCAATCCTGTGCGTTCGTTACTGGGCGAGCCGCCGCACGGCCTGCAGGGCGACCGAGAGCGTGGCGAAATCCGGTGCCGCGCCCGTGCGCAAATCCACGACGATTCGTTTGAGGGCATCAACAGCGACGACGTGCCGGGCCAGCCAGGCGTCGACGCGCGCTTCGGGACTTCGTCCCTTGCACGCCAATACCGCGCTGGTAATCCGGCGCTGTAAGAAAAACAGGTTGTCGCCGAGCGTGCTGCGGGCGACGGCCTGCCAATGACCCTCCGCGGCGAGCGATTCGATCTGGTCCTTGATCCAGGTCATGCCGATGCGCTCGCCGATGTCGAAATAAGCCTTGGCGGCATAGCCGATCTCGAGGCGCGCGGTCATGGCGGCCTCGACCAGGTCGAAGGCGCAGTGCAACGTCTCGAGGGACGCAAGTCGCGACGCAAGCCGTTCGGGCACGCGCTGTTCGATGAGCCGCGATCGCGCCGCGCTCATGCGTGCTTGCTCGGTGGCCGACAGCGCCTCGCCGAGATGCGCCGACAGAGCCGCCACCGGCGCCGCATAGCGGCGAACCGCCCGCTCGATGTCGAGATCGGCCCGGCGGTTTTCGAGCAGCCAGTAGCTCGCGTGCCGCAGCAGCCGGGTGGTCTGAAACATGGCCGTGTATTGCACGGCGGCCGGACTAACATTGTCCAATGCTTCGATTTGCGCCCAAACCTCGCGAATCGCGAACACCTCGCGCGCGATGGTGTAGGCGCGCGCGATGGCGGCGGGCGCGGCGCCGGTGTCATCTTGCGCACGCACCGGAAACACCGGGCCCATGTGGTTGATGAGGCTGTTGGTGATCGCCGTCGAAATGATTTCTCGGCGTAAACGATGCCGCTTGATGCGCGCCAGAAAGCGCCGCCGCACGGGCGTCGGGAAGTAGCGCAGCAATTCCGCCGACAAATACGGATCTTCGGGGACGTCCGACTGGATCATCGCGTTGTAGAGCCAGATCTTGCCGTAGCTCAAGGTGACGGCGAGTTCCGGCCGGGTCAGTCCTTCGCCCGCCTTGCGCCGGTCGGCGAGGTCTTCGTCCGATGGCAGATACTCGAGCGAGCGGTTCAGATCGCCGGTGCGCTCGAGCGCGCGGATCACATAGGCGCTCTCGCCGAGCCGTTCCTTGGCGTTGAACTCGGCCGTGCTGATGGCCTGGCTTTGCAGATAATTGTTGCGCAATACCAGCCCGGATACTTCGTCCGTCATCCGCACGAGCAACCGGTCGCGCGCGGCGCGTGTGATGTCCTTCGCGAGAACGGCTCCGTTCAGCAGGATCTTCAGGTTGACCTCGACATCCGAACAATTGACGCCGGCGGAATTGTCGATGGCATCCGTATTGAGGCGGCCGCCACGGCGCGCGTACTCGATGCGTCCCAGTTGTGAGAGGCCTAGATTGCCGCCTTCACCGACGACCTTGCAGTTCAATTCGCGCGCGTCGATCCGCACGGCATCGTTGCTGCGGTCGCCAACATCAGCGTGGCTTTCGCCGGTCGCTTTGACGTAGGTCCCGATGCCGCCATTCCACAACAGATCGACGTGCGACTTGAGGATGGCCTTGATGACCTCGTTCGGCGTGACCTCGGGCGGCAGTTCGAGCAACGTCTGCGCTTCGCGCGACAGATGCAGGCTCTTGGCGCTGCGCGGGAACACACCGCCGCCTTTCGAGATGGCCGCAGGCGAATAGTCCGCCCAGGAGGATCGCGGCAGCTTGAACAAGCGTTCGCGCTCCTTGAACGCGCGCGCCACGTTCGGCTGCGGATCGATGAACACGTGCTGGTGATTGAAAGCCGCCACCAGCCTGATGTGCGGCGATTGCAGCATGCCGTTGCCGAACACGTCGCCCGCCATGTCGCCGATGCCGGCAACCGAGAAATCCTGATGTTGGATATCGGTGCCCATCTCGCGAAAATGGCGCTTGACGCATTCCCAGGCGCCGCGCGCCGTGATGGCCATCTTCTTGTGGTCGTAGCCGACGGAGCCACCCGAGGCGAATGCATCCCCAAGCCAGAAACCGTACTCCTGGGAAATGGCGTTGGCGACATCCGAGAAGGTGGCCGTGCCCTTGTCCGCGGCGACCACGAGATAAGCGTCATCGCCGTCGTGCCGCACCACGCCGAGGGGTGGGACGATGACATCGTTCACGATGTTGTCCGTGATGTCGAGCATCCCTCTTATCAACGTCTGATAACATGGAATGACGTCTGCCGCGTTCGTCTTCACGACGAAGCCGCCCTTGGCGCCGACGGGCACGATCACGGTGTTCTTCACCTGTTGGGCTTTCATGAGCCCCAAGACCTCGGTGCGGAAATCTTCGCGGCGATCGGACCAGCGGATGCCGCCGCGGGCGACGAATCCCATGCGCAGGTGAATCCCTTCCATGCGCGTCGAATATACGAATATCTCGTAGAGCGGCTTCGGCAGGGGCAGTTCGCGCAATTTGTGACTCTCGATCTTGATCGAGATGTAGTCCTTGAATTGCCCGGTGGCCGTGGTCTGGTAGGCATTGGTGCGCACCGTCGCCGACAATGCGTCCCACACCGCGCGCAGGATCCGATCCTCGTCCGACCCCTTGACCTCAACGAGCGCCGCGCGAATGCGCAGGTCCAGGCGCGCAAGCGACTGGCGGCGCTTCGTGCCCGTCAGTGCGGGATCGAAGCGCGCCGCGAACAGGTCGGCAAAGCCGCGCGCAAGCGTCGTGTTGTTGACCAGCACCTCGGCGATGTAGCCCGGGCTGAATGGCAAACCCGCCTGCAGCAAGTAGCGGCAGTATGCGCGCAGCACGGTGACGACGCGCCAACCGATGCCGGTGAGCGTCAGACGGTTCAGAGCATCGTTGTCCGTACGGCCGGTCCAGACGGCGGCGAGAGCGCTCTTGATCTCCCGGTCCAACGCGTCGAAGCGGATTGCCAGCGGCAATTGCATCGACAGCTCCAGATCCTGGATCCACACGCGCCGCTCCGCGGCGAGTTCCAGTTCATAGGGTCGCTCGGCGATCACCTTCAATCCCATGTTCTCGAGCATGGGCAGCAGGTCCGAGATCGGTATGGCGTCCTTGGCGCGAAAGAGCTTCAGAAAGAGCCGGTCGCCGCGCCGCGGCTCCGGGCGATAGATGTCCAGATGCAGTCTGTCGGGCTGCCCCATGACCTCCTCGAGGAACGACACGTCGTGCGCCGCCGCCGCGCCGGAAAAATCTTCCGTGTACGCCGCGGGAAATGCGTGGGCATACGCGCCGTAGAGCTGTAATGCATGCGCTTCGTCGAAGCGGGAGAGGAGGGCGCTCTTGAATTCGTCCGCCCACGAGCGCACGGCGGCCGCGATCAGCAGTTCAAGTGCATCCGCATCGACGCGTTCGCGCTCCACGGGCAGCGTACGCGCGACGATGTGAATGCGGGCCAGATTGGATTCGGCGATCTGCACCTGGGACTCCAGGCTGATCGAGTCGTAGGCGGCGCGTATCACGGCTTCGATGCGCTGTCTCACCAGTGTGTTGTACTTCTCGCGGGGCACGAACACCAGGCAGGAATAGAACCTTCTGAAGGGATCGCGGCGCTTGAGCAACCGCACGCGCGGCCGTTCCTGCAGGCCGAATATTCCCGTCACGACCTTGACCAGTTCCGGCACGCTCGCTTGGAACAATTCATCGCGCGGGAAACCTTCCAGGATGTGCTGCAAGGTCTTGCCATCGTGGCTGTCGGGCGCG
>Ga0116227_10013408_pt1 | contig 12895 bp, 8 predicted proteins | sample S1TSphgellanicum_FD_89693 | JGI IMG/M metagenome (GOLD analysis project Ga0116227, IMG submission 89693) | Host-associated microbial communities from peat moss isolated from Minnesota, USA - S1T2_Fb - Sphagnum magellanicum MG | ecosystem: Host-associated > Plants > Peat moss > Unclassified... | reverse complement strand
TTCTTGGCCTGGATGAGATCAAATCTTGATCCTTATGTCATGATAGGTTTAAGATGTTGTCTTTCTATAACAAAAATCTTATGGAGAAAGGATGTTTGCCATTGTTGGTAAGGAGTTCAACATCTATTAGTGGCGAACTTTGCAAGAGGATGCAAGACCATGATATCGAGCACCACCTACATCAAGGGTATTGTGTGAAAGGATGGGTGAGTTTAAAACTCTGAAAGGAAGAGATGTGGAAGAACAGGAAAATTTCAGCTTTGATGTTAATTTTGTTGCCTTTCTTTCCCACATCAAGGTCATTGTTGGCATCCATGTATGCATTTGTCAACATACAAATTTATATAGGTTTTGAAATTAGGGTCTAGATTCATGGCATATAATGTATTTAACCCACATGGGCTTGTTTTCTTGTTCCCTATAAAGTTGGCGTCCCATGAGATGCTGTGGTCAGGGGATGCCAAATTCCTCTGTGGGGTATGTCTATCTTAAACCCATGTAAATTTCAGGAATAATGAAGAAGCATGTAAGTGGGTGTATAGTGTGGTTCATATTATTGCGGTGCGCTAAACACCCCTTAACGAGCTCTGTGTGACGCTGGTTTCGCTTGTCTTTTTGCAAACCTTTTTCGGCTTTGGACAGTTCTGCAAGAAACCATGCAACTCGGTTTCCATGTTCTTCAGTTTTTCAAAATAGACTGAATAAGAAATTCTGTTTATCTATTGTGCCAATGCAATGTTATCTTCAATTTTTCAAAATAGACTGAATAAGATATTCTGTTTGTTTTCCGTGCGCACGCAGAAATCGAACCCACGACCTCCCATGCAGGAAATGCACCAGTAACGACTGATATGCCTCCAGGCACTGAGGAGGGGAAATAATTTTTCTAATTTATTGCAGATACAGAGTCAAAAAGGGTAAAATTTTTGAAACCCTGCGACAGAACAACGCAGTTCTCAGCAGCGTTGCACTGTCAGAGCGAGATCAGCGCCGGACAGAGCTCGTTAGGGGGTATTTAGCGTCCCATCATATTAATAGTTTCATGGGTGAAGTCATAACATTTTCTCTTTCTTTTTGAAAGAGCCATATTCATTGGCCCATCAGCAAAATCAATTTGTAACATTAAGCAACCCCCAATCGAAGCACCTCTTTGAACCCCCAGTTACAAAGTAGAAACAAATTTATTTCCCAGCGGCCTACCTTTCAGTTTATATACATGACAGTTGAACTTGGGGCAAAACATATGGAATAAACCACAAGTGCTATTGGGAATGCCTGAGGGAACAACCTGGGGAACCCCAAGGGAACAGGATTAGAACATTATGGGAACACATGAGGAGCAAGAAAAGAAAACCAAAAATAAATTCCCCCCACCCCACACCCAAAATGAAAAAAGCAGGGCCCATCTTGGGTGCATGCTGAGCCTTCCCATTGGCTGCATGAAAATCTATTCCCAAACTGTTTGTCACCATTTTCGGCCTGGCCTAATGGCAGGGGCAGAGATTGAACAAGGAAGAAAAACAAAAAATAACTCCCATTAGCCCCCCAGAAATAAAAAAACCTGGGCCCATGAACCAATCAATATGAAAAAAGTACCAAAAATTGCTGATGGGCCAATGAATATGGGTCATTCAGAGCTCAAAGCTTTTTTTTTTTCTGAACGAGCCATATTCATTGGCCCATTAGCAATTTTTTTTGGAACATTGAGCACCCCCAATGGAAGCACCTTTTTCGACCCCCCCTTGCAAAATAGAAACAAATGTGCACCCCCTGGATTATAGTTTATACACGGAGGAGTTGAACTTTGGCAAACCAAATGGGAGAAAACCTAGGTCCCATTGGGAACATCTTGGGGAATGCATCTTGGAACTTGGGAACCTTTTGGGAACATCTTGGGAACAAGGGGAAAAAACCAAAAATTCTCTCCCACCCACCCTACCTCCAAAAGGAAGAAACAGGGCCCATCCTTACTGCATGCTGAGCCTTCCCATTGGATGCATGAATTTTCTCTTTCCAAAACTGTTTGTCACCATTTTCAGCCTAGGCGAATACCCCCATTATAAACTAGGGGTACTTATTAATCTCAAGACCATTTAGACCATTTTTCCCAATGATTTTTTGAAGTGAAATTTTGCCTTACTTTAAGGGCACATCATGTGTTGTGAATTGGTTGCCTACATCCAATGGTGAAGAAAGAGGTTGTTTGACAAAGAAACACCTTAGTTAAGGCAAGCCATCAGTGTACAATATTAACGACAATGATGGGTTTTGCCATCGCGGTGATGGAAGTCAGGTAGTGTTCATTGAAAGCCATGCTCATGGTGGTTGATATCACCAAACCATGACCCTTCTTGGCATGGTGCCCATTCAGTCATCTCAAAACATACTTCAGTAAATCACTTTATAATCACGCCCATTTGAGTCACATTCTTGTTTGTGTCACACATTTCTTCATAACCATTTGTTTCATAAGAAACACCATTTGTTAGAGTCACTATCACATTTGTTAATAACACAAAATATTTATAAAGTTATTTTTATAAATATGATTATAATGAGTGAAATTTAGAACAAATATTAAGGTTTTGTAAATTGTAGTTCCCTTTGGCAATGTTAGTGTTTCTTTGTGTTCAAATTTTGCAAACTAATAAAAATGAACTCAGTTGAAAAGAAAAGAAAAAACAACAACTTTTGACTGCAAACAAATTTTAAAAAATGCAAACTTGCCAAGGAAGTAAAAAATATTAATTAAAAAAATATAGTTTACAAGATCCACAATTTTATAGTTTAAAAACTCAACCTATGTGTACATCACATTAAAACATGCAAAAATCACAACCATTTTCAAGTCTAATTATGCATCGTAAAGCTTACGATAACCCATGTAGAAGGTTTGAACAATTGGAACCTTTATTTTAGCATAAATTTATTGTTTTGTTAAATAATTCTACCTATATTCACAATTTTGTAAAAGTTTATATGGAATGCCAAGCAAGCCCATCCTTGGGTGGTACCACTGGGAATGTCACACCTTGACTTTCCTAGATCTATGAAACTTTCAAAAATCATAGAAAACACATAAATAAACATTTAATGAATACATTTATTAAATTCCATAGATTTTGAAATATCAATAATTTTGAGAATATTTTATATTTTAATGTTCTTAATCATTGCATCTAGAAAAAGTTTCAAGAACGTAACATTGATTTTTTTCCTTGAATTTTTGGTCAATAACACAAATTTCAAACATTGATTTTTTTTCCTTGAATTTTTGGTCAATAACACAAATTTCAAACATTGATTTTTTTCCTTGAATTTTTGGTCAATAACACAAATTTCAAACATGATTTCAAAATTTTGTTGTGAATTTTTTTTCTAACGTAATTTTTAAGTCATTACACTTTTAGTTTCTTATTAGGCAATTTGACTAAATATAATTTAGTTATGAATTTTCAAAGTTGAAATTATCGATTTTTTAAAGAAACATTTTAATTAAGAATATAAAATTTTAAAATTTCCAATTTCTTATTCCCAAATAAACTTCAAGCCATATGCAATGGATAAAAATGAAAAAATAATAATATATTTGTGGAAAAAAAAATGAAAGGGCCTAGGAAAATGATTTGGCTATTTTTGGTGCTTTAACCATTTTTTAAAGTGGTTGCTAATGGTACCACCCAAGGATGCGTTTGCCTTGTGACAATACACATTTAAATCACAATTGATTCATTTCACAAAAAAAGATCAGTAAAGGCATGATTGTAAAATGGGTTTACTATACCTTTATTTAATGTTGGAGCCTTCAATGTCTTTGGTGGCAAAATAGTTTTACCTAATCTCAAGTTGTCAAATTTTGAAAATATCACATAGACATTTGTTTTCGAAAGACAAGGAGATTCCAAAGAAATAGTTGTCTATATAAACATTAGATCCATTATCAAAACCATAAAAGTTCAAAACTTACAAAATTCAAAAAAGGGTAGACGTTGTAATAGCAAAAGATGAAAATGGTGCAAACCTTGATTTAAAAGCTTCAAAAGGTGAGGATGGTTTAAACCGTGGTTTAGAAGCTTTAAAAAACTTGGATGGTGTAGACCCTGATCAAAAAACTTCAACATCAAAAAGTTCAATTAAGTTGGGTAGATATAATTCACATAATTCTTGAAAAAAATCTTCATTCATAGAATATTTAGAACTCTTCTTGGAGTCAAGTTCATTATTATGAAATGTTGAAAATAGAAGCAAAAAAGGAAAGAAAAAGAGTACATTCAAAAAAAATAATATGGAAGAAACAAAAAAGCCATGTTGTCCATCTACACACAAATTGAAGGAAAATACAAGGTTGCAAATGAACAAAATTGCAAAATAAAATAAAAAACACTACCAACTCCTACACACAAATTTTTTTTTTAAAAATGACATCAAATAAAACAACACTAGAAACTTAAACAATAATAAGGAAAGAAAAAATAATAAGAAATATGAAAGAAGTTGATGCACTTTAGTTTTGACAATTTAGTATGCAAAATAGCCAAATGACAATGCATCTAGTAGAAAAAAAACAATTATGAAATCTGTGGAATTGTAATGATTAATTTATGAATGTGTCGCCAATTATGTTTCCAAAAACTTGTTTTCTTCCACTCAAAAGCTTCTTTTAATGGAAGGGACACAAGAAATGTGCATTTGAACAAAATGCAATAAAGATAAAAAATGTTGCACGAAATGCATGCATCAACGAAATACAATGCAAAAAAATAAGTGGCTAAACACCAATAGGTGAAAAAGAATAAGATTGATCATCATGATCTTCTGATGTATAGATAAGAAAAAAGAAAGCACATGTGTCAATAGTAAAAGAAACTTGCACAACAACGGGAAAAATAAATAAATAAATAAAAATAAACAAAAAAAACCAACACATTGCAACTAAGATGAATAAAAAGACAATGCAACAAAATGATGACATGTTTTGCACCAACAAAATTCAACAAAGAGGAAGAGTTTTGAGGACACAAGCACTTCAACAAATGTAATAGAAACGAAAATTTGGCCAAAGAAGTAAAAATCTGCACAACAATCAAAAAAACAAAAAATAAAAGACAAGTAAAGAAGAATAACACAAAATTGTAACAACTAAAATGATAAACAAAGAAGAAAAATGTCAAGATGCAATAGATGAAGATTAATGTTAACATAAAAACAAGCAAAGAAATAGAAGAATAAAAAACAAATGAAAACATAAACAAAAAACAAGTAGAGAAACAACACAAGGGATAGCATCTTGACTCCTCATACACTTCATTTTGCAACTTTTGTTTTATTAGTTCCACTTTATCGCAAAACCAATGATGAAAGAGAAAAATAGTTGGAAACAAAAACTAGACTATTTATAATCGCTTTATAATCATGACCCTTGTTGACATGGTGCCATTTAGTCATGTCAAAACATACTTTAGTAAACCCCTTCATAATCAAGCCCATTTTAGTCACATTCTTGTTGTTGTCACACATTTCTTAGTAACCATTTGTTTTAGTAAGAAACACCATTCGTTATAGTCACTATCACATTTGTTAATAGCACAAAATATTTGTAAAGTTATTTTTATAAATAAGATTATAATGGGGGAAATCTAGAACAAATATTAGGATTTTGTAAATTCTAGTTCCCTTTGGCAATGTTAGTGTTGCTTTGTGTTCAAATTTTGCAAAGTAATAACAATACACACAATTGAAAACAAAAGAAAAAGCAATAACTTTTTAGTGAAAACAAATAAAAAATATGTGAATTTGCCAAGGAAATAAAAAATCTTAATTAAGCACAACCATTTTCAAGTCTAATTATGCAACATAAAGCTTAAATAACCCATGTAGAAAATTTGAACAATTGGCACTTTTATTTTAGCATAAAATTGTTGTTTTGTAAAATATTTTTGCTTATATTCACAATCTTATAAAGGTTAATATGGAATGTTAGGCAAGCCCATCCTTGGGTGGTACCATTAAGAATGTCACACCTTGCTTTTCCTAGATCTATGAAACTTTTCAAAAATAATAGAAAACACATAAATAAACATTTTCATGAAAAAAATTTAATAAATACATTTATTAAATTCCATGGATTTTGAAATATCAATAATATTAAGAATATTTTATATTTTGATGTTCTTAATCATTGCATCTAGAAAAAGTTTCAAAAACATAACATTGATTTTCTTCCTTGAATTTTTGGTCAACAACACAAATTTCAAACATGATTTCAAAATTTTCTTGTGAATTTTTCTCCTAAGGTAATTTTTAAGTCATTACACTTTTAGTTTCTTATTAAATAGTTAATTGATTGAAAATAATTTAATTATGAATTTTCAAAATTGAAACTATCGATTTTTTAAAGAACCATTTTAATTAAGAATGTAAAATTTTAAAAGTTCCAATTTTTTATTCCCAAATAAACTTCAAGCCATATGCAATGGATAAACATGAAAAAATAATAATTTATAATTGTGAAAACATTTTTTTTTAAAAGCCCAGAAAAATGATTTGGCTATTTTTGGTGCCTTAACCATTCTTGACGGTGATTGCTGATGGTACCACCCAAGGATAGGTTTGCCTTATGACTATACATATTTAAATCACAATTCATTAATGTCAAAAAAAAAGATCATTAAAGGCATGATTGTAAAATGGGTTTACTATATTTTTATTCAACGTTGCAGCCTTCAATGTCTTTGGTGGAAAAATAATTATACCTAGTCTCAAGTTGTAAAAATTCGAAAATATCACATAGACATTTGCTTTCCGAAGACAAGGAGATTCAAAAGAAATAATTGTCTATATAAACATTAGATCCAATATCAAAACCACAAAAGTTCAAAACTTACAAAAATTGAAAAAAAGGGTAGATGTTGTAATAGCAAAAGATGAAAATGGTGCAAACCTTGATTTAAAACCTTCAAAAGGTGGGGATGGTTTAAACCTTGGTTTAGAAGCTTTAAAAAATGTGGATCGTGTAAACACTGATCCAAAAACTTCAACATCAAAAAGTTGGTTTAGTTGGGTAAATCTGATTCACATAATCTTTGAAAAAAATCTTCATTGATAGAATATTTAGAACTCTTCTTGGAATCAAGTTCATTATTATGAAATGTTGAAAAATAGAAGCAAAAAAGGAAAGAAAAAAATTACATTCAAAAGAAATAATATAGAAGACTCAAAAAAGCCATGTTGTCCATCTACACACAAATCGAAGGAAAATACAAGGTTACAAATGAACAAAATTGCAAAATAAAATAAAAAACACTACCAACTCCTACACACAAAAAAATAAAATAAAAATGACATCAAATAAAACAACACAAGAAACTTCCACAATAATAAGGAAAGAAAAAAATAATAAGGAATATGAAAGAAGTTGATGCCCTTTAGTTTTGACAATTTAGTATGCAAAATAGCTAAATGACAATGCATCTAGTAGAAAATATATATATATATAATCTGCGGAATTGTAACGATCTTTTTATGAATGTGTTGTCAATCATGTTTTTTAAAACTTGTTTTCTTCCACTCAAAAGCTTCTTTTAATGGAAGGGACACAAGAAATGTGCATTTGAACAAAATGCAATAAAGATAAAGAGTGTTGCACATAATGCATGCATCAACGAAATACAATGCAAAAAAAAATTGGTTAAACACTAAAATAGGTGAAGAAGAATAAGATTGATCATCATGATCTTCTAATGTATATATAAGAAAAAAGAAAGCACATGTGTCAATAGTAAAAGAAACTTGCACAACAATGGGAAAAAAAGATAAAAGAATAAAAATAAACAAGAAAGAAGCCAACACATTGCAACTGTGATGAATAAAAATACTATGCAACAAAATGATGACACATTTTGCACCAACAAAATTCAACAAAGAGGAAGAGTTTTAAGGACACAAGCACTTCAACAAATGCAATAGAAAGGAAAATTTGGCCAAGGAAGAAAAACTTTGCACAATAATCAAAAAACAAAAAATAAAAGACAAGTAAAGAAAAATAACACAAAATTGTAACAACTAAAATGATAAACAAAGAAGAAAAATGTCAAGATGCAATAAATGAAGATTAATGTCAACATAAAGACAAGCAAAGAACTAGAAGAATAAGAAACAAATGAAAGCATAAACAAGAAACAAGTAGAGAAACAACACAAGGGATAACATCTTGACTTTTCATACACTTCCTATTGCAACTTTTGTTTTATTAGTTCCATTTTATGGCAAAACCAATGATGAAAGAGAAAAATAGCTAGAAACAAAAACTAGACTATTTATTTATGTTAATGAAAGGTTTAAACCAATGTTGTGAAGGTATCCAATTTCCAATGTTAAAATCAAGGGTCCAAGGTGAATTTTATTAGTGACCCAAACCCAAGCTCATGTTCTTTTGTTGGAACCAACACACAAACCGAACATTGGAAATAATCTTTTATTAAATTTGGACCTAAAACTAGAACCATGAAAAAACATTCTTGAAAAAACAAGGGCATGTTTTTCAGATAAGGAAATTTATTTATTTTAGAAAAGTTGATAAGTAAGTTCAACCTCAAAATTGAATATTGATTTATTTTAGTTGTTGAAGTCCATATTTATATAAACAATTTCAATTTGTTGTTTTGGTTTTCGTGTTATTCCTCTTGGTTTTCTCACTCTTGGTCCTTTGTTTGTTAACATCTTTCCTAGTTTTATTGTTCTTATTATTTTGCTTGTCAACACCTCTCCTGGTTCTCAAATTTTGTTTGTTTTTAAAAAAAAATGTAGTCCTTGGTTTTATTGCTTTTCTCATTGGCACCTTTTTTGGTTTCATTATTTTTGTTCCTTTACTGGTTGGTGTCTTTCTTAAGATGTTGGCAAGTTACAATTTTCACAAAAAAATCTTACAATTTGATAGTCTTTAGTACCTATCCAAGTTTTGTGCATCATGGTGAAAATTTGAAAAATGGTCAAATTTTGGCAACAAAAAATAAAATAAAAATCAAAAGTAAAAAAAAGGGCTTTCAACCCCAAACTTCCAAGAAGAGGGTTCTAAACACTGAAGTGGTTTAAACAAACTAAACTTTGCCATAACATTGAATTTCATGTTTATTATTGGATATAACCATTACAACCTGGAATTTTCAAAATGAAAAAACCAAATGCCAAAGTTAAGATTTAAAATTTAATCAATTATTTGGTAGTCTATTGCTAAAATGGTAAAGGTCCTACAATATCGAATATTGAATAGAGTGTTCATTTTTCCCTACTGCTGCATATCATCCATTTCTATATTTCCTTACCTTTTCAACTTTGAACCCTCAACATGGGTTGAATATGATTCGCAAGTTGGGAAATGCACCTCTAGAGGCGTAGTTGCAAGTACTACTTTGATGGGTTGGAATCTTTTGACCTTGTGCACAACTTTACAACAACACATTCACTTTATCTCCAAGTCTACTCACCCATCTTTTCCAGTCCACAAATTTAGATGACCTTGCCACAAAAAAATGCAATCTTTATGATAACCCGTCACATTATTCAACCCAAGCGGTTTTTATATGCAACTTGAACAAAAGGTGACTCGACATACTTTCAACTTTGTTGTGACCCCACATACCTTCAATTCATTTTCTCTCCATACACGATAACATAACACGGCTTCTCTTTTTCATTCTTGACCCCCATTGCTCGTCTTCCAATACCTATGTATAGATAGGTCGTCTACATGGTCCATACGTCAATTTATGCATGGTAACCTATCACATGCATGAGATGATCAAATATGCCAGGCCATGTTCTGGGCATGGATGAGATCAAATCTTGATCCTTTGCTTTTGGAAGATGAGTAGATTCAAAAGAAATAGTTGTTTATATAAACATTAGATCCATTATCAAAACCACAAAAGTTCAAAACTTACAAAATATAAAAAAGGGTAAATGTTCTAATAGCAAAAGATGAAGATGATGTAAACCTTGATTTAAAACCTTCAAAAGGTGAGGATGGTTTAAACCTTGGTTTATAAGCTTTAAAAAGCGTGGATGGTGTAAACCCTGATCCCAAAACTTCAACATCAAAAAGTTGGTTAAGTTGGGTTAAATATAATTCACATAATCCTTGAAAAAAACTTCATTGATAGAATACTAAAAGCTTTTCTTGCAATCAAGTCCATTATCATGAAATGTTGAAAAATAGAAGAAAAAAGGAAAGAAAAAGACTACATTGAAAAGAAATAATGTGGAAGACTCAAAAAAGCCATGTTGTCCATCTACACACAAATTGAAGGAAAATACAAGCTTGCAAATGAACAAAATTGCAAAATAAAATAAAATAACATCACCAACTCCTACACACAAAAAATAAAAATAAAAATGACATCAAATAAAACAATACAAGAAACTTAAACAATAATAAAGAAAGAAAGAATAATAAGGAATATCAAAAGAAGTTGATGCACTTTAGTTTTGATGATTTAGTATGCAAAATAGCCAAATGACAATGCATCTAGTAGAAAAAAACAACTATGAAATTTCTAGAATTAGAATGATTCTTTTATGAATGTGTCACCAATTATGTTTTCAAAACTTGTTTTCTTCCACTCAAAAACTTCTTTTAATGGAAGGGATACAAGATATGTGCATTTGGACAAAATGCAATAAAGATAAGGAGTGTTGCACAAAATTCATGCATCAACGAAATACAATGCAAAAAAATAATCAACTAAACACCAAAATAGGTGAAGTAGAGTAAGATTGATCATCATGATCTTCTGATGTAAAGATAAGAAGAAAGAAAGCACATGTGTCAATAGTAAAAGAAACTTGCACAACAACGGGAAAAATAAAAATAAAAATAAAAATAAATAAGAAAGAAGTCGACACATCGCAACTATGATGAATAAAAAATACAATGCAACAAAATGATGACACGTTTTGCACCAACAAAATTCAACAAAGAGGAAAAGTTTTGAGGACACAAGCACTTCAACAAATGCCATAGAAAAGAAAATTTGGCCAAGGAAGAAAAAATTTGCACAACAATCAAAAAATGAAAGACAAGTAAAAAAAAATAACACAAAAATGTAACAACTAAAATGATAAACAAAGAAGAAAAATGTCAAGATGCAATAGATGAAGATTAATGTCAACATAAAGACAAGCAAATAAATAGAAGAATAAAAAGCAAATGAAAACATAAACAAGAAACAGGTACAGAAATAGCACAAGGGATAGCATCTTGACTCCTCATACACTTACTTTCGCAATTTTTGTTTTATTAGTTCCACTTTATGGCAAAACAAATGATGAAAAAAAAAATAGTTGCAAAGAAAAACTTTATGCTAATGAAAGGTTTAAACCAATGTTGTAAGGGTATCTAGTTTCCAATGTTAAATTGAGAGTTCAAGGTGAAGTTTTTGTGACCAACCCAAGCTCACGTCCTTTTGTTGAAACCAACACAAAAAACCGAACATTGGAAATAATCTTTCATTAAATTTGGACCTGAAACTAGAACCATGAAAAAACAAGGGCAGGTTTTTCAAGTTAGCAAATTTAATTTTTTTGGAAAAGTTGACAAGTGAGTTCAACCTCAAAGTTGAATATTGATTTATTTTAGTTGTTGAAGTCCATATTTATATAAACAATCTCAATTTGTTTTTTTGGTTTTCTTGGTATTTCTTGGTTTTCTCACTCTTGCTCCTTTGTTTGTTAACATCCTTTGTGGTTTTATTGTTCTTATTATTTTGCTTGTCAACACTTCTCCTGGTTCTAAATTTTTGCTTGTTTTTCTTTAGTGTAGTCCTTGGTTTTATTGCTTTTATTCTTTTGCCGATTGACACCTTTTCTGGTTTCATTATTCTTGTTCCTTTGCTCGTTGGTGTCTTCCCTAGGGTGTTGGCGAGCTATGTCTACACAAAAAATTGTCATAGTTTGATAATTTTTAATATCTATCCAAGTTTCATGCATCATGGTGAAAATTTGAAAAATGACCAGATTTTGACAAGAAAATTTGTTTTTTTTTCAAAAGTTAGAAAAAGGGGTTTGAACACCAAACTTCCAAGAACAGGGTTCTAAGCACTGAAGTGGTTTAAACAAACTAGACTTTGCCACAGCGTTGAATAACATATGTTTATTATTGGATATAACCATTACAACTTGGAATTTTCAGAATTAAAAAACCAAGTCTTGAAGTTAAGATTTAAAATTTAGTCAATTATTCGGCAGTCTATTCCCGAAATGGTAAAGGTCCTACAATATTGAATACAGTGTTCATTTTTCCCTACAGCTAGATATCATCCATTTCTATACTTTCTTACCTTTGAACTTTGAACCCTCAACATGGGTCGAATATGATTTGCTGGTTGGGAAATGCACCTCTAGAGGCGTGGCTGCAGGTACTGCTTTGATGGGTTAGAATCTTTTGACTTTGTGCACGACTTTACAACAACACATTCTCTACTCACCCATCTTTTCCACTCCACAAATTCAGGTGACCTTGCCACAAAATAATGCAATCTTTACGGTAACCCGTCATATTATTCAACCCAAGGGGTTTTTATATGCAACTTCTACAAAATGTGACCCGACATACCACCTTCAACTTTGCTGTGACCCCACATACCTTCAATTCATTTTCTCTCCATACAAGACAACATAACACGGCTTCTCTTTCTCATTCTTGACCCCCATTGCTCGTCTTCCAATATCTATGTATAAATAGGCCGTTTACATGGTTCATACATCAATTCATGCATCATAACCTATCACATGCATGATATGATCAAATATGCCAGGCCATGTTCTTGGCCTGGATGAGATCAAATCTTGATCCTTATGTCATGATAGGTTTAAGATGTTGTCTTTCTATAACAAAAATCTT
>Ga0116227_10013406_pt1 | contig 12897 bp, 9 predicted proteins | sample S1TSphgellanicum_FD_89693 | JGI IMG/M metagenome (GOLD analysis project Ga0116227, IMG submission 89693) | Host-associated microbial communities from peat moss isolated from Minnesota, USA - S1T2_Fb - Sphagnum magellanicum MG | ecosystem: Host-associated > Plants > Peat moss > Unclassified... | reverse complement strand
GCGGCCGGGCGGCCGGCGCTGCCGCCGGATGGCGCACGCCGTTCGGCGTGACAAAAATGCGCTCCGGCGCCAGCCCCTGGGCCAGATAGAGCTGCCGGTGCGCCTCGCTCGGCGACAGCAGCACCGCGGCACCGCGCAACACCTCCATCAGCAGATCATAGCGCGCGCGCAAATGCGCCGCCCCCGGCACGCAGGCTTCGCACACCCTGATGTCGATGCGCGTCTGGAAACAATAGGTGCCATCGCCCTGCACCATGAACTGCCGCGCGCACAGCCACCAGGCGTCGTGCAGCGTGACCACATAAGGAATGTCCCGCTCCAGACAGGCGACGGCCAGTGACGCGCTCAGCCCCTGGATGGCATGCAGATGCACCACATCCGGCCGCACCGCATCCAGCACCTCGCCGAAAGCGTGCCCCAGCGCCGGATTATCAAACCCTGCAATCGCGTCTGCCCCAGGCATCCGCATGCCCACCACCATCATCGGCGATGCGCCTGTCGTCGGCATGTCATAGCGCAGCAGCGCCTGGCCTGGCAGCAGATGCGGCTCGCCTTCGTCCAGCCCCGTGACGACGTGCACGCACGTGTCATCGCGCGCGTGCAGCCGTCTGGCCATTTCCTCGGCAACGATCGTGGCGCCGCCGAAACTTTTGGGCCAGAAATACACATTGGCGGCGAGCACGCGCAGCGCCGCCGGCGGCCGCGCATCCAGGCCCTCGAGCAGCGGCGCCACCTGCGCATGCGCCACTGACTCGGGCGCATAGCGCGCCAGCACGCTCAGCCGCGCCGCCTCCCCCAGCCGCGCCCGCAGGCCGGCATCGTCGGCCAGCGCCAGCAGTGCCGACTCCCACGCCGCATCGCCCTCGGCCAGCAAGCCGTTCACCCCGTCGGTGATGACGGCAGCAAAGGTCGCACGCGGCGAGCAGACCGAGGCCACGCCCAGCACGGCGGCTTCGAGAAATTTGATGTTGCTCTTGGCATCATTGAAAATCGTGTCTTCGAGCGGCGCGATGCTGATGTCGGCGTTGGCCAGCCACGCGAAATACGCCGCAAAATGGGTCTTTTGAACTCGCTCGACGCGGTCTGCGAGCGGTGCGAAATCGGGCGGCAAGGTCAGGTCGCCGACGATGCGCAGCCGCAGATTTGGCCGCGCACGCAAGGCGGCGAGCAGGCCGGGGGCGGCGACGGCAAAATCCGCATCATGCGTGCGCGTGCCCGAGCCATAGGTGATCACCACCGCCTCGCGTGCCGGCCGCGCCGGTGTGCGCAGCCGGTCGGCCAGCGAGAGCGTCTCGGCATCCAGCGCGTTTTCCACGATGTGCACCTCGGCCAGCCCCGCATCGCGCATCGCCTGCGCCAGCCGCGGCGTGGAGGCGATGCCCCGCCCGCAGGCGAGCATGGCGGCGCGGTAGAGCGGCACGCCGGAGAGGATGTTTTTGCGCAATTCCGCGTCCAGCCGGGCCAGATTGCGGTTCTGCAAATACTCGGCCGCATCAAAAATCAGATCATCCACCTCCCACCAGATCGGCAGGCGCAGACGCTTGCAGTCTTCGATCAGGGCGAGCACCGGCGGGAACCCCGGCACGCGATAGAAAATCGCGGCCGTGGCCAGCGACGCGGCGGCGCGGCAGGCGGCGGTGTCGTGCCAGTTCACCACCCGGCACGGGATGCCCAATGACGCAAAATGCGCCTGCTTCTGGAACACGCGGTATTTGGCGCATTGCGGCAGGGTGAGTTCGGCAATGATGAGGATGTTCGGCGCCAGCGTGCGGCCCGGCGGCTCGCTGAGCATCCGGCCATAGGCCGACTCCTGCCCGGCGGCCGGCGCCGGCGCCGACCCCGCAAGCTCGGCCTTGCCTGGCCGGTGGCGTCGCAGCCAGGCGCGGGCGCGCCGCGCGGCGGCCACCCACCCATCCTGCGCCGCAATCGCGCGCGCCCGTGCCAAGCCCGTGCGCAGCGGCAGGCCGAAGGGCGCCCGCCCGCGCGCCAGATCCACCAGCAAACGCGCCGGCGCGGTGGCGCGCCAGAACGCCGAGGCGCGCAGCGACAGCGCCTCGCGCCGCCAATCCCTGGCCTGGCCCGCCTCGGCGGCCGCGCGCTCAGCCTGCAGGCTGGCGCTCAGCCCCAGGGTTCGCACCAAATGGGCAAGCCGGGCATTATCCGCTGGACCGTTCTGGTCATCTGCCATGCCTACGCATGACAGGTTTCGGTTCGGCAAAGCAAGGGACCTGTCGCGAGCCTCATGGAAAGCGTGCCACACGGCGTGTGCCTGGCCTGCTCGGCGGTAACCTCCGGCGAAGGCGTCTGCCCCGCCTGCCGCTCGCCGCGCATCCGCCGCCACGCGCAAATCCTGTCGCTGACCGTGGCGCACGTGGATTGCGACGCTTTTTACGCCAGCGTGGAAAAACGCGGCTGCCCTGAACTCGCCGACCGCCCGGTGATCGTCGGCGGCGGCGTGCGCGGAGTCGTCACCACCGCCTGCTACATCGCCCGCCTCTCCGGCGTGCACAGCGCCATGCCCATGTTCAAGGCGCTCAAACTCTGTCCGGACGCGGTGGTGATAAAGCCGGATTTCGCCAAATACGTCGCCGCCGCGCGCGAGATCCGTGCGCTCATGCTAGCGCTGACGCCGCTGGTGCAGCCGCTCTCCATCGATGAGGCGGCGCTCGATCTCGCCGGCACGCAGGCGCTGCACGGCATGCCGCCGGCCGCCGTGCTCGCCCGCTTCGCCCGCATGGTGGAGGCGCAGGTAGGGGTGACGGTCTCGATCGGCCTCGCGCCGAACCGCCTGCTCGCCAAACTCGCCGCCGGCCGCGACAAGCCCCGCGGTTTTGCCGTCCTCGGCGACGAAGCAGCGTCCGTGCTCGCCCCCGAGCCGGTGGGCATCCTGCCCGGCGTCGGCCCCGCGCTGGAGCGACGCCTCTCCGCCCTCGGCCTGACCCGCGTCGGCCAGTTGCAGGCGCTCGACGAGCGCACCGCCCGCCGCCTGCTCGGCGACGACGGTTTTGCCCTCGTCCGCCGCGCCCGCGGCGAGGATTCGCGCCCGGTGCGCGCCGACGAAGGCGCCCGCTCGATCAGCGCCGAGACCACGTTTGGCGCCGACCTGTCCGCGCAAGCCGATCTCGAGCGGGAACTGTGGCGCCTGACCGAACGCCTCGCCGCGCGCCTGCGCGACAAGGGGTTCGCGGCCGCCGGCGTGGTGCTGAAACTGAAAACCGCCAGCTTCACGAGCCGCACCCGCACCGCCCGCCTGGCCCAGCCGAGCGTGCTGCCCGACACGCTGTTCGAAGCGGCGCGGGCGCTGCTGGCGCGCGAGGTGGATGGCACGAAATTCCGGCTCATCGGCATCGGCGCCTCGGGCCTGGCACCGCTCGCGGCGGCCGATCAGGGCGATCTGGCGGACCCGGATGCGGCCTTGCGCGTGGCGCGGCAGAGTGCCATCGACGCGCTTCGGGCTCGGTTTGGTGCGAACATTATTGGGAGGGGGCGTGGACGGAAGTAAGGAAGAAAGGACTTCTTTTTTGAAAAAAAGAAGCAAAAAACTTTTACCAATTTGCTCAGCGGCAAACACACGACGGAACCAAATGATCAAAAGTTTTTTGGTTCTTTTTTTCAAAAAAGAACATTCTTAAATTGCACGATCTCTCCATCATCGTCCCCTGCTACAACGAACGCAAAAACGTGGCGCCGTTAGTAGCAAGTCTGGACGCAGCCTTGCCCGGCATAAAGTGGGAGGCCGTATTCGTCGATGACGACAGCCCCGACGGCACGGCCGACGCGGTGCGGGCGATCGCGGCATCGGACGCGCGCGTCCGCTGCATCCGCCGCATCGGCCGCCGCGGCCTGGCCTCGGCCGTCATCGAGGGGATCCTGTCCTGCTCATCGCCCTACGTTGCCGTCATCGACGGCGATTTGCAGCACGACGAGACTCGCCTTCCGGCCATGCTGGAGACATTGCGCGCCGGTGCGGCCGATGTGGTTGTCGCAAGCCGGTTCGCTGCCGGCGGCGACGCCGCGGGTCTGGACGGCGCCTGGCGCCTGCGTCTGTCGAACATCGCCATCAGGGCGGCGCAAATGATGCTGCGCGCGCGCCTTACCGATCCGATGAGCGGCTATTTCATGCTGCCGCGGCCGCTGTTTGAATCCATTGCCCCGCGCCTCACCGGCGAGGGTTTTAAAATTCTGCTGGATTTGCTGCTATCCTCGCCACGCGCCTTGCAAGTGGTCGAGGTAGGCTCGGTATTCCGCGCCCGCACGGAGGGTGAGAGCAAGCTCAGTCCGCTGGTCATGCTGCAATTCGCCGCCCTGTTGCTGGACAAGTTTTTCGGCGGCCTGGTGCCGATGCGTTTCCTCTCCTTCGCGCTGGTCGGCGCTTTCGGCGTTCTGGTGCACCTGGCGGTGCTGTTCGCCGCCCTTGGTTCGGGAGCGGATTTCGGCACGGCGCAGACGGTGGCCACGCTCGTGGCCATGGTGGCGAATTTCCAGTTGAATAATGTCATCACCTACCGGGATAAGTGTCTGCGTGGCGGAAGATTGTGGCGTGGCCTGCTGGGTTTCATGATCGTCTGCGGCGTCGGCGCTGTGGCCAACATCGGCATCGCCCGCGCGCTCTATTACAACGGCGACGCATCGCGCATTCCGGCCGCGGTGATAGGGGCCGTGATCGGCGTGGTATGGAATTACGCCATGTCCTCCACGCTGGTCTGGGGCCGCCGCGCCCGCAAGGCACGGCCGTAAAACGTAGGGCGGAAAAGCGAAGCGCCTTCCGCCACAACCATCTCCCGACCGCGCGATTATTGCCGCGCGTGCCGAACTGCCGCTGAATGATCAATAAGTGAGCATGGCCACCAGCGCACGCCCTGCCGCCGTGTCGAGTTCGCGGGGCTCCAGCGTGCCGTCGTGATCGGCGTCCGCCTGCTTGAAATACGTCACGACAAGCGACGTATATTCCGCCTTGTCCAGCGTTGCATCATGGTCGCGGTCCGCCTTCTCCACGGTTTTGGACGCCACGATGCCGGTGAGTTCGGATTTGTCCAGAGTCGCCTCATGGTCCGTGTCCAGCGCATCGAATTTGGCCGAGGCGGCCTTCTTTGCTTCGTCGAGACTGATGCTGCCGTCATGGTCGGTATCGATCTTTGACATGACCAGGCTCTGGTCGCTCGGCGTGTTGTCGGCCGCCAGTGCGGCGGAGGAAAGCAGGGCGGACAGCAGGGCGAAGGCACAGGATTTCAGCATGACCAGACTATCCTTTGCGGCTAGAAGGTGACGCGAACGCCGCCGAAACCCCCGATCGGGGCAGCCGGCGAGTAGCTGCGCGGATTTGTAGCATTCGGTGCCTGCGAGAGAAAGACCGAATTAGTCGGCGAAAACGTGCCGTATGTATAATAGCGCGCATCCCCAATATTTTGAATCTGCCCGAACAGCTGCACATGCGGCAACAGCTGGTAGCTGGTATAAAAATTCGCGGTCACAAATCCCGGCAGGCGCGGCGTCAGATTCGCATCGTCGCCGAACAGATACTGGCCGCTCTGATAGATGCCGCTGCCGCCGATCAGCCACGCATTGGTCACCTGGTAGCTGACGCCGAACTTGATCTGGTTGGCCGGCACGCCGGGCAGCCGGTCGCCCGGCCGGATGGTGATATTCCCGTTCGCATCCGCATCCGGATTGCTGCCGCCATCTTCGACATAGGTCGTCTGGTAGGTGGCATCGGTAAAACTATAGTCGAAATAGACGCGCCAATGATCGGTTTGCAGCGCGATATCTGCATCCAGACCCTGGCGGCGCGTCTGGCCGATATTTTGAAAATAGGCGCGGCCGGTGGTGACGCTGTTGATGAAGGCGATGTCGTCATCCAGGTCCGTATGATAGAGGCTGAGATCATACGTCGCGCGTATCTGGCTTCCCGCATCAAAACCTCCGCGAACCCCGGCTTCGACGGTATGCGCAATCACCTGCTTGAGGTTCGGATCGCCGGTGAAGAAATTCGCCAGGCTGCAGGAATCCGCGGGGCTGGCGCAGGAGAGTTCCGCAGGCGTCGGCGCGCGGTTGGCTTCCGAATAGCTGGCATAAGCGGTCAGCCAGGGCGCGGCCTTGTAGGTGATGCCGGCGGCCGGATTGAACCGGGAATAAGAGTGCTGCCCCGTCAGATCACCGCCATTCTGATCGGCAAGGTCAATTTCGGCGTTGTTGAAGCGCCCGGAGACGGTGAGCGAAAGCGCCGGCAGGAGGGTAATCGTATCCGAAGCAAAAGCGCCGACATAGGCATCGCTGACGGCCACGCGCACCGGAATATCGTTGCCCGGCTCATCGATCAGCACGCCAGGCCCGATATAGATGCGCGTCACCGGGGTCAGCCCGCCGATATAGCCGTCGGCCGAAAACATCGTCTGCGCGCCATCAAAACTCACGCCGGCAACAGCATGGTTCTTGAGTCCCAGAAGCTCGCCGGTGTCGGTAATCTGGGCCGAAGCGCCGTAGCCATTGGTATTCGTGGTCTGCACATCCAGTTCCGAATACGGCCCGTTGCCCAGGAACGCCGGGATATACCCGCCGCCGCGCGTGGTGGAATAGACCCCCGGATCGCTGCACAACAGGCCGGAGCCGTCGTCGCAGGGCGTATCATTTGGCGAATTGCCGTTCACCACGCGCTGCTGCAAATACTGATAATAGGCAACCCCTTGCAGCGAGAGCGTATCGGACAGTGCAAAGTTCCCATTGAGATTCGCCGATATATAGCGGTTGGCAATCGCATTCGGCGCGGTGAATTGCGCCGCCGGATCGGCCGCCAGCAATTCGATCGGCGACGTTCCTGGTCCGTTGAGCACCGAGTTCGCCAGGGACAGATCAAAATGCAATTCGCTGGCATCGCTGCGGTGGCCGACATCAGCGTAAAAATTCTGGATGTCTGAGCTTTGCAGATCGCGCCAGCCACCCTGATGCAACTCGCTGCCGGCGACATAGACGGCGCTATTACCAAAAGCCTTGCCATACTGGAATTCGCCCTGCACCTGGCCGAACGACCCGCCGGACACATCAGCCTCCAGGCCCGTATAAGTAAAACCGTTTTTCAGCGCCACATTGAGCGAGCCGCCGAGCGCATTCAGGCCAAATACCGGGTTCGCGCCTTCAAGGTTGAGTTTGGCAACCGCAATGGCGGGGATTAGCTCCCAGTTCACCGTATCGCCGAACGGCTGGTTGAACCGCTCGCCGTTGACATACACCGCCAGCCCCTGCTCGCTGCCCTGCAACGGCGAAGCATTGAAACCGTGATACAGCAGCGAAGGCTGATACGGGTTGCCGGAGGCGGAATCGAGGCTGAGGCCGGGGATTTGTTCGTTGAGCGAATTCAGCAAATCGGGCGTGCCGTCGCGGGCAATGTCGGCGCTGCTGAGCACATTGGTCTCGGCCGGCACCAGGTCGCGGTCCACGCCGGCGCCGAGCAGCGGCGAGGTGCCGATGACGGTGATCTGCTCGGTGCTTCCCTGTGCGGCCAGCGGCGTTGGCAGGGCGATGGCGGCAATCAGCGGAATCATGCGTCGTAAGTCAGGCATTGGTGTTTCGGCCCTTTTGGTTTTTTGGCATAAGGCCGCTTGGCTCCAGGGCTGGCGATAGGTGGTTTTCCTGGATTGGGCGGGAATTTTTCCCGAAGGAAGAAGGTGTTCTTTTTTGAAAAAAAGAACCAAAAAACTTTTGGACATTTGCGTGCGTGCCGTCGATACAGCTCGGCCCAATGAATAAAAGTTTTTTGCTTCTTTTTTTCAAAAAAGAAGATTCTTTCTTTCTTTGGATATTTCATGTCCCTCCGCCAACGCCTACTGCTCGCAGTAACTGCCGCCCTGTTCTTAAGCTTCGCCGCCGGCACCTGGCTCACCGCGTGGCAAGCGGCGCATCTGGTGCGTGCGGAGGTTGCGGCCGCGCTCGACACCGGCCAGCGCAGTTTCGCCGCCGCCCCGGCCGAGGCGCTGGTGCGTTTCGTCGCCGGTTTCGACGGCAGCCGGCATGTCATGGCCGAGCTGTCGGTGGCGGGGCGGGTGATTGCGCGCTCCCGCCCGGCCGCGGTGTCGGTGCCCTCGCCCGCCTGGTTCGCCCGGCTGGCGGCGCCGGGGCTGGCGCCGGTTGACCTGCCGGTCGCGGGCGGCGCGCTGCGCCTGGTGCCGCTGCCGGCGAGCGAGACCGGCGAGCGGTGGAGCGAGGCACGGCGGCTGATCGGGTTGCTGGCATTCTCGTCGGCGCTGTCGGCTCTGCTGTGCGCGCTGACCACGGCATGGAGCCTGCGGCCTCTGGCCCCTCTGGGCGCGGCGATCGAGCGTCTGGGCCAGGGGCATGGCGCGCTGCTGGCCGAGCGCGGTCCGCCGGAGATTGCGCGCCTGGCATCCGCCTTCAACCGCATGCAGTCGGCCTTGGCGAGTGCCGCCGGCGAGAACCGGCGCCTCTCCGCGCAGCTCGACCGGCTGGCCGAGGAGGAGCGCGCCGAGCTGGCGCGCGACCTGCACGACGAGGCGGGTCCCCTCCTGTTCGCCATCACCGCCTGGGCCACGGCCGCGCGGATGCAGGCCGAAGCGGGCGACACGGATGCGGCGGGAGCGTCGCTGCGCTCGCTCGATACCGCGGCGGCGGCCTTGCAGCAGGCGGTGCGCGACCTGCTGCGCCGCCTGCGCGACAGCGCCCCCGTCACCACCGATCTACGCCCGTCGCTGGAGGAATTGGTCGAATTCTGGCGCGGCATAAGGCCGGACACGCGCTTCAGCCTGCACGTAGATGCGTCGGCCGAGGTGGCCGCCGAGCCGGCGAAGGCCGCCCTGCTTCGGGTCGCGCAGGAGGGGGTTTCCAATGCCATACGCCACGGCAACCCCTCGCTGGTCGAAATTGCCTTGCAGCACCACGCCGGCGGCCTGGCTTTGCGCGTCGCCGATGACGGGGCGGGCGGTCCCGCGGCCGGCGAGGGTTTCGGCCTGACGGGCATGGAGGAGAGGCTGCATTCGCTCGGCGGCACGCTCAGCATCTGCCGTGACGGCGGCTGGACTCTCACCGCCTGGGCGCCGGCCGCATGAAAATCCTCATCATCGACGACCACGCCATGCTCCGCGCCGGCCTGCGCCAGGTGCTGCAAGCCGGGCTCGGCGCCGAGCTGCGTGAAGCCGCCACCACCGAGGCGGCCTTGGAGGAGGCGGCCGCCTTCCGCCCGCAGCTCGCCGTGCTCGACATCGGCCTGCCCGGCCAGAGCGGCCTTTCCATCCTCCCGCCGCTCTCGGCGCTCGGCGTGCGCGTGGTGGTTCTCAGCGCCCACACGGAACCGCTCTACGCCCAGCGCGCGCTGACCGCCGGCGCCTACGGCTACGTCACCAAGAACGCCTCGCCGCACCTGGTGCTGGACGCGCTGCGCGCCGCGGCCGAGGGCCGCCGTTTCATCGAGCCCGAGGTGGCGCAGGATCTGGCCCTGCGCAACGTGGCCGCCGGCGGCAAGCTGGACCAGCTCACGCCGCGCGAGTTCGAGATTTTACGGCTTCTTGCTGCGGGCAAGAGTCTTTCGGAAATCGCCGCGTTGCTGGGCGTGAGCTACAAGACGGTGGCGAATCTTTCCAGCCTCATGCGCGCCAAGCTGGGGGCGACGCGCATGGCGGATTTGATACGGCTGGCGATTGGGGGGTGAGGACGGTTGCCATATACTCGGCAGCATGTGTGATCCACAGATTAGCGCAGACTAACACAGATGAAAGCGATGTGTCGTGGGGTGGATGTCGTGCCATACGCGCGACATCAGGCGTATTTGGACGACAATCGGCTCGGCCTGGCCTTTGAATCTCGTGCGCACAATAATAGCTCAAGACCCATCCCACCGCTGATCAGTTATCCGCCTTATTCCTTGTAGCGGTAGCCGATGCCATATAACGTCTCAAACTGATTGAACGTGCCGTCGGTCTGGCGGAATTTTTTGCGCACACGCTTGATGTGGCTGTCTATCGTTCTGTCATCGACATAGATGTTTTCGCCATATGCGGCGTCGATGAGCTGGTCGCGGGATTTGACCATGCCAGGGCGGGCGGCGAGCGCCTTGACGAGCAGGAATTCGGTGACGGTGAGCTGGATATCGCGGCCTTTCCAGATGCATTGATGCTTGGTCTCGTCCAGCACCAGATCGCCGCGCGCCAAAATGCCGCCGGCGGGAGCGCCGGAGCCTTCGGCGCGGCTGGTTTCGTTGCGCCTCAGGAGAGCGCGGATGCGTTCCAGCAGCAGGCGCTGGCTGAAGGGTTTGGTGATGTAGTCGTCGGCGCCAAGTCGCAGACCCATGAGCTCGTCCACCTCCTCGTCCTTGCTGGTGAGGAAGATGACCGGCATTTGCGTGCGCTGGCGGAGGCGTTGCAGAAGCTCCATGCCGTCCATGCGCGGCATTTTAATGTCCAGCACAGCGAGATCGACCGGCTTGGCGTTGAGCGCCTGGAGCGCGCTTTCACCGTCCGTGTAGGTGCGGACGGCGTAACCCTCCTGTTCCAGGGTCATGGAGACCGAGGTGAGGATGTTGCGGTCGTCGTCAACCAGTGCGATCGTATGTTTCATGGGGATCCTGCGACCTGGGCGGAGCCGTGTTCATAGGGGAATGCGGCATGGACAGCCAGGAAGGGTGTTCTTTTTTGAAAAAAAGAACCAAGAGTTTTGCACCTTGGCCGCGCCCCCTCCCGAGGGGCTCGGCCCAGGCCCAAAAGTTTTTTGCTTCTTTTTTTCAAAAAAGAAGTCCTTTCTTCCTTCCTTTGGAGCCACACATGCGCCACGAGCTGACCGAGAAAATTGTCCGTATCAAGATAGAGCGCGATCTGACCTGGTCGGGCCTTGCAGCCTTGGCCGAGGGTCTGTCCAAGGAGTATGTGACGGCCGCCCTGCTGGGCCAGATGCCGCTGCCACGCGCGGCTGCCGAGGCAATCGGTGAGCATCTCGGGCTGGATGCGTTCGAGATCAAGCTGCTGCAGGAGTCGCCGTATCGCGGGTCGCTGCCGACCGCGGTGCCGACGGATCCGGTGATCTACCGGTTTTATGAACTCGTCAGCGTTTATGGCACCACATTCAAGGCATTGATTGCCGAAGAGTTTGGCGACGGCATCATGAGCGCCATCGATTTCAAGATGGATCTCTCCCGTGAACCAAACCCTGCGGGCGACCGGGTGCATATTACGATGAGCGGCAAATTCCTGCCGTATAAGCAGTATTGAGCAGTACCTTGCCGGTTCGCTCCGCATTGGCGGAGGCGGAGGTCACGCCCGCCAGGCTGCGCCTGGTGGCGTTGATCGTGGCGTGCGCGCTATTCATGCAGAATTTGGATAGCACGGTAATTTCCACCGCCCTGCCGACGATGGCCCGCGCCTTCGGCGAGGACCCGGTGCATATGAACGTGGCGCTGACCTCGTATCTGTTTGCGCTGGCGCTGTTCGTGCCGGCGAGCGGGTGGATGGCGGACCGGTTCGGCACGCGCACAGTGTTTCGTGCCGCGATTGCGGTGTTCACTGTCGGTTCTGTGCTGTGTGGGCGTGCAGATTCTTTAGCGTTTCTGGTTGTCAGCCGGGTGATTCAGGGGGCGGGCGGGGCGATGATGCTGCCGGTGGGGCGCCTGGTGCTGCTGCGCACGGTGCCGAAAAACCGGCTGGTGGGGGCGATGGCCTGGGTGACGATGCCTGCGCTGATTGGCCCCGTGATCGGCCCGCCGGTGGGTGGGCTGATCGTGACTTACCTGTCCTGGCGCTGGATTTTCGACATTAATGTGCCGATTGGCGTGGCGGGGTTTATTCTCGTCAGCCTGTTCATCGCCGATGTTCGCGATCCGGCGCCGGGCAAGCTCGATGTGGTGGGCTTGCTGCTGAGCGGGTTTGCGCTGGCGGGTTTCATGGGTGTGCTGGAGCTGGTGGGGCGGCATCTGGTGCCGATCTCTATATTGGTGGTGGTGGGTGCCGGCGGCGTCTTGAGCGGATGCCTCTATGCTTTGCATGCGCGCCGTCAGCCGCGGCCGTTGTTGGATTTTTCGCTGTTCAGGTTGCCGACGTTTGCGGTGTCTGTGCTGGCGGGGTCGCTGTTTCGCGTCGGCGTGGGGGCGCAGCCTTTTCTGCTGCCGATGATGCTGCAACTGGGGTTCGGGTTTTCGCCGGCGCATAGCGGGGCGGTGACGTTTGCCAGCGCGCTCGGGGCAATCGGCATGAAGCCTGGCACGCAGTGGATGCTGCGGCGCTTCGGGTTCAAGCCGACGTTGGTGGTCAATGGCATGGTGTGCGCGCTGGGTCTGGCGGTGTGTGCGGCGTTCCGTCCGGCCTGGCCGATTGCGGCGATTTACGCTTGCCTGATGACGACGGGGTTTCTGCGCTCGCTGCAATTCACCGCCTATAATAGTATTGCGTATGCCGAGGTGCCGCCGGCGCGCATGAGTGCGGCGACCACGCTCTATTCGGCGATGCAGCAGGTGTCACTCACGGTGGGGATTCCGATCAGCGCCGGCGTGCTGATGCTGGCGCGCACGAGGGCGGGGCATGCGGTGCCGACACCCGCGGATTTCTCCGAAGCATTCCTGGTGGTGGCGGCCGTGTCGTTTCTGGCGGGACCTATGTCACTGATTCTCAAGCGTGATGCCGGCATGGAGATGAGCGGGCACCGGCGTTCCTGAGGGCGGGTAAATGCGCGGTTAAAGCATTGCAGCCATGCCCGAGTGCGTGCGTATGCGAAAACTCGCCGTCATCGAGTTGACACGTGTTTCGAGGGGGCCTAGATACCGCCTCACCGAAGCGCGCCGCAAAAATTGCTTGCGGAGTTGCAGAGGACGACTTAACATTCTCGGCCTTGGTTGAGATTGGCGACTGGACCGACGGTGTTTTTTCCTGAAAAGGAGCAAACGCTGGGTGGTTTGGTTTTGTTCTTTGACAG
>Ga0116227_10013405_pt1 | contig 12898 bp, 3 predicted proteins | sample S1TSphgellanicum_FD_89693 | JGI IMG/M metagenome (GOLD analysis project Ga0116227, IMG submission 89693) | Host-associated microbial communities from peat moss isolated from Minnesota, USA - S1T2_Fb - Sphagnum magellanicum MG | ecosystem: Host-associated > Plants > Peat moss > Unclassified... | reverse complement strand
GAGGCACCATGGTTATGTTGAATATTAATTATTCAATAATTCAATATTTTAATTGTTCAAATATGGAATATTCAATCTAACTTAATATTAATTAATCAATTATTGTTCATTTATTCAATAATTTGTGTATCATAGGTCAAAATCTTACAAAACTGCCTTCATAAATATTGAATAGATGTCATAAACAAAATTGTCATGGATAGTGCATAGCATAGCAAAACATTAATAGATTGTTATAAAATTGTTACCTAACAAAATATTTTAAAATTACATCCTTCCTGTCCCTTATTGTGATTCCTTCTCCTTTGCAAATCTTGCCTTAAATTGGATATACGCAAGTATCAGGAATGCCCATGTTGGAATGTTCTCTCATCTTTGCATTATCATGAATTTTGCAAACATTAAACAAAGTTGTCCATGAACCACATGAAATGTATAGAGCATCAATTTTATCATATTTTCTATTTCTTATAAATGGCCAACATGACCAAGATGGTTGATTATGCAAGTGTAATGTTCTGATTTTGTAGGAATCATGTAATTTCTTATCATGGAAGGATAACAACCCACACCTTCATCCACCAAACTTGCATGGCTACAAGCTAATAGAAGATAAACAAAATGATATCATCTAATGGCACACTTTCAAGTGAAAGCACACTATGGTGGATCAAAATGAACAATTGAAAGTTTAAAATCCAAATCTATTGTATTTTTCAATAAAAACATCTATATGCTATTGAAATTCAGTTTTTTTTTCCATGTCCAAGTTCACATCACCTTAATTTAAACCTTTTTAAAACACTTTTAAAACTTTTAAAATTTAAAAAAATAATTTTAATAATCAAATTGATTTTATTATTTTAAAATTTTTATTTTTAATTTTAAAAAAAATTAATTTTTTTTTTTTTTTTTTTTAAAATAAATCTTAAGTGTTGGGTTCATTCATAGTTGGGGTTCCAAAAAAAGGAATAAAGATTTTTTCAAGGCAATTTATTACAAATAATATTTACATGAAACAAATTTGAAATGAGAAAATTTAAATAATATAAAATAAAATAAGGATGAAAGCAAACTACATGGGGTCAACTTGGGTAGTTTCATGACATGTACATAAAATATACACCTCCAAAATGTGTTGCATTTAATTTTGGGTTTCACTTTTAGTGTTTTGGCTTCATGTTTTGATTTTCACAAAATTAATGTTATCCAATATTTTGAAAAAATAAATAAATTTAAAATATTATATTGAAAGAATAATGGGTTTAATAATGGTATATGCAATATAATAAAACCTTTTTTTTTAATTGCATTTTATTTGAATGGAAATTTTTTAAATGACCCACCTCACATTTCTCGTCATCTTCCATTTGAAAATGATTATTTGTAAACAAATTACTTTATCATATACTTATGGTCATCGCCTTTAAAAAAACCCATTTGTGATATAATAATTATCAAACTTTTCACATGGCTCACAAACTTATTTCAATCATATGAAATCACAATGTTTAGTAGATACTACAAATTTCATAAAAATTAAAAGTCATTTCAATCATTTTAAAATATATATTTATATTTTTTAAGAGCTTATGATATTTTTTGAAATATAATTTAACATTACATCATATGAATTTTTTATTTTTATTTTTAGCATTTGGCTTCCCTGGGTTTTAACTTATCATAATATGTGAAATATTGTGAAAATCCTTCATGATAATGACATGGTTGAAATTCAAACATGGGACCTTTGAAAAATAATACAATGTGACAACAATCTTGCCCCCAACCCCCTCCCTTGCCACTTTAATATGCTTCACCTATAATTCATGTGGCAATGGTGATTTTTCCCATGCATACACAATTGTGCATCAATATTTTGGTTTATAAACAAAAATGCTAAAAATGCCAAAATCTATTTCTATGGATTTGACCAAACATGTATTTTGCATGATTATTTCCTACACATGTGACATAACATGTATTTAATTAATTTTGGATTGAAATGTTAATTTTAAATTTAATTCAACATGGTGAGTGCAAGGAGGGCCAACTAATGTTGAATAAATTCAATAAGGGAGACAACATGCACCCTTGGTGATTGGTTGGAAAGGACTCAATATTACCAAATGTGATGATGTGGTAGTTGTCAAACCAGTGTACTTGTTGGATGAAAATTTGAATCCAATGTTCAACACATAATTTTTTCCTTTAACTTAGAGTTATCCTGGCTTCTCTTTTCACTTGAATGCCCTAGGGTTTACACCTACTTTCATAATTTCTTTTATTTTTGTTACTTTCTTACTCTTTGATATTCAATCATTTCATTCAAATGTCATATGGTCAAACTTGTTTCTCACGTGGCCTACATATGTAACTTCAACTTGGTATATTGATGAAAAAAATTGTGATTATTGATCATGATCTAAATAGAATATATATTTGAAGGTTTTCATGCATCACTTAGTTTTGATGATCGAAGTTTTTTTTTCATGTCTTATGTTATGGATATGGATGCACAAACTCTCCAAGTTCTAAGGTCATATTTTTCAAGCACCAAATCAAAGAGTTTTTTGTTAATGTCAAAAAGTCAAAAGTGGTAGAGGGTTGAATCCAAAACCAAATCTTACCAAAAACATGTTACAAAAATGGATTTGGAAGAGTGTTTTGCAAAGGTGACCAAGTTTAAAACTAAAAATTGCAACTTGCATCCAAGAACCAAATGTGAACTTGTAAGTTTATACACTCAAATATATGGCACATCACATGTTATAAATAATGAATTTATATCATGGGTAATGAAAGGGGTACATAACATAGTTAAAAAACATCTAGATTAATTGGGCGAAAGCAATTGTGTGCACTATAAAAGAGAAAGCCCGTAGGGAAATACTAAACAAGATTATGAAAGCACAAGCCACTAAGTTGCAACCAAGTTCAAAATTGAATGGAGGTGAGGGTTCTTGCAAGTTTGAAGGTGATGTGTTGTGGAAAGGGCCCAATTCTATAAAACCGCATTTACATAACGTTCAGTGTCCATATGGTGTTTCATTAACAAAGTTGAAGCTATTCCACAAAAAAAAATCACCAATTTATAACATTTCTAAATGGTTGAAAAGACATGGGGATAAAACATTATTTTGCACACCATTAACAATGTTAACAACCCACTATATGATGCAAATATCACTTCAAACACCCAATAAGAAAATAGTAAATGAAACTAATGGTACATGGATGTGTCAGTAGGACTCGTTATAAAAATAGTACTTTTTCATTTTTTAGTTTTTTTTGGTTTTTAATTGTTAAATGTGTTTCAAAACCTTTTCATGGATCAGTGTTCTTGTTGGTTGTTCTTGATTTTTTCTTAATAGAATTTGTATTATAATCTTACAATGTCTATAGGTTTATTCAACTCCCATTCATTTGGAAAAGTTGTTAGGGCAAGATTCTTAAATCATGTGATGATGATGTTCCATAGACTACCAAGCTATTTTGCATTCTGAGTTGACAATAACTACAAAAGAGAGCCATGAATCTTTAGAGTGAAAAATCTTGGTTTTCAAAGAAGTTGATAAGGTTGTGCTTCAACATGAACAATCACAAACTAATTACGATGCAAGCCCATGATAGCTTCAATGTTGTTGAAATTGATTTTAAACAAAAGTTTATAAAGTTGACAAGCCAAGTTAGGAGGTTTTTAGATCTTTGATTATTGTATTTAGTTGGTAAATTTGCATAACAAGGCCAATTTAAATATTGTTGGTGTTCTTTCTCAGGGAACACAAGGTTGGTTGCAAGTGTGGTAATTTTGGATTGGAAGTATTGTAAAAGCACACCTTAATGTGTATACCACAAGTTAAAAGAATCCTAAAAAAAATTGGATGTTCTTACACAAAAATTGCAAAGTGTAAAAAATTAATTAAAAACATCCCAATTATGTAATTACCCAATTAGTAACAACAACAATAATATTTAATATAATAATGATGATGATTATTATTATTATTAGTATTATTATACATTAGTTTTAGATTCCAAATTATAGTTGATATTATTACTTATTATTATTAAGTATAATAGTTAATATACCTAGTAGATAAACTATGTTAAGATAAAACTACCCATCATTGATTCTAGGCTGATCATTGAAAAATTTTGAATTTTTATTGTTTCTTGTTTATTTTGTGTGATGTAAAACATCATGGGTAAACTTTAAATTATATGTTGCAAATTCAAATGCAAAGGAACAATATTAAAAAAGCACATAGTTTTTTCTAAATAAAAAATGACCTTTTATTTTTAAACTTCATATTTTCCTTGTTTCTTATTTGTTTTTAGCGATTTAAAGTGTTATGGGTGCACCAAGTTAAGATCTATATTAATTATTTGAGATCTATAGGTAAATGAATAGAACAAAAAAAACCATGAAGAAGATGAATGTACTAAATGTTAAAATGTGAATTAAATCATGACCAACCATTGAACTTGCAAGTTACTTTTGACAACCATATCTTCTTCATTTTATCTCCTTTTTGAATAATCTAAATGGATGTGGTTGCACCAAATCAAGGTCGAAAAAAACCTTTTGCATTGAAAGGTAAAAGACAATATATAAGATCTAAAACTCCTTGAAAACTTAAATGCTTATTCATTTACTTGTCTTGTAGTAAATAAAGGTGAGTTGTAAATGAGTTGCAACTAGGATGTGACTATTTTTCTTATCCCATATTGTTTGTCCTACTTTTTTTGAAGTTTATAATTAAGTGCACTAGAAGTATTAAAATAAGTGACATTTGGAATAAGCCAATAATTTTTTTTTGGCTTTAAATGTTAAACCCAAAGTAAAATAAAATTATCCTAAATGACCTACCTACCTAGCTTAAGCCTACCCATTTATTTATTTAAGCCTAACTACTTACCTACTTAACTTAAGAAATGTAAGTAACACTAGAAGAAAAACATGTATTTTCGACTTGTTTTTGCAATTAAAATTTAGTCGTAAATGACATTTGCAACTAAAGTCTCATTAGTTGCCTTGGACAAGTCACAAGAGACGTTAGTTGCAAATGACAAGGGCTATTGAATGAAAAAAAAAGTCAACAAATACAAGTTCATCCTTTGACTCCATTGTGTACATGTTGTCACATGCGACTACAATGTAACTATTTTTGTCACAATTGAGGCAAATGATGTGTTGCCACGTGTTTTAATATTGAATTATTTAAAATATAATTATTATTAGTGTTTTGAAATAATTTAGGATGTTCAATTCAAATGCTTGGATGATCCTATATTATGACACATGGCCCAATGTAAATATGCCATGTGTCACCTTTAAAATGAAATTAATACAAAATATTTATATTAAGTTGGTACGTGCTTAGGTAGGTACATAAATAGGTGCCTATAAACCTAGGTTACCTACCTACCTACCTACCTACTTAGGTAAAAAAGTAAATCAGTAGGTCTACCTTCCTAGGTTAAATACCTATTCATATAAGTAGACATTTAAGTAGGTAGGTACATAGGTTGATCTAGGTGGGTAAATCATACTATTTACCCACTTAGTCAAATAAATAAGTAGGTTGAGGAGGTTGATAGTTTAAAATTGTGCATAACTTTTCTCTTTATTTTGGGTTAAGCCTTTTGATTAGCTCATCCCATGTGCAAAATTTTCTTAATGTGAAATTTGATAACCACACCCCTTGTTGTATAGTGTTCAAAATAGGAATGGAGAACAAACAATATGGCATAAGTTTTGAAGTTATAATTTCTTCACAAACTAAATTGCAACTCCAAAACTTTCCTCATGCCTTTCGTTCATAGTTTTTAAATTCATAAAGAATTCAAGTACATGGTTCACCAGATAATTAGATAACCATTAAATAATAATGATTAAATTTAATATATATTTACGATATAAGCTATACACTACAAATATTAAATATTCATTATCAACTATTTAAATAAATAATAACTTCTTAATATTTAACTAACTAATTATTTTATTTTTCACAAGTTGTTAACACATAATTCAAAGATAAATTAAAAAATAAAATATTTTATTGCTTTTTAATATCTAGTCGAATTATAAATAATTTAATTGATGTAAAAAAAAATTGTTATAGTAATTTTTAAAATAAGTGTTTAAATTTATTTTTTCAACTTATAAATAATGAACGAACAATTGTTATTTAAAAAATTCCTACATGATTTTTTTATTAAATAAATATTAAAATAGTTACATTAATTAATATATATTTAATTTAATTTTTTGAAATTTTTTATAATAGATAAATATTTACAGAATTTTATTTTAATTTTAAAAATTACTTTATAATAATTCCTGAAATTACAATCATTACAATAATTATTTTAACTACATTATAATCTTTCCAAAATTTTAATTCAGATTTAAAGTTATAAGTTACAGATTATGAATAATTATGTTCTATTAAAAAATAATTATGCATATACTATAATTAATTCTTATCTGAAGTAATTACAATGATTTTAAAGTAATGTAACATTAATAACAGTAATTAATTTCTTTTACTGCAAGAATATAAAATATAAATTGTAAAAATCTATGTTTTAAAAATAATTATTTAGTGTAACTTATAAGTAATAAATATAATCATTTATAATTATTTATAAAAGTGATTCATTATGGATAACACTAGTAGAAAAAAGCCTTAAAAGTCAATTGATAATTTTTTGAATTCAAATATTATTCTTAGATTTCAAAAAAAAATTGATGATTAGAATATCATTTTTTAGATGACATAAGTCTTTAAATTTAAATAAATAATTTCAGAATTGAAATGTCAGTTTTGAGATTCAAAGTTGAAATATCCATTTTTAGACTCAATTAAAAAAATTCTGAATTGAAATATTAATTCTGAGAATCCAAAATAGTAATTTGGAATTGCAATTTCAAGTTTCAAACCAAAAAAGTTTTGAAATTTAAATTTAAGAACTCAAATTTGAAATATTAATTGTTAGAATCAAAAATAATAATTTAGAATTAAAATATCAAATAATTAAACAAAGAATTCCAATAACAATTTTTAGATTCAAATGTTTTTAAATTATATATATATAATGAATAATGAATTCCAATAGCAATTTTCAAAATTGAAACATCAATTTTAATGTTTAAATATAATTTTCATAATTTGAATTATAACTTTATACTAAAACATATATTTTTGAATAAAATTATAAATTTTAAGAGTTCATATTTAAAGCTTCAAATTCAAATATTGATTTTTAGATTCAAATAAAATGTTTCAGAATTGGAATAACAATTTTCAGTATTGAAATATTTGTTTTCAGATTTGAAAACAATGTTCAGAGTTCAAATATTGAATTTTAGATTCAAATAAAATGTTTTAGAATTTGAATAACAATTTTTAAACTCAAATAATGATTTTTAATTAAACAGAAAAATCAGAATGAAAATAATATATTCAAATTCACATAAATGATTCTTAATTAAAATATCAATTTTGAAATTCAAATATATATACATTTCATAACTGAAATATTAATTTTCAGATTTGAATGATAAATTTTAGACCAGATATTAATTTTTTAATTCATTATATGAACAATATACATACACACACATAATTAATATATATGATATATGTAATATATCGTAAATATAATTTTAATACATACATAGAAAATACACCACGATGTCACCATAGAATACCTTTAAAATGTGGCTAATTTGGTGACTATTGCAATTAATGGGACATATCAATTTATTCATGGATGAATATCAACCTAAAAGTTATCCAACTGATAGGATGAAGTTTTCAATCATTGCATTATAGTTGTAAGGGTGACCAAAATAGTTGAAATTTGATCTTATAGTTATAAATACTCCCAAACTTAGTCATAAACGATAACAAGTCACATGTAGTTGCAAACAGAGTGGTTACGTTTTGACTAATTTCTACTAGTGTAGTAATGTTTAATTACCTATTTTAGGCTATTTATTAATTGACCTAAATGCCACATGTTAATGTCTTATCGGCCCTACGTTGAATGATATAAATTATACTAATAAAAATATTCAAATAAATTAGAATAATATTGAAATAAATTTTAAATTGTTATGTGTCCATTGATGATTTGTTAACAAGTCATTATCACATCCATACATCATTGCCTATGTAGTTGCATGATAGTTACAACATAATGACACAATAGTTACAACATAATGGCACAATAGTTGTAACATAGTTGCACAAGTTGCATATGTATACAATTTCATATATGGTGAATTGTGCCATTACAACTCATGCAACTCATTTGATAACGTTCAAGCTATAGAAATATGTTGAGTTACAAGTGATCATTGCAATTCAAGATTGCAATTAAAACCCAATTGCAAACCTAGTTACAACATACCTATTTTTTCATAATGCAAGTTATGTAGCTAAAATGTTTAAAGGTGGTGATTTATCAATTTGGCCCTAGCTAATTTTGCACCATGCTTGCCTTCCAATGTCTGAACTATTTTTCAATGAGAAACCTTGTGGATTTTGTAAAAAATGGTACCAATGTTGGGATATAGTTATGACATTTTGTAAACATACATATAATCACCCCTTTTGCTTGGGTGAGCTTTTTAAACAACAAAACAAGTGCGTTCTTTATGACCATCTACCACATTTTAATTAGTGGTGTACCTGGGGTTTTAGAGATGAAGTGAATGGGTTGGTTGTTAAATTGCACTTACAAGAACTACATGAAAAGGTCAAGAAAACACTCAAATTGAGTATGAAAATGAACTTTTCTATAATTAAGTGTTGGCCAAAATTCTTACTGGGAAAATTTTTTAATTGAATAATTGTCCTTAATGTTACTAAGGATGATTGTAATGTTGAAGTTTGTAATGTTGAAGGTTTTGATGTTTTTTCTAACCTAATTGCTTTAGCATTCATAATTTATGTTGAATTTTTGGTAATCCTTTTATTAGTTCCTTCATTGATGTAGTCATTACAAATGTGCTTAGGGTTGGTTAGGTATCATTTACTTGTTCTTTGGCTTGATCGTTTTAGGACTAGAGTGTTAAATGTTTGTTCATTTCTTACATTTTATTGCTTATGTGAGTGCTTTGGTCCTTGATGTTGCTTATGTGATTACTTTGGTCCTTGAGGTTGTTATTTCTTGTGTTTTTAAATTTCTTTTAATGTTTTAATGTTAAATGTGTGATGAGTGCTTAATTTATTTCCTTATTTTTCAAAAGATTGATTATTTTAACATTATTTGTGCTAATACTCATTTGTCTCCTTAGTTTTCCTAAATTGACTGCAATTACAATTATAATTCTTACCTTATTGCTTTAACTTAGATGGGCTACTCAGGGTGCTTATGGTACCAATGCTAAATGTGTTTATGAGGTTTCATTTGGTAGTTGCAAATCAAGGTTGTTCATTCAATTTGGTTTTAGTGTCTATATGGTGTCAATTGCTTGTGCATGGGATGTCTTTGAATTGAAGCATATATATTGAACTTGGTTTTACTAGTAAATAATTCATTGAAACGAATAACATTAATTGGGGCTATGGCAAACTTTTGTAGCCTTTTGGAGTTGGTTTCATTCAAAGGTGGCCTTTGTAAAACACCTTTTGGATCTTCACCAATCATCAACAAAGATGAAATTGAGTCGAGCCTTTTAAAGCCACAAGATAATGTGAGACTAACATGTAGAAAATGAAAGTTGTTTGAAATGTAAGGACCTCCAAAGGCCATTCTTCCATTTTGCAAAGAAAAATAAAAGTTCACAAGATGTGTTTATAGATGGCTATATAAAGTTTTAAGAGAATTGTTTGCAAATGGTAATGATTCAAGGCCTCCCAATAGAAGTGATTGTAAATGGTGAATTATCATGTAATGCTTTGAACTTTGGCATACTTTAATACAATTGTTCAATGATTGGTTGCATTGAATTGGTTTCCATTGATCTAGTGATTGATTTCACTAAATTAGTTGCACATTTCATTGAATTGGTTGAAATGAAGTGGTTATGTATGGGTGAAATGGTTATCTCAAGCTTTGTCCTATTTGAAATCACTAGGGGTTCATTTCCCACCCTTATCATTCTTTTCCATGAACAAAGGTGTTATACATTCAATATCAATTAATAGATGATACAAGCGGTGGACAAACCCATCCTTGGGTGGTACCATTAAGAATGTCACACCTTGATTTTCCTAGACTTATCAAACTTTTAAAAACCATAGGAAACATGTAAATAATTTTTTTCATAAGTACATTTATTAGGTTTCATAGATTTTAAAATTTCAATAATAGAATATTGTGTATTTTGATGTTGTTAATCATTACATTTTTAAAAAAAATTCAAGAACATAATGTTAATTCTTTTCTTTGAACTTTTTGGTTATGGACACAAATTTGAAACATGATTTGAAAATTTTCTTGAACATTTTTTCTTAAGGTAATCGTGAAGTTTATCTTTATATATTTTTTACTAGACAATTTATTGAGTAATTATAACTTAATTATGAATTTCCAAAGTTAAGGCTATTGATTCTTGAAACAACCATTTCTATTAGGATTTATTTTTTTTAATTTCATTTTTTAATTCCAAAATAAACTTCAAACCATATATTAAAGCATGCAATGGATAAACATGAGAAAGAAAAAAATTATAATTGTGAAAATGTTTTTTTAAAAAGGCTTAGGAAAATGATTTGGCCACTTTTGGTTCCTTAAAGAATTCCTTGAGGTGGTTTTTAGTGGTACCACCTTAAGATGGGTTTGCCATAATGTACACAATTATAAATAAGGTGATTTGCAATTTTGCATTTAACAAATAGTTCATTATTTAAGGATCCTTCTGTGTGGAATTCGATTTGCATTTTATGCATAATAAGGAATCTCTTTCGCATTCCCTTTATGTGGAGTTGTATTTATAAATATAAAAACACATGATACATATATGGGGATGAAAGCATGGTAAAGTGTACAACTAAAAGTATTTGCCAGTCTACTTGTCAAATGAACAAAATGTAGGACCAAAACCCATCACAAAATTATTATACATTCACTATTTTTAGTTAAATGATAAATAACAAGATATTTCTTCATTATTATGCATTAAATTTAAAATTTTGCATTCTAAAAGTAGGTTTCAAGTAGATTTTTTAAAATGCAAATAACTTCTAAAATCTACTTTCTACAATGTAACATTTAATTCAAGTACGTGTCAAGTATATTCTACCAAAGAGAAAGTAGACTTGTTTTTTTGGTGAGCCCCTTGAATATACAATGAACTTCATGCTATAATTTCATACATGTATATTTCTAATGAAAAGTAAGTTTGAACACCATATTGACTAGTCAATTTCAAACATACTTATTCTTTAGTTTTATTATTCCAAAGTTTTTGAGATTTTGTAATTGATTTACAATAATCCCAATTAAAGGTTCCATAGTTTCAAAATGAAATTCAAGTAAAATTTGAATATGCTTCTTGTGTTTTTGTGAAAAACTACCTTTTTTTTAACTTGATATTGTTTTGACAACTTTTTCTATATACTTTACCATGCTTTCACCCATGGCTATGAATTGGGTTATGTATATGTTGTAGACATTGTTATGCATCCATATGTTAAGAAAATTTGGAATTGAATTGTGATATTTTCATAGAATTTCATTATCTAATCTTAGCTTGCTATTATGGACATTTGTAGATGAAGGTATGTAAAATTTTGCAACTCCACAAATGGTAAAGAAACTAAAAAAAAACTTGGATGGTATTTAGGTTATGGTCAAAGTTGATTGTAGTGGGAAGGTTGTAAAAAAAAAAAAAGGACCAAATATTCATTCCAAAAACAAAAGGCACCTACACTTAACACTTCAACCAATAAGAGAAATGCCTCTCTGACCTCCTTGTCAAATGTACCTTGTGTTTCAACTACAAGTGATAATGTTTTATTCCATTTGTTTTGAAGGATTTTGCTCCATATAATGGCATTGTATTGTTACATCATATGTTACAATTTTGTTACAATAATTTATAAGACTTCTAGAATTTGATTCAATTTATTTTTAAGGTTCATCCACCCAATGGAAAACTACAAATCGATAAAGACCTTTTTGAATTCATAGAATGCTCATCAATTCACATAATTTGTTTATGTATTTGATTAAACGAAAAGACTAGAACTCAGTCATATGAGTAAAATACCACATAGGATGAAGCTCCTTATAAATGTCCAAACCTAGTAAGAAACCATGGTGTTTAAAGCCAAAACAACACAAAAAACATTGGGGTGCCAAAGTTGATAATGGTGTTTGTACACAAGGCCAATCTGAAAAAACTTCAATTGTTAGAACACAAACTAAAACAAAGTGAACTTTCAAGTTTCATTATGTGGTATAATTTGAACTTGAACAAATGGTATGAGAATGTTAGAATTGCCATGAATTTCCTCATGCTTGTTGATTCAAACATATATGCAAAAGGGTAAAGATTCCATGCGGGATCATTGGATCTTTGTAAAATCTTCTTGTGTGATATCACTTTGTAGCATTTGAGTTCAATAAATTTTTTTTCGGCCCACACATAGCTCACAAGTGTAATGTTTTGTAGAAATTAAGTCACACTTTCCAAATCATGTTTACTTTTCAAATTCTATACATAGTAAGTTGTTGGTGGGAGCAAACAAATCCAAGTGGAAACCCTATATATTACATATAGTAAAAGATGTCGTGAGAGTAGCACTATTTATAGCACGACCCAGGAGGAGGAAGAGGAGGTATCCAATTCCAACAACAACAACATAAGATCAGGAACTAGACTTGGCCCTGGCAGGTTGCAACAACAATTCTCTGAGGTGAAGAATTACAT
>Ga0116227_10013404_pt1 | contig 12898 bp, 10 predicted proteins | sample S1TSphgellanicum_FD_89693 | JGI IMG/M metagenome (GOLD analysis project Ga0116227, IMG submission 89693) | Host-associated microbial communities from peat moss isolated from Minnesota, USA - S1T2_Fb - Sphagnum magellanicum MG | ecosystem: Host-associated > Plants > Peat moss > Unclassified... | reverse complement strand
GGGGGGGAAGGTTTTTATATCCGCCTATGGTGCGGTGGGAGAGGGATGCGATCTGACCGTCATTCCTACCCTTCGGACGGTTACAATGCTTTGTGGAGACGGTTTGTACACGAAAACCGTGGTGGTCCAACCCCCGTCACAGACTGACACCAATCGCCCATTGCTTCACCGGCCTCTCTCTCCCCCACCCCCCAAAACCCCCGTCAGACAGACAGACGGACGTAGTGAATTAATATATAAGATGTGCCTATATTAGGATATAAGAATAGTTCCAAAATCAATAAACTCGCCTTATAAAAGGAACATGGACAAGGAGCTTGCAAGTCCCAACCAAGCAAGCATTGTGGTCCTTCACAATTGTTTAAATGATTTCTTGAGAAGGTGTTGATTTGCCTCCATCAACATGCATCTCATTTTTGAAACCAAAGTGTCCTCTTTGAATGGTTCTTATGTCAATTTGTGTTCCTACTAATCTTCCAAATACATAGTTGACCAACAATCTTCAAACATTGGCAACTCCTTTTTATTGGACACCAATTTGACAAAACTATTGTAACTTGGTGGAAGAACATCAAAAACTTGCAGCTTTAAAATTATGCTTACCTCCAAAAGGTCTCCAAGCTTAACACTTAGTTGATCAAGATATTATTACGAACCATGCACATGAACTTAAAGATAGGTCTTCCCCTTCTAAGGTTTGAAATTTTGTTATGAAATATCAATATTTTTGAAATCTCCCAACATCCTCTTGGTGTTATGATCATGAGGTAATGGACAATTTGGTCTCTCACATATAGTTTGACATTAGACATTGCTTTAATTTCTATTTCTTGAACATATCCACCTCCAAGGTTGCAAAAAACCACTTAGATGTGTGAAATTGTATTATTAGGGTTTCATTCAACCAAATTTCAAAGATCTTCCCTTCTAAATGGTTTGAATTTTGAACTTCCAACTTGCATAGCTCACCTCCCCCACCAACTTATTGAATTTTGAGATGTAATTGTATAAGCCCTAGCATTTTACCAAACTTGGGATCAATTGAACAAGAGACTAAAATAAAAAGGGTTAAATAATGTAGTAAAATAAAATTATGTAAATGATAAACACCAAGGCTCAAAATGTTTAACAAATTCGACTCTACATGCAACAAGAAATGATGATTTATTGATGTACAACTTGAAACAACATTTCGCACTTTGCATAGCTAAATGTATAGCTCTTGACCTTGCATGAATCCAATGAAAATGATCTTCCATTCAACTACTTGATTTCTCAATCGAAGACCTTTTCACTAATTCATGAAAAAGGTCATGATGTGACAAGATATTAGTACCACCTATAGAGGTTTGTACCAATGTTCACTTGTTCTTCTTTTTTGAAAGAACCTTTGGTGCCACTTTTGCATAGATTTTTTGGATGCACATCTTAGAGCCCAATTTTCCAAATTTTTAAACTTGTGCTTATTGTTTTGGCACACATTTTCAAATTCAAGATCTTTCAAGCCCCTTTGCAAAATTGTGTCTGGTTCCAGGTTCACATTACACATTCCCCAGGCTGGTAGATTGTATAAATACAAAGTTTTAGGACAAAAATATAATTCAGGATCCTATAGGCACAAAGTTCTACAACTAATTAAAACCTGTAAAATTAAACCTATTTTTCAATATTAGGATCTATAAAATTCAACTTCAACTTTTCAAAAATGTTCAAACTTGCTTTACTTAAAGAAGCTGAACCCAGAGATTTTTGGTTTCAGTTTTGATTCTATCAAAAAGACTAATTCCACAGTCTGATTCTTGTGCCCATTCCAACAAAAGTGTGCTGGTTCAGGTCCAAGTCACAAGAGCCTGAAGCCCTCAGGTTTGACACTCCAAACCTGGGAACGTTCCAATACTAGTTTGCAACTAGTTGAATTGAGCAAATAAGGATAGAACACTAATACATGCTTTTATGCCTAATTGATCACAAAAAATTCATGAACACAACCTTATCAACAGAATTTTGAGGAAGAATATATGCCTGTCAAGTGCTACAATGCAGGCCAATCCTAACATATGACATAAGACTGACTGGGTTCACTCCAGCAGACTTTACCTGGCAGAACCTGCCCCGAAAGGGCCTAGTTTCTAGTACATAACAGACAACAAGCACATTATCAGGTTTTGTAAAATATTTCAGGTTGAGGTGGACCATATGGAGTTGATGGTGAAGGGTAGGCATGGTCAGTAATAGATATCAGACATGCACCAGACATACACAGAAGCTGGCACATGATGTTTTCATATTACTTACAAATTCTCAATCCATGGAAAAAACCCAGCACTGTGGCACAAGCTTGAATTGACAAGAGATGGAAACTAACAGCCCTCTAGACACATCTGCCCAAGCTGAAGAATAGCTTACATTGATTCAGCTGTGATGATTCAGAGAAAGGGACCCAAGGAAAGAACAGAATCCCTGAATATTGTCCTCCATTCATATTTCAATCCAGCAGCAGTGTTCTCTTTAAGGATTCTGGCTTGGGGGTTGGGTGCCCGCTCTGTACCTCAGCTGGACACTTGCACTGATGGCAATACACAAAGCACAGTGTTGCAAAATAAGGTGAGCATAGCAAAGGAGTAGGCCTGTTCTCTAACCATTTGATAATTTGTAAGGCTTTTGACAGACCAATTTCATGAGACATTTGGCAAAATTTCACCAGTAAAAAATCCACTGTCTAACAGGTCTAGAACCAGATTTGTTTTCCAGGTCTAAGGACTATGGCAACTAGGGTATTGTCAAACACACCAATCTTGTTTGGAAAACACCAGCCAAATAAGTGTAGCATTGAGGGAATAGGTAGCAGTGCTGCAAGATGCAACTGGAACAGGTAGCATTAGGTAAGATCATGGTTGTAGAGCTTCCATGTTCAAGACAGGAAACTGAAAACAAGAATCAGACTAACCAGCATCTAAAACAAAGAGATAGACCCAGTTGAGAACAAATTTACACTGCAAGGACAAAGTAAACTCAATAATGAGCACAAAATATTTCAGGATACTTGCTTTGCAGTGAGTTCTAGATGAGCAAAAACCTTTTACAAAAGTCTCCATGATGAATATGTAATATATCTAAAACAATTACAGTAACAGATAGACTCAGCAAAACCCTATAGCAGAGAAAACATGCCATGGAGATCAAGTGCAAGGGTCATTTCAGGAAAAAGTAAAAGGGAAATGTGAGGGATACTAGAGGGATACTAGAGGAATACTTCAGAATTGTGATTGGAATCCCATTTGCAGACTATACATGAATACATGTGACCAAGGCATGAAGGTTTACTACACATAGAAGTATCTCCCAATTCAAACATGTGGGGAATAGCGAAACAAGTTGCAAAACCTATCACATAAACCCAATTCATGGACAAAATGCAGATATTTCATCTTTTGAATCCTAGGTGCAAAAGTGTGCATTAGCACCATCAAAGGTCAAAGCAGACTTCATGAGAAAAGTGAAACAGAAGAGGACACCAAGAAAATCCTAAACAGAAAATTGTCCCTGTAGAAGCCAAAAATACAAAATTTGCATTTTGGCTAAGACAAGTAGTTCAAATGCGTATATAGTGTGACTACTATCTACAATTAGCCTCTAGATGCACACTCATCAACCTGTATGTTACAGAACATGCCAGTGGTTGGGAAAAAATAGGTGTCACAGAGAGCAAAGGTTTCTGAGGTCCAGAAACATGGGCAGGTTACTTACAAGCTCACCTCCAAAGTCTCTGGTAATTGCATCCATAAAGACCTCCTGTCCCCAAGTTTCAGATCCCAGCTGCAACAAACAAATGAGACACATTATCTTCTAATACACCCGGAACTCCCTAGGTATTTAAGAAAAAAGAGCAACACCCCTCCAGTGTGAAAACAGCTAGTGTGCAGAGTACGTACAATGGGGATCCAGAGAATCACTGTGAACAAAGAAGCTGGCACCTACTATCAAGTAGCAGAGCACCAGCATTAGCCCCTTAAAATAATTTGCTGTCCCCTCCTGTGACACATAGCATGTGGTCCCAAATAGATTCCATTAGACCCAGCCAATATCCCTTCTTAAGATACATCAATAATGAGCTACCAGAACAAGAAAGCCTGTTCATTTGATTGCAATGGCAAACATTTTAAATAAGGGAAAGATGGAGTCCTTAAACAAAATCAAGAAACATGGTTCATATATATATCATTGCCTCCTGAAACAATGACACCAGCCAAAGCTAGCATGAATGAGAACCTCATTCATTCAAAACTATTCCTGAAAAGGATGAAGGAAGGACAGTACTTTACTTAACCCACCTGAAGCATGAATGCAACCACGAGCACTGTGATGAACAGAGTGCCAGTTTCAAAAAGCTGGAAGTTGAGGTCCATTCGTGTGCCCATTGGCCACCCAATGATTACACAAAATGGAATCTGCACAGTACAAGATGTTAAGTGCACAATATCCTGATTAATCCCCACAAGAAATCCTATCATGAGCCCCCACCCCTATACATCAATCTAAAGCAACAATGTGGAAAGTAATTAGCATCACAGCTTACCACAAACATGGAGATCTGAGTGGATGATCCAATGGCAACTCCCAAGGAAATATCCTGCTCATACAGCACCAAGAATTCAACTTTAACAAAACTTATATGCACCTTTCTCAAGGTCAATTGCACTCAACTTCATAATCTCTTCTGATCCCATTGCAGATTACCACATTATCATACTGTGACTTTTAGTATGACACCAGCCAACACTAGTGCTATTGAAGAGCTCAAAGCAGAATAAAACCTCTAAACAATATCAACCTTGTCTTGTGTCTGTGACTTTGGCAGAGCTCACCAGCTTATCTTTGACGGCAAACATGATAGCACTTGCATGCTCTGCTGCATTTCCAACAATTGGTAAAATGATCACACTGATGAAAGGGAGGGGCACATTCCATGCAGCTGAAGCACCCTATCACACATAAGACAACTGTTAGAGCAAACTTTTCATGTAGCAACAAAGTTTGTAAAGAAACCCATTACAAACTTTGAGCAGTTATGCCTCAAAATAGTTACTTCCAGAAAGCTGCCACAGGTCTAAGGAAGGATAGCCCTGCTCATAAAACAGTCTTGTCTCATTGTCATGTGATCTACCCTCCATATACATGTTCCTCTTAATATTGACCAGGTCCCAAGCCTAACCTTACCTCCACACATGGAAGATTTGAGACCAAAGTTCTAGTTCTAAAATTTTAAATCCTCCTACTCTTAAATTGTCTCAGACACAGAAGATAGAAATATAATGTTGGTACTCAATTCCAGCAAAGCCACCCATCTGAATCCAAATCCTCTGGAAGAATCCCCACTCACAACAGAGGGGAAGGAATATAAGGCTGTACAAGGCACATGACAGCATTATTTTCTTTCACCACCAGGAATCAGAGATATGGCAAGTTCTGCATCCCAGTGGTATACCTGGAACCATATGCGATAAGTATCTGGAGCCACATTTGCTTTAGCACATGGCATTTGAATATCTAGTGAACTGAACTGAAAGCATCCTCAGGCTTGTAAAGCTTGATCTGAAACTCATACAGTGATACCAAGGACTGGATTTGGCAACTTACATTTATTGCATCCACAAGATACTGTGAGAGGACAGATATAAATATCGTCAATGCAGTAAGCCAGAAGATTGAATCCCAGAAAGTCAGCACATGTGAGTTCGGTCGCAGAAACCCGCTATCCCCTTGCTGCATGACAAAGGTTGCCCAAATTAAAGACATTAAAAGTATAGAGGTACATTTCATCTTCTCCATAAGTGACAATGCAAGAATGGAGTAGAGAACTAGGTTCTCACTCTGTATAACAGTTTCAGACATGCTCATATTTATGTCTCAAGCTCATTGCCACTCAATATGGACCCAGTCATGTCACCTCCACAAGACATCTAGAAGAAACTGCCAAAGAGGCCACACTTCATTTTGGTTTTATTGAGCTACAAAGTCTTGGAACCAGTCACCTACTGTAACTTGCACAAGCTGGGAGGTTTAGGGTTTAGGGTTTAAGTTGCACACCTCCAATCATGTTACAACACAAAAGACTGATCAGGATTATCAAAAATACACACCTCCTCATCTGCATCATTGCTGCACTCTTTGTCACTTCTTAGCTGAAAATAAATGAAGCTTGAATATGCTGCCAGCATAATTATGCTGCTGAACCTCGACAATGAAAGTTCAGATGCTCCATATTTCAGCTCAGTATGTGTAGCATGAAGGACTGCAGGGAAGAGGAGACCCATGACTGCCATCAATAACAACCCTGAGCTGACCTGGGCAGTCCCCTGTATCAGACAAAGGATTGGAAAAATTTACCCTACCATCACCTCCTTGATGTAAGACCTCAATGCTGCAAGAATAACAAATGTGCAGGAACAAACAAAAGACTGACATATAACCAGCAACATAATATGTTTCACATGCTAATAGATTCATCCTTCAAAAGCGCCCTTGTCAAATATGGACATGCAACTAGGACCAGCATACCTTATTGAACTTCTGATCATTTGAGTGTACAAGACCTCCAAAGAAGAAAGCACAGCCTAAGACCAGCAGCATGTTTGACAGAATGGAACCCAAAAGTGACAATTGTACAACACGAATCATGTCATCTTTCAATGCAAAGACACATATTATTATCTCTGTTGCATTCCCAAAAGTTGCATTAAGGAGCCCTCCAACTGCAGGAAACATATCAAAAACCTCATCAGTGTACACGGTACATCTGAGGTCCAGTGCCTCCCTCTTCCCCTGAAGTTCTCCTATTTTCTTTGAAAACATCACCATAGTTATCACAGGCTTTCATAACAATGCAGGACAAACCACATCCCTAACATGAATCTGTGAGATCATTTGTTACCAGTCATACACACTGCCTTCCCTTCCACAAAAGGTTCTTGTAAGTTCTTGTCGACAAAACCTGTATCGCAATCAACCAAGAGGAGCATAAAGATCAATTGGGAGTGCTCGGTGAAGATGACTGACCTGTTGGGCCTGTGAAGTTTGAAAGTTGCCTGCACAACAATTTATAAGATGAGGCCTAGTCCTGAATTGCTCTCAACATGAAAGATCAGCAACTTAAACCTATATTCAATATGTTCACCACTTTCAGGGTTGCAGAGACTAGTCATATCCTGTCTTAATTAAAATGATCAACTGGCTGCAGGCACACCAGTCAGGAGATTCACTAAGCCTAGGATAGTATGCATGTAACTAGGGCTGTTGTACTCACTCACACTAGCTAATGCAGCAATTTCACAAAAAGCACAAGTTTCACTTACTCAGTCACAAAGCCAAGCCTCTCCGCAAGAGGCAGCATACCTAGCAAACTAAACACAAAAATCCAGCCCTGCAGACAAACAACATAATGCAACATCAGGACAAATAAAAGTACTGACAAGGTTGCATGTACTTTGTCTCAGTGTTTCTAGGGAGGCCAACACTTCTGTACTCAAGACTGATAGCCCTCTAAGCTACTTCAATATAACCAAAACTTGTCACTCTACAATATAACAGGCCGCCTCTGACATGAGTTATACATAAGCTTTATTCTGTGAGCACCAATTCTCAGAATGTATAGAGAGAACTTCAGGCCCAAGAAAGTCTACCTTGCCATAATCAGCATGGACCATTAACATAGCCACAGGAATGCACAAAAGCAAACAGTTCAGCTTCGTTCCCAGGATCACATGGTGAAAACTGTTTCTTATGTCCTCCAGCCTCTTCCAAACCCAATGTCCACTAATGTTTCTGCTTTCACTATGTACTAAAACTCCACTTAGATGCTTGTCCTCACACTTTGCAACTTCATCTCTATGTGATGTTTGATTTGATACAAGCGGCTGCTTCTCTCTCAACAGCAGATTTGGACCTCCTTCAACCAAGGTGATTGACTGTTCACAACAAAAAAGTGTTATACAGCTGGAAATTGTCGCTCCCAAACACAAAGATCACACATGAGTACTACAAATGGAGCCAGATGTGGATCATTTCACACATCAGGAGGGCACATCAATTTGTTCAATTTCCCTGCAAACACAGAACAAGCTATATATATCTTGACCCACACATATTGCTCATGTCAAGCTTTCCCTTACCTCAAGATTGTTGATATCATCATCATGATCATCATCTCCCTTCAAGTCAACCTTATTGTCTGCAAATTGTTGCTGGGACTTGGCCATTTGATTTAAGCCTAACAGAAATCCAAGTCTTGGAACTCTACACATGAAGCAGAAAATGAGAGATCAGTAGACCTGACTGACTAAGCACTGTGGACTTTGAGCGACATAGAACAGAAAATAGTTCAAAGTAGATAATTCTTTGTGAGGAACAATGTGAAGTTCAGTATTTCTCTCGGGCTATGCACCATCCTTCAATTCCCCCTTCTTCTTCTCCTTCTTCTTCAGAAATTTTAAGCGGATTGTAAATTACAAATTGCAGGCTGTGTCAACGCTTCAATAGCACATGTCATGCAAACTGTGCAGGACTTGCTATGTAATATTACACTCCACAACATCATTCGTTTGTATCAGAAAAATTGCAGTGAGAAGTTTACTGCTTACAGATCATTACCTGACTCGTATCCCATAGAGTTTCTGCCACGCTGTGTGTGCAACCTGAGACATAAACCAGCAAAGCTTGATGGTTACCTCTTTGGCTGGCAAAAAGAGGTTGTTGAAGGAATTCAGTCATCTTCCAAACTAAGCCAGCGTTTCTACTGCCATTCTCTTGGAGAAACTCTTTCACTGTCTGCAGGGGCATACTGGTGAAGCAGGACGATCACCTACAATCAATCTAACGATGTTTTCCTGTGTAGATATGGCTCGGCCAAAATGTGGTAGATAGAAAGGACGACGGCTGTAGGACATCCGGCCGATGTGCAACACATGAAAGTAGTTCAGCCTATTACATATCAACAGATAACCCTAATCGATACTGGCAAAGCAGACATATCGAGCTGCTCACAAACAAGGAAAGAACGAAACAAACCTCCCGGCCACAAACAGCGTAGATGCAAATGAAGAGCCCCAAAAAAAAAAACCAAACGTCGATAGAGAAAGGTGTGCTGAGTTTCACGGCGTACTGTAAGAAAAATAACCAGGAATTGAGCACCACGTTAGATCCGAGAACACCGAACAAACTCCAACACCACCGGGTCTTCGAGGATTATTCTCCACGAAATAAGAAAGGCTGACAGAAAAGAAAAACCGAAGTAGATCAATGCGACAACACACACACACACACACACAAACAACAGCAGACCTATAAAAAATCCAGTGAAGTCGACAGCCGCTGCTAATTCTGTGCCAAATCCCCGAAAGAACGAGTCATTCCGTATGAAAGACGACATAACAGAAAATGAAAAGGCAGCAAGGCGAACTAAATTCTCCCTCTACTGTGGTCCCGGTTCCCGCACTCGACATTCTGCGCAACCAGCCTCAGAACCGTGACCAAAAAAAAAACCTAAATTTTTTTGTTTTTTTAAAACACAAAGAAACATTGAATGCATCATCAAAAAGACTGCAAATTCTCGCTTGCTTGCAGGAAGGTATGACTGGAAATTTCTCCACAAAACTTGTGCTCTCGTCTGTACGCTACCGCAATGGTCTCTAGTGGGGACGGGAACTTCCCCTTCACAGAAAGCGAATTTACATACAAAGCACAAATCCTCCTCCACGTGTATGTGTACAGAAAACGAAATATATACGAAAGCACAAACCCCCTTTCTACATGTTGGAATTTCCAAAAATAAGTAAAACACTCAAATGTTTTGGCTTGCTCTTTTTTCTTCTTTTTCTTTCTTTTTTTTTTTTTCCTGGAGTTCGTGATGGATTATGAACTTTTATACAATTCATCAAGATTCTCATGAAACTGTTAAGAATTCTCTTTTTCTGAATTTTTTTTAATTAATTTCCACCAAATCTGACAAGAAGGTAAGGTAATAATTATTTGTGGTTCACAAAACAGACAATATTTCCCTAATATAATTTGATTGATTGAGCATCAATAAAATGCTTGTGGAAGAAGAATGTTCTTTTTGTTTTTTTTGCTGCTTCAAAAGGGAAAACTGCTTTGCTTTTTAGATTCAGCTCCTTAGAAAAGGATGAAAGCCAAAAGAGCAAGCCAGAACATTTGAGTGTAATGACTGGTCAGAAAAAGAATGTTATTTATTCTCTCATGGCGTTTTGCCCTTAAAAAGTTATCAAAATAACAAAGTTATCCGGAAGGTCACCAAAACTCAAGGTTCTCACCTTGAGTTTGGCAAAAACTCAGGGATGGTGAGTTGGAACAAAGGAAACAAATACAGGGTGAATTTCAGCAATGAGCCGATTTCAGTGCTTTCCTGAGTTTCAGCTTGTCTTTTTCTGGTTTTTCTCCCATGCGTCTTGACAGTAGCAGCTGAACTGCATAGGCACCTAGAAAAATAGGTGTCCAAAGCACCCTAATTGATGATCCCCAAATGAGTCATAAAAAATCCTCCCCCAACCTTTCCAAACATCACCTTGCTGTCACATTCTTTGTCATTTATAGCCAAGTTCGGCTACAAGTTAGAAAGGAACTTTCTTTTTTTTTTCAGAATTTATGTTGAAGAAATAATTGAAATGTGAGGAACTACCCTTTTCCCTTTATTTTTCTACCAAAGTTATTGAAAATTTTCATAAAAAAAATCCTTTGAGAAAGTCAAGAGGTTAATCTTGGGGTCGTCATTGGGTGAAATTTTTGCAATAAGAGACATTGCTTCCAATCAAACCCCCCAAACACTCCCAATGTTTTTTTGACAAAAATTCATGCCCCCGTCCACCCAGCCTTATGAGTTCATGAAATAACCCTACCACCCCATGCCCCACTTTCCCCAATACTCAATTAATTGATTATCCAAAAGTTGGACTGTCAACGGAGTCAAATCCTGACTCACCCTATGTTTTCCTAAAATTCTCTAATTCAGGGTGACTTTACAAATGCGCCGAACTTAAGGTGAAAAACGTAATACAAGACCAAACATAGTGCGAGCCTAAGGGTTACTTTACAAAGAAATTTAATAAGTCAAAATTATTTAAACAAATCACCATCGTAATAAAAGTGATCAAATGTTGAACAATTCTCAAGAACAGGAACAGAGAGCTCTGACTATTGTTGAGGCAGGTCTTAAGGTTGCTAACCATGGTTGCAAAAAATCAAAGAACGTGTTTTAATAAAGTCAGGCGATTAGGGCAGCCAGTTTCAGCATAATAGGTCATCAAATGCATAACTGGGAATGAAATTTTACAAAACAAAATAAGGGGGACCCATACAAGTTTGGATGTGGGTGCCATCAATTGCACCGTGAATGTTTGGCAATCCACACAACTGTTGAAAACCTTCCATCACAACACTCATTTCTACTCCTGTTGGCCACAAAACTAACTTCCTGAAAGTGAAGTTGGCAGCCTCCACAAACTCATGCAACACAAATGACAATGTTGATTTATTGATTGCAAATAACTTGTTACAAATCAAGAAACAAACACCATGGGCTAGTTTGAAAATAGCGCATGGCATTCATATTTCAACAAGAATTACGCTTCAATATTGAGTGTCTTGCTTCAGCAACATAAGCCACAATTGGTTAACAATCTTAAACAATGTTGACTTGGTCATTTTAAAGTTTTCTACCCATTTATTGTCATCGTATTCTCTTAGTAAAAACCGAGAAAATCATGTGGTGATCCTTGGCTTCACCCAATGCCTTGATTATTGTGATAAAACTAGAAGATAATTTTGCAATTGTAAATCATGTAGTGTAACTATAATAAGAAGGAACTTTGTGTTTGTTTCAACAATGGGTTTAAGTTGTTAAAGCTTAGATCTAGATATGAAGGAGAGGGTAGTTTGAAAAAGAAATCTATGATTTGAAACAACAATACACACTATCCTTTAAAAATAAAACCCTATCCTTTAATTTGTCCATGGAGCATAAAAAAATAGAAGGTGAAGACTTATCTATGTTGTAGGATGCACAGAATGACAATAGAGTTCAATTAGAACTTAAATGCTTCTCCTCTATCCTTCTTGTCACTAAGAGTCAACACAAACAATTAAACATCAAACAATTAATGATCACAATAGTATTAAAACAAGGGGTATAACAATGATGTCACAAGAAAAACTTCAACATGTACTATTAACCTCATGGTATGTCTTGTATGTTAGTTGAAGTTCCTTCCAAAATGAAGTTCCACACAATCAAAACAGTTCATGACAACAAAGTTCAATTAGAACTCAAATGTTTTTCCTCTATCCTTCCTATCACTAATAATGAACATAAACAATTAACATCATTTTCTATTTTTGAAAATGCACAAAGAATTTTTTTTTACAACCATAATTGAAAAGGAAGAATTTTAAAAGATTAACCTGTTAGAATTTAAAAATAAATTGAAAACGATAAACTAAAATCACAATAGCACACGCCTACAACAACACCAATAATGTATGTTATCTAGAAGGCATGTTATTGAGCAAAAATGTATCTTCCACAAATGACATTCTCCATACCTTTTTTTCTTTTCCTTTCTTTCTCATGACACTTAACAAGTATCACAAGGCGAAAAAAAAATATCAATGTTTTACACAAGGTAACACCTTGGACTAAAGCATTTCTAAATGAGCACCCCACCCCCCAACCCCCTATGTAGAGGACACTTTAAATGTGTTAACATCCCTCATTGTAATGACTGGGTATCATACACATATAATTGAAACTAGTGTGTACCCGGTGCATAATGCACCCGTGCCCCCCCCCCCCCCTTTTTTTTTTTTTTTTTTTTCTTTTTTTTTTTTTTTT
>Ga0116227_10013403_pt1 | contig 12898 bp, 4 predicted proteins | sample S1TSphgellanicum_FD_89693 | JGI IMG/M metagenome (GOLD analysis project Ga0116227, IMG submission 89693) | Host-associated microbial communities from peat moss isolated from Minnesota, USA - S1T2_Fb - Sphagnum magellanicum MG | ecosystem: Host-associated > Plants > Peat moss > Unclassified... | reverse complement strand
AATGTACTTTTTGGCAGGTTTTTTCTTAATCTCACCCTGTGAATGACCAAACTCAGGGTTCTGGTGCTGTGTTTGTCTTACTTTACGGATAACTCTAATGTATCAAAGGTTTCTCACTTCCTCATTTGTGGTCCTTTGCCCTTGCTCTCTAAACAGAAAGTGTGGAGATCCTTTAGGTGCACCCATAGCCTTTTAAGTTGTTAAAAAAGGGTTAAGAATTGACAAAGATATGGCACTCCGAGTTTTCCTAAACTTGGGGGAAAAAATCCAAGATACACATGATAGCATATGAATAATCATTTTACCAAACATTCAAATATCCATGAATGGACAATATGTACCCCCATCACCAAAATGGATGAATAACAAAATGAACAAAAAGTTTTTAATCAATGTTGATTTGCATTTTACCTTTATGAAGAACCTTTGGTTCTAGTTTTTTATTAAAAAATTCAAATGGTCCCTTTTGTAATGCTCTTGGTGTTTTTGAACTTAGTCATTAGAAGGCTACAACCTTGTTGCAATGTGCCCTTGTGTTCACATTCTAACCCTTGCCCACTACTTAACCTATTGTTGAACTCTTGTTGTGCATTCCATAGTTCACACCTTGGTATTGTGATAATTGTGCTTCTAGGCTTGCCTAAAAGATTTTTTAGTGAAAGTAATCACTTAACTCCTTTGTAACGATTGTAAACCAAGTTGAATTTCATTTCATTTTTACACATTTTTTAGTTTTGTTTTTGAGATATTTGTTATATCAATATTCATGGAATTTATTGTTTTTTGGCTCACTTATCCTCCATTTCATTTTTTAAAATTAATTTAGTCATTGTTCCTATATATTGTGTTAGGAATTTATTATGTTTTAGCAAGTTACATCCTCATTGCATTAGGTAAACTAAAGTAAGTTAATTTGGAATCAATTTCAATTGTGAAGATAGTTCCAAAGTTTTGAACTTTTGAATGGGATATAAATCCCTTAGTGGTGTGATTCAATTCAATTTTCTAAATTTGAAATCCCACCACTTTCTTGTGTTATGTTGTGGTTGTTTTCCAAGTTTTTATGCAAGTTTATGTGTTCACAAAGGTTTTGGTTATGCTTAGATTCATGTGTGTGTAAGTGAGTTGTATATTGAATCTAGGAAATTGGATCTAGTTGGATAATGCTATAACTAAATTTGTTGTTGTTATTTTAACATTGGGGTTTGTTTGTGTTTTGCACAAGAATGTGTTAGCAACAAGTGTTATGAAGTTTTATTTTCATTTTTATGAAATGTGGCTTGGTTTGTTTTTGAGTTTGCAATTGGAAGGATTTATAGTGTTTGGGGGGCAAGGGGGAGCTTGCCAACAATTAGATATGGTGTAACCTGGGAAAAAGATAATTTCAATAGCTTGTGGACCATGTTACACTAATACATCTAGAGGAGGAAAACATGCACCAACAACAACACAAAAATGGAGGTATCATTAAAGAAAGGGAATCAACAACAATAAACACATGAAAAATGTAAGCACACATATCTTTCATTCCAAGATCCTATGGATTATAATTCATGCAAATCATAACTTGAGTTATTATTGGTTTCATGCCTTGAGAAGAAAAATGATTATGTATAATAAAAAACTTCATTGGTGATTAATTGCAATGTCAACTACAAAAAATAATTGTGCAAGTTTGGTTTCCATACTATAACCCAATCAAGTGACTAAATGTCAATTAATGTTTAGTTCCATGTCTTGAGCTCAAGCAAACAAGCTTCTTTTGCATTACATCAATTATATATCATGGGTGCAAACATGCATTTAGGAGCCAAAAACCATGTCAAATAGTGGTGAAAACAATGAATTTTTTTTACATATGTTTTTTTTGATTTTTTAGAGTTATATTTAATCAATCCAAGTCGTGTTAAATGACTAAATGAATGTTGAAGAATTCAAATTAAAATTTTATTAAGTTTCATTTTGGGTTTTGGTTTTAGCAAATGATGTTTGAACTTGAACAATATTTGCATCAAATGTAATTAATTTTGCAAAGGATTAAGTAAAGGACTTTTTTGATCAAATAAATTTGATGGTAAATAATAATAATATGATAATAACCTACTACCCACATTAAAAAAACACTCACAATTTAAAAGATATGGAATTTGAAACTTAAAAAAATTCAAAATATTTTAAATTTTTTGAATCTTCAATCCTTTACCACATGTAAATGGGGTGTAATGTGCATGACATATAAAATAAATTTGTAGTTTATGATATTAAAAAAAAAAACCTAAAATAGTTCACATATTTTGGTATAATTCAAATTATGATAAAATTTCAAGTTGAAACAAAAAATCTAGCAAAATCTACACACTTTGAAATATTCATATTTATTCAACAATGATTAACAAAATAATGTGATCTATTAGGCAACTATATGTATTTTTTAATATCAACTTGCAAAAAAATTCATTTAAAAATTCTTTCACATGAAAAAATGAAAAAGGACTCGTAGTCATTTTGTAAAGTAATCCCATTGGCTCTTATCTATGTATTTGCACCCTCACCAACAATTCATAATCAAACATAGATACTACTTATGACATTTAATCCATCCTATTAGTGGAACTTTCATTTTTTTATTAAGCTTGAATACAAAAGTTTCAACAATCAAAAGACAAAAAAAGACATTTATTAAATTGAAAGTTCAACTAAAATATAATTCACATAATGAGGTGGTAGATGAATTCACACTTGAAGTTTGAATTCAAGAAGGATGATGTAGCAAATCACACCTAAACACTTATGTCACATGTGGACTCTTGCTTGATTTTGTAATTAAGCACATTTTTGGACTATAGTCTTATGTAATGACATTTAATATATCAAAACCTAATTGTGATGCCTCTTGTTTTATGCTTTGAATTACAATATTATGAAATTATGTGTGATCACCATCTTTTTCATTCCATTTTAGTCCTAACATCACATGTGGTGTTTTGGGTAAGGCTTTTGTTCATTTCAACTTTAGTTTTACAACTAAATAATGGGTTTGCACAAATCAATATTGATGTGAGAAAGGCCAACAAGATGATTCTTATATCATACCGAGTTCATTTTGTTTCATAGAAATCACAATTTGATCTTCAAGTTAGGACCCAAAGGATTGACAAATATTTCCTTCAACGAGGCAATTCAAAGTCTTAAATTAAGACATTTGATTGTATGGAGATCCTTATATCAAGATCTAGTTCAACTTTGAATATACATTGAGGATCCAATTAAATCAAAACCTTAAATCAAGACCCAACTTAAGACTTAAGAAATTTATGGTGATGGATTGATCTAATTCATCCTTGCATTGAGACCAAAGGCTTTAGGACATCTTAAAAGATAGAACAATGATTCCATGAAAGTCCTTGCATTAAATATGAATAAGGACAAATTCATTTGGTAATCATGTGCAATTACCTTTGAGTTTAAGATTTATAACAAGGTCTTAACTCAAGACCCAAGGAATTTATGGCACAATCCCAATCCGATTCTTTTAGACCAAAGACTACAAAACATCCTTGCATCAAATAGGAATAAGGACACATTCATTTGGCAATCTTACAATTATTTTAGAACTTAGGATTTAAATTAGAACCCAAGGAATCTATGGTGATCCTCATCTAATTTAATCCTTGCATTAAGTCACAGATTACAAAACATCCTAAGAGGTGAAATAATGACTTCATAAAAGTCCTTGAATCAAATATGAATTGGGACACATTCATTTGGTAATCCTACAATTATTTAAAAGTTTAGGAGTCATGCACATATTTTTCATTTCAAATATGTGCATGATTTGCAAGACAACCAAAATAGAATCCTTAACTAAAGGATACAATTACATGTAATATACCTTGCAATGTTTGCATTTGATCACTATGGACTATAAGATTGGAAGTGGATTAAAAGGATGACAACAAAAGAACATACACAAAGGATCTTGTGAATTGAAAGGCTTACAATTTTCTTGCATTTTGTCCATCCACCTTTTCTTTTGCAACTAGTTTTCTTCCTTGCACAACTAAGGAAGATTCAAACAAGGTCTTACATCAAAAGACATCAATTAGTCCTCATGGGATTGTTTGCCACAACCTATAGCTTTGCATTATACAAATGTTTTGAGTGTGCCTTTTCATGTATGTAGGGTGATATATGTGGCCACAACTTGGAACCACCATATAATTAAACTCAAAGTCATGCCCACAAATAGTATAATTAAAATTTGTAATTTAATGTTGGGTTCTTTTGGATTTGACACAAAATAAAGATTATGAAACATATTGGCTGTGGATAGAAGGTGATTTCATGACCATGATTCATTTTTGTCCAATTAATTGCCAACAAATTCAATATGTGAAATCAAGAATTGAACCTTCATATTTTGCTCATCTAATTTTTTTTTAACAAAAGAACTTTATTGTAAGCCTTTACAAGTTCACTTTCAAATTCTTACAACCTTGACCAAACTATTTTTCATGACTCTCAAAAGCCCACTTTATTTTTTTATGAAGAATAGTGAAATCCATAGTGGACAATTGAACTTCATTACCAATGTGAGGTCCACATGACATATTTGCCTCCTTAGCAAGATTTGAAATGTTGGAATTTAGGACTTCCTTATTTCCATCTTTAATTTGTCCCTTAGACTTACTTTATGACAAGCTTAATGATTCTTTAACTTTAATAAATAAAAACTAGGATTATGCATAGATTGATTCATGATCTTGGTGGAATAGCTTACACTTTTGCACCTTTGCTTCACCTTGCATTGAGATTTTGCATTTGTCATATCTTTACTTGCACCTTTGCTTCACCTTGCATTGAGATTTTGCATCTGTCATATCTTTGCTTGCACCTTTGCTTCACCTTGCATTGAGATTTTGCATTTGTCATATCTTTGCTTGCACCTTCCATAATAATTCTCAAAGTCTGCAACAATTTATCCACTTGCCAAACCTCCTTTGGATATGATAGTGGTTTTTCCCTTAGAATGAACATTGGTGTATTTTGATCAAATGGTACAAAGGTTCTTAGTTCCACCTTCACCTTGGCTATGTGGTGAACATATGGTGGACCATGTTTGAAAATAAAAAGGGGACATAAAGTTTGCTTCACTATAATTGTAGGACCTTGTTTTGTGTTTGCCTATTTTTTTGCTCTTTGTAAAATGCCTTAATTAACCTTAGTTCTAATCTATATTTGTTGTAGTAGATTGTGTATTTTTCCCAATAAAAAACATTTTCCTTTAGCCATGCCACCACACTTTCAATAGAAAAAACATTGATCTAACAATTTGTAACTTTTTCTTTACTCATCTCCCTATGATATAACTCCAAAATAATTATAGAAACCTCAACATTAAGCTCATATCATATATTGTAGCCATTCTTTAAAGAATTCGGTCCAAAAAAAGGTGAAAGCACATTATTTGGGGGCCATTTCAAGCAAGAAAATTTATTCTTTTTTAATACATTTGTATTATTTTGGGGGCATTGTTTTTTTGATTTCATCTAACGTTTTGATAAATATACGTAAAATGGATTTTGATTCAAAAGTCTTGAACATAATTCTTGTTATCTTTCAAATGAAAATAAAATTTCAATTTTTTTCAACATAATTATGTTTGTTTGAATGAAAAACTTCTCTAAATGCTCTTTGTGAAATCACATGAGTGGAACATTTCATATGGAATTGAAATGGTACAATCAACTCATATTCAATATCTAATTAAATACTTCACCAAGTGGTGTAATTGTTAGAATAAATTTTAAAGTATATTTTCATTTTGCAATATATTGATACATGTATTAATTTTTCATAAATGTACTATTTAATCATTTAATATCATTAAAAAATATATAGTTTCTTTTGGCAATTGCATTATTTGGCAATTGAACCACCTTATTTTGAATATAATTTATGAAAACTTCTTTTGATGTTGGCTTGGTGGAAGTTGAAAGTCACATAATTTTGAAAAATAATATTTGTGACAACAATTTTTTGGCCATCTAATGTGCTTTCAACCAAAAATCTTCTATTTTTGTGTTCAAAATTTGTCGACTCGAGAGAGACAAGACATCTAATTCTCATGGAGCCAACCTTTTATTCATTACATACTAGTCTATGCCATGCTCTTGATCCTCTATTTTTGCCATATTTTTTTCTTGATTGAAAATCATTAAAAACAACAAATACTTGTTATGTGCACAATATGTTATAAAAAAACCTTGATGATTTCAAGAACAAAGATGATGCTTGTCTAATGCCTTCAAATCTATACTCATGTTTTGCACAATGCAAGTTGTTTCACACCAAGGTTTCTTGGATTCAATTTGGAACACCCTTATAAATGTCAAAACTTATGAAACATACATTGGGGAACTATAAAATCATTTAAATTTCCCACAAAACATTCAAATCCACTCCAAGATTTTGAAACAAAAATCTTTATCCTAGCTTTGAATTGCTTCACCACGTTAGGGCACAACCAAGTCTTGATTGTTGTTTTTGACACGTATACCCAATTAAGATATGTTAGGAACACAAGTAAGTGGTTAAGTTAAGGAGATGAAAATATAAAAGTCTTACAAGTCCAGGTCCCATATTACATTGATAAATGTTGTTGATGTACATGTTATGGGTCTTAATTCAAATGTGTGATGACCTTGAGCTAGTTGAAATATGTCCTTCTTAGAACTACATGATTTAAAATCTGGAATTGTAAATTGTTGGACCAAGCAATAATATAAATATGTTCTGAATCTCTCATCATAAACCTTGTCTATGATTTAATCCCTATTTTGTCTCTTGGTTCTAACGTTTTCAAGTTTGATTTTTATAATTCTACATTTACTTTTAAAATTGACTTTTTTCTTCTATACATTGTCCGACTTTCACATTTAATTTCTGACTTTCTATTTTTAGTTTTCAACACCTTAGTCCATTACATTGGGAATTCTAAGAAGGATTGGAGTTTATCTATTACACTAGCTAGTAAGGAGAACAAACTTGAGAGACATGTTTTGAGTAAAAATGAGAATGTTGATGATCAAATGAGTACACCAAATTGTGCAAATAGCTTATTTGTGTGATGGATGTTTTGGTGAGAATGTGACATGCCAAAGATTGGGGGAAATTTGCTCCTTTGGGTTGCTACCAATGTATGATATCGTGTTAGGGTTATTTGTTGCAAGGTTTTGATGCATTTGGTGAGTTATGCGTAGTGACATATTGTGAAGGTTTTTGCTCAAACCAAATCCCATAACCAAACATCACCTTCGTTTATGTTGCTATAATTTTAAAAAAACGAATAGAATCACTTGCGTTACCAAACACTTCATTTGCTTGTGTTGTAATTCTATAAAAATCGACCTCACCACCCCATCACCAAACATTGTCTTTGCTTTTGGTGCTATAATTTTTGAAAAATTGGCCCAAATTACACCCATAACCAAACACTCAAGATATTAGCCCATTATGTCGTACCTTAATTATATTCAGTTTTATTATGCATTAGGATGTGAGAATTCATATCTCATCACCAAATATATAAATCACAAATGAGAGTGAGTAAAAATATTATATTGGCCTCCATCGACACCCTCAAATGAACACAAAATCCACAATCTAAACACAATATTTCAATATTGGGCATTTGATCATACACACTTTTTTGAAGAGTGGAATGGCCATCTGAGCAGCTAAGATTTGCACTATGAAAATGTGTTGGTGATGGACAAGTTTAGTGTTTACCCTTGCAAGGAGGTGTTGAGGATAAAATCGATTCTCATGCAAAGCAAAACTAATCCACGAAATTTCAATTGTTGAATATAGTTACATTGTATATGTTAGTTATATTCAGGGTTTGTTGTTTTTTTAATTTTGTGATAATTAAAATTTGGCAAAAATTTCCCCAAAAAGCTAACAAAATTAGTCAAAATTTACACCAGGAAAAAAAAATAAAATCTAAAATATTCTGATTTTTATTTTTTTTTTTGTTGAAAAAAATTTAATTTGTCAAAAAGAAGCACTTGTTATATCAGGTTGATGTGCTCATAAATGGTAGAATACCATAGTACATAGGTAACTTTGGCATAAATAAAATTAATTTAAAAAAATTTTGTTGAAGTTTTTGAAAAACATTTAGATTGCATTGTTCCCAAGAAGTAAAGCCGTCCAGAAAACTACAAATCAAATTTTGAGGAGATAGTAGAGAAGGATGAGTGTTTTTTTCAAAACAATTTTGTGTTGGTAGCTAATGTGACGATTATTCATGAAAAGGGTTAACCAAATTTAGCCATAAATCAATTACCAATGAAAGTAAATAAACAAGGGGTGTGTCAATTACACTGTGGCCTTCCTTGCCATTTACATTAAAAATTAAGTATCTTAAAGCAAAAGAAGAATATTATGGAAACTCAAATATTTCACCATGCAAAAAATTAATCTTCAAAAATACATTCCTTTAAAAGAAACCCACAATCCTTCAAGATATTAGAACTCTATTATAACTAATCTCAAGGTTCAACACAAGCCAAGATATCATGTTTCAAAAACCCTCATATAAAAATAGACCTAATATTTATTATTTATTACCCAGTAGGGGCCTATAAAAATCCCTTAAGCTACTTATCATCATATCATATATGTTAATTCATTTGGTTTGTTAGTGTGTGACGGGATTTGAAAAAGGGGTTTTGTGTTTTTGCGAATTTAACGTTGTAGGCAGGATGATGGCAACGAATTTTGAATGAAGGTGGACCAGCATGGACGGGTTGAGCATGGAAGAAGGACAAGTCGAGAAAATCAAGTTTTGACCGGGGGTTCTGAAAGTTCCTTCCCCTGACTCCGGACGGACGAAGGGAGGATCGACGAGATAAAAAACCGGAGTGAGAAATGCGAAGGACCGGGGCAGCAAGGGGACCAACGGTTGTTTGAAAAGAAAAGTTTTTTTAAATAACTAAAAACATCAACTAAACATTGTTGAAATAACACACCTGTGCATTATGCACAGGGTTCCCACTAGTACTCTATAATGAATCTAAACACTATATCCTTGCCTCTGTAGACAAGGCCAAAAAAAAGAAATTAGAAATGTTCTCCACCTGAAGATGCGCCCAAGCACTTCCGACTCCATTTTTTGTGCATCTTCAGAGTTCATGTGGCATGAGAGATGGAGGGGCGATCTGCGGGAAGAAGGCAGTATAGGCAGAAGAAGAAGATGGAGACAGGGAAAGGGATAGGCCGGGATCAACAAGAAACGGTTGTTCAAAGTCGATATGCGGAAGTTGATTGGGGGAGTGAGGTAGATCAACGAAGGAGCTCTTCGGAGACGCAAGCGAGGACGTTTCCAGAAATAGGGAACTCATCACACAGCTGGGGTTTTGGAACTGTTGTGGGCTCTGGCTGGGACTCGGGGCCAAGCAATGCCAGCGGCTGGGATGATGAACAGCAGGATACAACGGCGGCAGTAACAAATGAGAGAAATGAGGGATGGGGACAGATTGAGGAGATTCCGTTCACTTCGCTGGATGTTAGCAGTTTTGATTGTTGTGACACCGAGGTCAAGGTTCTGGGGAAAAAAGTACTGGTGACTGTTGCTGCCACTGCTGCCACGGTAGAGAGCTGGGTGGCTGAGCATCAAGGGCAGACAATGTTCGGATTTGATATCGAGTGGAGGCCGACATTTCAGAAAGGCGATTACCATGAAGCCTCACTTCTGCAGCTGTCGGTTGAGAAACGTTGCCTTTTAGTTCAGCTTTTCTTTATGGATTTCTTTCCCGAGTCGTTGAAAAGTCTCTTGGCGGATCCGCGGGTCATACTGGCTGGAGTGGGCATCAGGGTATGCATGGCGAACCCTAGATCCATCTCAACCCTCCTCTTCTTCGTCTCTTATCTTCTTTCTTCACAAATCACCTGATTTATATTTCTCTTCATGTTGGCCTTTTGGTTCACACGTAAACAACGGCAATCTGTTCTCAAGTCCATGTCTTTCTTCATGCGCTGTAGATGTCGTTGGATGTTTTCTACTCCAGCTCTGCACGGTTGTAGACAGTTCCAGTTTAGGGTTAGGGTTTACATTCTGATGTCCTGAAGAAGATGCTGTTGATTAATAATAGCCTCTCAGTTGCTAATTGTTTACAAGGATGTGGCAAGAGTGTGGTGCTGTATGAGCAAGCAACTGATATTGGAATTGTGTATGCAGGCAGACACCCGTAAGCTGAAGGAAGATCATGGTCTATTATGCTCTGGTGAGGTGGACCTGGGAGTGTTAGCTTCCACAATTCTTCGAGATATGTCTCTGAAAAAAGCCAGCATGGTGACATTGACTGAAAGATTTCTGGGAGTGCCGTACAAGAAAAACAAACAGGCACAAATGAGTAACTGGGAGATTAGAGATCTGACATTTCAGCAGATCCAATATGCTGCAGGTGATGCATGGCTGTCCTATTCCATCCTTATGGCCTTGGATGCTCTTAAGAAGCAACAACCAACTCACAAAAGTTCTCATGGTGCGGGAAAACGTGGCCAGTATAATCGGGATCATCCCCAGGTGATACCAATTCCAAAAAATGTTGTTCCTGCTTCAGGCACCTCACTTGTTGTGGATTCTCCATCCATCCAAGTGCTTGTGAAAGAAGTTATGGAGGAAGTTGCCTCCTCTCGTGTTGCAGCTTGAACTTGGTTGGGTGTCAGCAGGTGGGATCACAATAGCTTGCATGACTCTTCTGGGGCATTTTTTTTCTCACCCTCAGCATCATACTGACTGCTAAGTAGGAGTTTGATGAGTGACCAGTGTAAATAGAGTTTCCCATGAAAGACTAAGTTCTTTTGGATCAAGAACTCAAAAGAGCTCAGCTCCTTAATTTTCATTTTCTTTTCTTGGCCATGGGGAACATTGCTGCTAAAAGTGTATGTGGCACCCCACTGGCATTTTCTGTCATTTCAGATATTTGGCAAGACCCTGTAAACTTAGTTGGGTCTTTTCCAACCTCTCTTCTTCAAGGAATGAAGTTCTGTACCATAAGAATTTCCATCGTGAACTGATTACATTGTCTGACCACTGGACCCACCTATGGCAGGATCAAGCTTCGGTGTGTTGGTAACAAGATGCAGATTGTAGTTGGTATAGGTTGCATCAATCTAACAAATACAGATGTTTGTGAACATGGATTTTCAAAGCTGTGTTTGAGTAAAAGGTGATAAGTGAAGCAAATTAAGTTGAAATTTTTGGAGGCATTGATATCAGTCTTCTTTTGCAAGTTGGAAATGAAAGGCCAATAATTGGACTAATGTCTTTGATATTAGGTGTGGCATGAAAACATTGTATTGGTAGTAGTTTCTTGGACACATCCAAATTGATTCTTTTTGTTATATATTATCAATTTTATTTTCTTTGATTGTAATAAGTTTTTGTTCAATCTATCAAGTTTTAGTAGTTGCCATTGTTAATGAAACTTGGCAGGTTCATTTGGTCTCCAACACTCCTGGTGTTCTGCCTGGTGCTCCTCAAGTGTTGCCTGGTGCTCTTGACATCATGCCCAGACTTCCTGGCACGGTGGTCAACACTGCATGATTCTACATGGTGTTTTCTGGCGCTGCCTGACACTGTTTGGCACTCCATTGCTCCTGATGTTCCCCAATGTGCTTGTCGGTGCTTCCTAGCACTCTGGGATGTCCCTGAACCAAAACATCCTACTCTGAGCCTAACCTTTTACTCCAATGTCCAGATCAAGACAATATAGCAGGTCTGCGTCGTAACCCCGTCCAAGATGTCCACTAGGATGTCAGTTCAGGATGTGGGGTTGGGAACCCTGAACCAATGTCGTCTTTAGGAAACTCATCACCTTGCTCAGTAGTAGATTTGCCAAAGTGTCATTTGTGTGCCAGGTATCTATAATAGGTAGCTCCCCTCCACTTGATTTGTGCTATGTGAAAAAGCCCATGAGTGTGAGAAGACGAGTTAGAAGAGGTTGGTTTCTATTGATTTACAACAGTTTCTGATTTCATAGAGTAGTAATTGATTTCTCTAGATTGAAATGAATAATTGTGATAAATTGATTTGAAGTTGAAATTATAACATGATTTTCACTTAATATCAATAATCATGTTCAATATTTTTGGGTATTGATCTCCTCATTACTTATATCAATAATATTTTCAAAATATATAAATTGAGTGATACTCACACCATCACAATTATATAAAGTTGATGTTCAATTTGTCTAATTTCAATTTCATGAAGATTTCTATACCATCATGTTATGGGCATGGGTGCATTCACAATATAACAACCCATAATAAGTGTAATCGTTGTTTATTTTACATGTTTTAAAATAGGAAACTAAGTTAATGATGAACATGTGTGATGTATTTTTTGACACAATCTTTGAAATATTAAAACATTGTAAAATTTTGATAAATTTGAAATGAATATAATGAGTTTAAAATATAGTCAAAGATTATATAAGGAATACTTTGAAGCATAATTCAAGTAACCTAACTAATGCCAAAAAATGATAAAATAGTCATCCCAATTTGCCACATTAGCTTCTCAATCCTTTTTCAAAACAACTCAAGACTAGCTATTTAAGACACAAGAGGACCTTACAGGCTGCTATTTTTCTTAGTGCTCCTACCCATGTGTTGCTATTCGTCAAAAGAGTTTGTACTACACCCCTCTCCCCATTCCTTCTTGCAAGTTGGGACTTGACAACCTAGCAATTTTTTTTTCTAGTGTTTTTTTTTTTTTTTTTTTTCTTTTTTTTTTTTTTTTCTTTTTTTTTTTTTTTTTTTTTTTTTTTTTTTTTTTTTTTTTTTTTTTTTTTTTTTTTTATTTTTTTTTATTTTTTTTTTTTTT
>Ga0116227_10013402_pt1 | contig 12899 bp, 11 predicted proteins | sample S1TSphgellanicum_FD_89693 | JGI IMG/M metagenome (GOLD analysis project Ga0116227, IMG submission 89693) | Host-associated microbial communities from peat moss isolated from Minnesota, USA - S1T2_Fb - Sphagnum magellanicum MG | ecosystem: Host-associated > Plants > Peat moss > Unclassified... | reverse complement strand
TTTTTAATGTAAATGGCAAGGCCACAGTGTGACACACCCCCTTGTTGATGATTGGCAGGTTTTCATTTGATGGGTCTGTTGCGAGTATCATTGTGAGCTCTTGGCTTCTCTTTGGCCAAAAAATTAAAATAAAGTCACAAGATGGAAAACCCTAAACTACAAACAAGTTCCCCACTTGATGAAGAAGAAAATGAATTGAGACACTGTAGTCAATTGAAATCAAATAACCAAAGAATTTCTGATTTAATCAAGAGATTTATCTCTTTAACTGGAGGACCTATCACAGCTGGTGGAAATTCACCTAACTACTATTCCTCTAGCACTAGTATATAGCTAAGTAGTGATTGAGCACAGAAATGGATATGAGTCCCAATCAGCCTATTTTTTGCTGGAATTTTTTCGCCAAAAAGTTGATTTTCAAATTTTTAAAAATTTGAAAGTAAAGTTATTTTGGAGGTTTTGCCAAAAATGAGCCCCAAAAAAAAAAAATTTTAAATCACCACACATTTGGTTTTCAGTGTGTAGCCAAAAATATAAAAGGATGATTCAAGAATAGCCAGATTTGAGTAAACCTTCCTAGGCAGCGGGTTTTTTTTTTCAAATTCCTCAAGTAGGTGTACTGGCGAGGATCCTCAGCATTAATAGCAATAAATGGCGACTGTCCTGGTGGACTAGTAGATCTTTTTTGGAATCCTGCCTAGTTCTGGCGACCTAATGAAACACACTCTCTAAATCTGGCGACTTTTAACCCTCTTTTTTTTCTCGAGATATGGCGAATTCTTTTTTTAAATTCTCAAAAATCCCTTGGTTGGATTCGCAATCCCTTTTTTTTTTGGGTCGCCAGGTGGCGAAAATTCGCCACAAAAAAAAACCCTGTTTCTAGGGATGATGGTCATTTTTGCTGGATCTTCGGATCTATGGTAGCCATTTTTGCCACGTAAAAGAATTCCTTAAAAAAAACATCGGTCCCAATTATTCCACCTGCTGCTGGCAGAACTGTGCACATGGAAACTGGCCCTGAAATAGGGTCCAAATTGCTTAAGGACTAAGTAGTTTCTTCATTAACTTCGTTAGTGAAGAGTTACCCTTAAAGTCACCCTGTCTTCACCCTGTCTTTGGGCCTCCTTTCACCCCCTATCCCCTCTTTCAGTGGTATCCGCAAAGGAAGGAAATTTTTTTAAACCTCAGAATGAAATGCTGAAACTTAACATTCAATGCACATTCAAGTTTTGAGAGTAATTCTAGTAGTTGTACAGGTAGGAGCAGTGAAAATAATATATGTACTGTAGCAGCAATGGAGGCGCTTAGGAAAAACGAAAGACAGGATGAAACTCAGTTTACCACCCCAAAAAAATAAAAAATTGATGGTTTTTTGAGTTTCACCCTTAGTTGAATGCTACCATACTTTGTTGCAGGTTTTTTTTTTAAATCTCACCCTGTGTATGACCAAACTAGGGTTCTAGTGCTGTGTTTTCCTTACTTTACGGATAACTCTATTACATAAAAGTTCTTTGCAAAGTCACTGAAACTAGGAACCTATAGCTCTAGTTTTGCTGAGAGAGATTTGGGATGAGATCAAAAATGGGGATGAAACAAAGGACAAACAAAACCCATTTTTGACTATAGGTGGAGCTGCTCAAAGAGCCTTTTCACCTACGGCCCCTTGTGGCCTTGGGTGAACCAGCACCCATGTACTCTGGTACCATGATAAAAGTCCTGAACTCTTTTATGTTGCTTCTAACCAGTGTCGGGTGGCTCTCACTTTTGTGAGAACCGCCGGTTCCAGTCATCACAACCATTTTAAAGAACCTTTAAGGTTCTCATTAATAAATTTTTAAAAAAATTTGATAACCTTTAAAGGTTTCAGATTTTTGGGAAAAAAAAATCCCGACCAGTTTTCAGCCCTGTTGGTTCTCATAAAAATTACTAGCCCCAGTTTTCAGCACCAGTTCTCACCAGCCCGTTTTCAAATTTTAAAAAATTCAATATTTTTAATTATTTAATTTAATGTGAAATTTTAATTAAAATTAAATTAAGTACTTGCAAAACATGAAACAAATGAAAAAAAAAATTATTTTAAATTTCTTCTCTTCAAATTCTTATAATTCTTTTTCTAATTGTTCATCCATCTCAATAAACTCTACTAAATCACTAGGAGATTTACAACCAACTTTATGATCATTAGGCCAATTATTGCTAACAAAATATAATTGCTCTAAGTTTTCTAATTGTAAATGACATCTTCTAAGGTTGATGAGTATGCCAACTAAAGAAAAAAATCATTTTTATTTTTATTTGTGATCCAACAATTCGTAATATTTGTCGAGTAAGAAAACCAACAATGGGGAACATAGACTCATGTTTTTGCCACCATTACAAAGGGCATTTGATCACTTTAGAATCCACTTGAAATCTCCTAAAAATTAGGAGTTCTTTGTTACCCAATTTTATCACTAGTTCACTTGTGCTAACAGTCATCTCAAAAATATCCAAGCTACTATTTTCATAAGATTTGTGCTCCATAGATTCAACATCATAATCTTCCACATGATGTAAGTGATGATGACATTTCAAAAGCATAGGTTGCAAAGATTGTTGATTATACTTTTATACAATAAAAATGTCTTGTTCATCATCAACAAATGAAAATACCAAATGAAAGCTTTTAAATTTTGGATCTAACATCAACAAAAACATGTTATGGGCTTTTCTTTCTTCATATTTTCTTAGAAATGAAAGAAAAAAATCAAGGACACCACAAAGTTATTTCTTAATGTTAGAAGCAAACAAAGACAATTCAAGAATAATTGCAAAATCATCATCCATAAATTGGTCTAAGTTTTGTACAATTCCAACATCTTCCTTTAACTTGGAACTCATTGTGATGGCATTGTTTAAGGCATCATCAAGTAACCAATGATCTTTGGATTGGTTTAAAACATAAGCAATAACAACTAAAGACAAGCAATCAACAATTGTTTGACAAATATGCCAAATGATAATAGGGGAAATTCAACCAAAAACACAAATAGCAATTTGTGAACTATAACATAATACAATGGCCTTTCGAAATAATAAGGCTTCCTAAAACAAGATTACTTTGCTTACAAACTTGTACAATATTTAATAAAATGTTAATATTCTACCAAAAAAAAAAAGATTGCAAACTTGCAAGCCAAATCTTTAATTATATTTTAAGGGTGTGAATACAAAAATAGGAGCCAAAAACCATGTCAGATAATGGTGAAAATTGTGAACTTTTTTACATATGTTTTTTTTTGACATTTTAAAGTTATGCTAATAATTCCAAGTTATGTTAAATAATTAATATGAAAGTTGAGGAATTCAAATTAAAATTTCATAAAATTAATTTTTTGGTTTTGGTTTTTAAAAAAGACGTTTGAACTTGAATAGGTGTTGCGTCAAATGTGGTTAATTTTACAAAGGATTAAGCAAAAGACTATTGTAATAACTTAATTTTGATGGTAAAAAAATTTAGATGCTAGCAACCTACTACCCAAGTTCAAAAAGCACTTGTAATTTAAGAGATATGGAATTTTTTTAAATTAAATATTTAAATATTTTTCAATTTTCAAAAGTCCTTTACCACATGTAAATGGGGTGTAATTGACATACAAAACAAAGTTGTAGTTTATGATATTTAAAAAAAAACCTAAAGTAGTTATCATATTTTGGTATGATTCAAAATTATGATAAATTTTCAAAATGAAATGCAGAATCTAACATAATTTACACATTTTGAAAAATTCATATTTATTCAACAATGGTAAACACAAAACATGTGATATATTGGGGCAACTAGATGTATTTTTAATAACAAGTTGCAAAATATTTCATTCAAAAAAAAATTCATATGAAAAGGTGAAAAAGGACTAAAAAGGATGCATAGTCCTTTTGTAAAGTAATTCCATTGGTTTCTATCTACATACTTGCACCTTTAAACAAAAAAAAACTAAAAAAAAAACCTTGTTTTGACAAGGGTATTTAGCTTTCTTGGAAAAATTCTAGAATTAATGCAACTTTTAGTCCATTCATGTCTTCCTTTTCCAGATTTCTTTGGCCAAGTTATGCATTTTTGTAAATTACACTAAGTTAACTTAATAGAAATATGTTTCAAATTTTTACAAACTTGTTCATCAACTATCCCATATTGACATGCTTTAGAAAATGCATGACCAAAGCAAGTGCTTTGAAAACTCTCCTCCATACCAAAAAAATCACAATCCACCACAAATTTTTAAGTTGTTGTCATGGCATTCAAATTTGCACCTTCATCTTTAACATATGCAATAATTTTCTTCCTTAAATCATATTAATCTAACAATTCAGTCAAATTTCTTGCCATAATTTGCCTTGTAATTTCATTTGCCTCAAACAATCCTATTGTAATATGTTGTAGCTACTACACTTCATTCAAAAAGTTAATCACCAATGCAAAAACATCATGTGCACCTTCTGACATCCACAAATCAAAACTAATTGTTACAGAATAACATTGTTTTAATTTAGGTAACACATTCTCGTTTCATCTTCTCCATTAAATCAACCAAAACATCTTGTGAAAATGTTTTTCTTGATGGAAACACAACTCTTGGACACAAATGCATTACAAAATGCTTTAACCAAATGTTCTCAACAAATTGAATAGGGAAATGATTTTTAACAACCAAAAGGGCAAAGTCTCACAAAAATTGCTTTTGTTGCACAACATCCTTCTTAAAAGGATCTTTTGCACCAAAAAACTTAGACACATTTGGCTTCTTTTTTGCAAGTTGTCTTTCAAGTACATTTCATAATGAAAATTTCACTTCTTCAAATTTCTTTGCAAGTATAACATGATCTACGTCTACATGTTTTTTCAATGTTGTTATGCCATTTTTTTTGGAATATGTTATAATTCCTCTCCTTTCTTTTGTTCTTGGATTACAAAGGACAAAACATACATGACAAATCATACACCTCATGATTTGAGGTTTGCTTCCATCAATAATGTTATTATCATTTACAATGAAAAATGACCAACACATTGCATTCCTATCATGTCCTTTCCATTTTTCTCTTTGCAAATGTAATTTTTGTAAAAAAAATTTGAGTTTTCTCTTCTTCATTCTGAATGGCGCTGGACTGTGTTTACAAACTTCTATTTCCTTCCATAGTTTCAATCAGAGATACTTCTTCCATAGAAATTTGATTCGGGAAAATATCATAATATTAAATTTTTTATTATTGTTTTAATCCTTGAAGATTCCATTTTACAAGAATTTGATATGATTATAATGGAAAAGACGAAACAAGAGATTTTGTGAATTATAAAATGGTTTAAGTGTTATAGGGTTTTTCATATTTAGTTGTTGGTCTAAAAATCATCTAAAAATTTACAAAAATTCAACACCATTTACACCTAAGCATTTACAAACAATTCTAAGATAATTCAATTATAAACAAGGCAAAAATAAATAAATAAATAAATTCCAAGACTCCTTCCCAAAATCCCTACAAAATAACAAAATAATAAAAAAATTCAATCAAAACTAAGTAAAATAATGAAAAAAACAAAATTTAAAATTTAAAAAAAATCTAAAAACAAATCAAGGAAGGAAAACCAAAAAAAAAGAACAAAAGAATTTTTTTGTTAGTTTGGATATTTCCAAGCTTCCCCCCAAACAATTCCAAATCTCCAACACATTGCAAAAAAGAGAGGTAGGGTGGGAAATACCAATATGGGCAAAGGAGTAGCGAAACATTGAAAATAGCCAAGCATTGAACAACAACAAAGCATGGGGGAGCAACAAAACAACAAGGAGCAAAAAGGTACTTGGGAGGGCAATAGAGTAACGAAACATGGAGGAGTGGTGAAGCATCACAAAGGAGGAACAACGAAGCAGCACGAGTAGTAAACAGGACTAGTAGGAACATCAACAAAGTAAAATGAACAACAAAGTATGGAGGCCAAATTGGCCCCATTTTGTAAAAAAGCAAAAAGCTTCTTCATGAAGCTCATGGCAAGGGAGGTGTTGAAGAAGCTGTTGAAATCCTGTGTCGCCCAAAACCTAAACTAAAACTTAAATCGAGACCTTTTTTTAATACCCTGGAAGGTTATCACCTTCAACCTCCAAGTGATAACCTTTAAGATTTCCAAAATGTCAATTTTCACTTGGGAAAGAATCGACAATTAGGTTCTCAAAAAAGTTATCACTTTATGTGAAGACTATCAATTTTCATTTTAAAAATCGAATTTAAAACCTTAAAGGTTTTCACTGAAAAAGTGAAAACCGCTAAACACTACTTCTAACCATGATAAATATCTCGTCCTAAAACCAAATCAAGATCTCAAGTCCAAATTTAACATTTCTTGTGTTGAATATTGCTTTTAATAAGTTCTTCAATTTATAATTGGGGCATTAACCCAAGTCAAAAATGATGGCAAAAAATTTTAGGAGTAGAATGTTCATACACTCAATGAGAGGGTTGGACATGCATTCAAGAAAGTTATTTTCTTAATCTTTTGGGTGTGAGGTTGAGATTTGTTTTTTAGCTTCTTTCCAATGGGGGCAATTTGTTTAGTCTGTGTAGGCGAGGAGAGGATTGCACATGTAATACCCTAGCTTAAGGTCAAATTCATCACTATAAAAACCAAATATTATCCTTTTGTCAAGAAGTCATTTTTTTGCATAATCAAATTATTTATTTTTTCATTCATGCAATCTTTGAATTTTTTTGAAATTTGTCATATGTTGGATATACATACAAAAATATTGAATGTATGTGACAAATGGTGGCATTGAATGCATGGGTTAAATGTTGCAAATGCATGCATATTCATGTCTTTCTACTATAGGGATGTTTCATATATTCTTTGTTAAACACACATAATCCAAGTTATCCATCAAAAAAAAAGAAGCAAACACCTATCACAATGTTGATGCATCTAGAGGACCAAAGATGACATCAAAATAGTCATCAAGGCAATCAATTCACTTATAAGAAAGACAAAAGGTGTTGAATGGATTGCTTGTGGAGGGTGGTTTGCTTACACAAATACTTTCACAAATTTTGTTGTTAGAGAGGTAAAATCTTCAACATTTTCATCACCTCCACTTGTACATATTAAACATTTTCATTTTATGATTTTTTGGTTTATTTAATCACGAAATTGACCATAGGATAAAGTAAAGCATTAATGTTTAGTAGCACTTTTCTTTGTCACATGCAATAGTGCACTAATGTTTGATGCCACTCTCACTTGGCATTGCAATATAAGCTCTTATATTAGGAAGCCCCCTATAATAAGAGTTTATAAATGAAATGAGTACCCTCATTCATAAATTGTTGATTCCTTGTGTATCTCTTATTACCTAAGGACGGCTTTTTTTTTTTTTTTCCTTTGGGGAGAAAAGAGAAGGGGGGGGGAGGATTGAGGGTTTTGTTGTCAAGAGCTTTTGTTTGCTTTCACTATAATACTCATTTTTGTATTGGGGGGCCTCCAAAATGTGAGGTTTTTTTTTTTTTTTTTTCAGATGGACCGATAAAAATGACTCTTTTTTAATTTTAAAAACTTGAACTTGGGAAACACCCCATCTAATTACTAGAACGAACAATAGATAAAAGCCACTTTCCATGCCCAACATAAAGGCCTCACTCAAGAAGGTGAAGGTATTGACATGGGTACTTGTTAAAGGTGAGCTCTACAAAACATGTACTTCCATGAAAAAATGAGCAATGGTGAAAATCTTTCAGCTTGGATTAATGTTATTGTATATTAATATATTGTAGATTTAAGGAATATAATATAGGATACATGGAATTGACAATTAGAATTTTTTTTGCTATAATATTTAATTATTTCAGGAAAAGAGTTCCCCCAATTTGAAATTTGAATTAATTTAAACTTTGACCATCAAGAATTAGTACACAAAGTGCACCTTCAAATATTATATAATTTATATAGTGGCTGGGACGGTTGATATCCTTCTTCACAAGTTTGAGGTACAATACTCCAAGATTTTGACAAATATCACTAAATGTTTTTCTTTTTCTTGGCCAAACCTTTTTGAGAATTACTTAAGGACAAACATCAATGATACAATAGAGTTTTCCTTAAAGTCGCCTTGTCTTCATCCTCTCTTTGGGCCTCCTTTCACCCCCTATCCCCTCTTTGAGTGAGGTCCACCACAAAGGAAGCAACTTTTATTAAATCTGGGTATGAAATGCTGAAACTTAGCATTTAGTGTACAAGGTTCGAGGTAATTATCGTAGTCCTACAGGTAGGAGCATTGAAAATATATGCGACAGCAGCAGAAGAGGTACCGCCAATGGACTTTTTTGCAGGTTCTTTTTTTTAATAATCTCGACCGGTTTTGGACCAAACTCAGGGTTCTGGTGTTGTGTTTTCCTGACATTATGAAAAACTCTAAATTATACGAGGAAAGAACAGAATTATTGAATGTTAGTATTAAGTTGAAATCACACTTAAAAATTAATGTAACAAACATCTCGCTATTCACCCTAACATATTGCTAATGTAAAAAAAAAAGGGGTTGCAAGGCCTATCTATGCCTACCATTGACCTAGATGCTCATTAACTTTAGAACAACCTAGTCACACCTAAAAGCTTGTTAGTGTAGGGTAAAGACCGAGGCAATGGGCTTTATGGAATAAGGGCCCAATTGAGGCAAAGTTGAGCACAAGCTCGAGTCCAATAAAGCCCACTAGATGGGGCTTTACCAAGCATAAAGACCTACTTCCAAACAAATAAATCTCATCATGAGATTTTTTTTTCTTTTAAAAGGAGGGCAGGTGTTTTGAAGAATGGATTTTTTTGAAACACTTGGCTTTCATAGATGAAATTTTACACTAAATAAGGTGCCCTTCAACTACTTTAATTTATTTATTCTTTTGGACTTTATGGGTTTATAAAAATTAACAATATGCCCCTAGTTATGATAATTTACACCCGTTATCACAAAAAGTTAGTGAGAAAGGAATGAGATGCTATCTATAAGGTCCTGGCCTTTACCAATGTGGGGCCATTTTCCATCATGACTTAGAAATTATTGGACAAGAGGGTCCCATTGCTCCCAAGGTACTTATGTAACATAAAACTCGAACATCCGCCGCAATGCTAAAGGAATCAGCCATGAGGAAATGGGATAAGGACTCATAGGAAATCATCATCTCATATACCCAAAAGGGTGGGACTTCAAAGTTTGTAGAGTAGAGGCGTCGTCACCCTTGCGCAAGGTTGTTGGTCATGCATTACGCACGTATTCATCACAAAATGATACGCCTTCACATTTCAAGAGATTATTATGTAGTGTAAGGAAATGCCTCAAGGTGGGGGGAATCCCCAAAAGAAGAATGTCCCCGACTTTACACATCATAAAGCATGAGGCAAACATTATCGTGAACTTTAAATGTATGGGAGATTCAACGTTTTTCCTTTTCTTTCCAATTTTGTGACGTTGCTCAAGTGGTGATCATCCAATAAGGATGTTTAGCCAAATTTGGCAATATTCAAAATATGAAAGTTAAAAGATCTTAAGCACCATTTCATATTATTGTAGGCAATTGTGGCAATCTTTGGTGATTTTTTTTCATTTAAAAAAAAAATGTTTGGGGAATTTTCCACCCAAAAGATCATACATAAATCACAAATAGGACGAGGGCCTGCCCTCACTTTTGCTTACTCCCAAGGGCCTGCCCTAACTTGCATGTTGTAACTTCAATGGCTATAGCTCATGGGCATGGGCTCAAAATTTTAGTTCGGCATGCAACAGTGTTTTTTTTTAAAAACTTATTTGTTTATGTAATTAAGTGACAATCTTCCCTATGAAGATGTTAAAAAAATGGCAACCATCCCTAAGAAGATTTAGCCAAATCTGGCTATAAACCAAACATGAAGTATAAATCCTTAATCAACCTTGTATATTTGATGGCTACAGACTGAAAACCAAATATAGAAATTTGGGGGATTTTTTGTTTTTGTTTCTTTTTTTTTGTTTTTCTCACTTCTGGCGATCAAAACCCTCCAAAATCACTTCATTTATAAAGAATTTTTATTTTACTTTTTAATGAAATTTCACAAATTAAAAAAAAAGGGTTGGCCCACAGGCCTTCTTGCGACAGGCTTTTTATTTGGATGGTGGAAGGTTTGCAGATGAATGGTCGAATGTCCTTTCAATTGATGAAAGCATCTTCCGTACACGAAGGTGCATACAAATTCAAAAACCTAATAAAAATAATAATAAACCTTAAAAGCATTTTATAAAATGCTTTGAATGAGCCACGGGAGTGGTGAGTTTTTTGCTGGTAACCAAGCTGCTCAAACTGCATCACTAGACATAACCGGTGACTCGACAGGCAAGGATTTCACTTGCCCATAACCGATGACTACTTGGGCGTCTGGGATGAATGCTGTAGTGGCTGTCTGCATAACCCCCTGCGTGGGTGTCTGGCCGACCCAGCACGCAGTGGATACGGGTATCAATAAAGATATCACCACTGTTGTGCTGGTGTACCCTAGTTATAACCAATGTCAATATTGATTACATACATGACTATGATGAAACGAAATGGTAGTTGTGTCTTATTGAAAGATAACATGTTAACATGTCTGATCAATCAATTAGGTCAAAAAGACCAAGTTGAACTTAACCTCAGGCCCCAAATCAATGAATCAAGGTCGACTTCAACCAAGGAGATGGTCAGACAATTTAGACCAAAAACAAAGATGAGATAGAGAGGCATGATTAAATCAATTATCCAACATTCATATTTTGAGAAGAAACCCAATAAGTAGATGGGTAGATTTCAAAACAACCCATCAATTTGTATTGGTGCACCCAAAATCTACACATGCACGTCCATTAGCTTGGGGGCAATAACAGTTTTTTTGGTGGCCACTTTTCCAATTTTCTTAATATTTGTAGATCCATACATCAATTTAGAAACTTGACCAAAAAAAAACATAAAACAGCACAAATGATATTCAAAATCTTGAAACATAATTGTGAGAAGATCAAATTGTCAATAATTGTTTTTCTTCCCATTTGTCTACATTGATTTAACAATTATAATATTTCTTATAACATAATGCATGCTACTTGTGGTTTTAGTTTTCCTTTAGTTGGCTTTCATGGGGATTGTCTAATCTGAATTTTAGGTAATTCATTGCGATGTTGTTTTTGGATGATTTGTAATCACATGTTGACATCCCACTCGACCTTGTGATAGCTTAGTGCCTCTTTTGAGGAAATTTGTTGTCATAAATAGCTAGATTTGGCAATGCAAAAAAGCAAATCTTGCCATCTTTCCATCCATTAGGTTTAGGTGATTGTTGATAGCTAAATGGCTAACATTGGTTGCCAAATATATTAGAGGATTTTGCTACACTTGCCCAAAATTGCAAGAGCCATCATATGGGGTTGCCATCACCAATTGGCTCACCCAATGTTTTTGCCATTTCTCCTTCCTTTGGCCCAGCCTTCATCAACAAAGTTTGTCAATAGGGGTGTTGTTCACCTAATTTGAGCCTCTCATGAATTGCAATTGTTACAAGTTCATAGGGATTATGCATTGATCACAAATTGAGCACAAACAACTTGATGAGGCAATTGATGGTTGGCAAACATGATGAATTGTTTCTTATTTTCATGGAGTCCATTGTTGATGATCGTTGGTGTGTTACAAGCTTCAACAATCTCATGAATCCAATTCATTATTGGGAGTAGACGATTAAAGTAGCCTTGTTTATAAATCGTACTATCTTTTCCAAAATTTGTGACTATGCTATTCTACAATGTTATGAGACAATCTCAACATTTCGCAAAAGAGTTGTCTAGACCACTACTTCTGAAGTCAAGAATTGATGAAGGCTGTGGGGGTGGTCTATCCACATTACTAGGTTAATGTTGATGATGAAGCATCATTCCCTCTTCACTTAAAGGTCATCATGTCTTTCTATTGTGTATTGAAAAAGTTGCCTATCTCTTGATAAATTGAAGCTTGAATCTTGGGCTTCTTTTTTTATAACAACCATGATCCTACTATGTTGCTGAAATTTTGAAAAAGGATGTCAAAAGACTGCAACCAGTTGAATCATGTGTGATTGCTTGTATCAAAGTCTAGGGAATTGATTCAAGTCATATCAAAATATGTGAAGATTGTTAGCCCTAGGTTTTGGGATCTGTGGAAGTGAATGTTGTTTCAACATGTTGTTTTTCATGAAGCTTGAAAACTCCACAATCATCTAACCACCCATCTTGACTTATGCATGAAAATGTTCTCACACAACATTGATTTTTTAAGAAAATTCAGGCCATGGGTATTTAGAAAGACAAGAAGACTCATTATTATATTGTTCATTATTGAATCTTAGGCTTTTGACAATTATGTGAGTCATGGAGATCAACAACTAGCCTCTTATGCATTGTGTGTATAATGTGCATTTGTTTATTTATTGTTTGACACTTAAGGCAATTGTTATTGTTTCAAGTCTCCTTTAACTAGAATATTTGGTTCTCTCAATTGTTGAAGTTAAATTGGTTTGACATTGGCTTAATCATATTCCTTACAACACACACCCTTGTACTCTTATAGGTGATAATTACCATTTAAAGTTTTAAACCAAAAAGTTAACTTTCATTGCACACTAATAAGTAGGTTTTGCAAGAACAATTCATGGTTTTGCAATTGGCAAACAAATGAGATTCCAAGTTTTCTTTTTCTCCTTGCAAACGGAATCCTATATTGCTAGTGGATACCAAACATGGTTCACCTTGTGTTGAATGTGAAGATGGATTAACTTGTGTGTGTGTTGCTCACGCCTAGCACTTTGGGTGTTGTTTTTTTTTCTATTTTTTTTTTCATTTTCATTTTAG
>Ga0116227_10013401_pt1 | contig 12902 bp, 11 predicted proteins | sample S1TSphgellanicum_FD_89693 | JGI IMG/M metagenome (GOLD analysis project Ga0116227, IMG submission 89693) | Host-associated microbial communities from peat moss isolated from Minnesota, USA - S1T2_Fb - Sphagnum magellanicum MG | ecosystem: Host-associated > Plants > Peat moss > Unclassified... | reverse complement strand
CGGCCATATCATCACGAGTCCAGGGCATTATGCGTCCTCCCGCTTGCGCGTGGTGCGGAATTCGATCTTCTTGTCGTAAGGCGCGCCCAGCACGAGGCGCTGCACGAAGACACCGGGCAGATGGATCGCATCGGGGTCGAGTTGCCCCGGTTCGACGATCTCTTCCACCTCGACGACAGTGATCTTGCCGCAGGTGGCGGCGGGGACGTTGAAGTTGCGGGCCGTCTTGCGGAAGATGACATTGCCGGTGGTGTCGGCCTTCCAGCCCTTCACGATGGCCAGATCCGCGAAGATGCCTTCCTCAAGGATATAATCCTGGCCGTTGAAGGTTTTGACTTCCTTGCCCTTGGCCACCAGCGTGCCGACGCCGGTTTTGGTGTAGAAGCCGGGGATGCCTGCTCCGCCTGCGCGCATGCGTTCGGCCAGCGTGCCTTGCGGGGTGAACTCGACCTCCAGCTCTCCGGCGAGATACTGGCGCTCGAACTCCTTGTTCTCGCCCACATAGGAGGAGATCATCTTCTTGACCTGCTTCGTGCGCAGCAGCTTGCCGATGCCTTCATTGTCGATGCCGGCATTGTTGCTGGCGAAGGTCAGATCTTTGGTGCCGGCGGCCTGAATGGCATCGATCAGGCGCTCGGGCAGGCCGCTGAGGCCAAAGCCTCCGCTCGCGATCAGCATGCCGTCGAACAGCACGCCTTCCAAAGCTGACGCAGCGTCGGTGTATATCTTGCCGGGCATCCGGGATGTCCTCTCCTTGATCTTGTCAGCAGAGGGGTAGCAGGATCAAATCATATGCTCTAATAATATATTTTTACCGATATTGATAAGGGTGGTCTATGTTTTGGCGGAGGGCAGGATGAACCGGGTCGCGCTCTATCATCTGGAAAGCCTGCTCTGGATTGCGCGGCTGGGCACCTTCCACGCCGCTGCCGACCGGCTGAACATCACCCAGCCCACAATCTCGGCCCGCATGCGAGAACTCGAAGGCCAATTGGGCTATCCCCTGTTCCAGCGCGAGGGGCGGCGCATGCTGCTCACGCCCCGCGCGCGCCAGCTTGTGCAGGATTGCGAGCCGATCTGGGCCCAACTCGAACGCGCCTTCGACAAGGGCCAGCGCTCAGGCTCGGTGCGCATCGGCACCGGCGAGATCGCGGCGGCCACCTGCCTGCCGGGCTTTCTGGCCGGGCTGGAGCGCGACTGGCCCGGCGTCACGCTTGACGTCTCCATCGAACTGACCGCCCATCTGATCGAACATCTGCTCAGCGCCGCCAGCGATCTGGTGTTTCTGGCCGGGCCGGTCGCGGCGCCGGGGCTGAAGGTGGCCTCCATCGGTACGGTCAGGCTGGTCTGGCTGGGCCATCCCGAGACGGCGCGCCGCATCGCTCAGGACGGCTGGGAGCCGCCGGTGTGGTCGCTGCCGCGCCATTCGCCGCTTTATGGGCTGATGCTGGAGATGCTGGCCGAGCGCAAAATAGACCCTACGGTCATCCATCGCTGCAACAATGTGCGCGCTTTGATCGAGACGGTGGCGGCAGGGCAGGGTGTCGCTCTGCTGCCCGCGCTGATGGCGGCCGAGGCCATGGCGCGCGGCAATCTGGTCGAGGTCTGGCCCGCGCCCAAAGGCAGTATTCTGTTCCAGGTGGCGATGCGGGCGGGGGAAAGCGACCCGCTGATCCTCGACCTGTTTGAGCGCGCCCGGTCGCTTCACATCGCCGAAAGCGCTTAGGGAAACACCGCCAGCACGCAGGGCAACAGCACGCTGGTCATCACGCCATTCAAGGCAATGCCCAAAGCCCCAAAGGCCGTGGCGACCTCGCCCAGCCGCGTGACCTGCGCCACGGCGATGCCGCTGCCCGCCACACCTGCGCTGAAGCCATGGATCGCGTGATCCTCAATGCCCAAAGCATTGAGCAGCTTTTTGCCGATCAACGCGGCCAGAATCCCCCCCGCGGTGGCCAGCGCCGCCGTCAGCGCGGGAATGCCGCCCACCTGCGCCGCGACACCCATGGCGATGGGCGTGGTCGCGGATTTTGGCGCCATCGAGAGCATCACCGATCGGCTGCCGCCCAGCGCCACCACCAGCACCATGGCCGAGACCATGCTGGTCAGGCTGCCCGCCAGCAGCGCCAGTCCCATGCCGCGCAGGCTTTTGCCGATGCGCGCAATGTGGCGGGCCATCGGCACGGCCAGTGCGATGGTGGCAGGCCCAAGCAGCAGATTGATCGCCTGCGCGCCCTGCCAATAGGTGGCGTAAGGGACATGGCACGCCAGCAACAGTGCACCGATGATCGCGATGGTCAGCAGCACTGGATTGGCCAAAACCATATTGCCCGAACGCTTCTGGATCTCGATAGCCGCCAGCCATACGCCCAAAGTCAGCGCCAGCCAGAGGATCGGCGATGCCATCAGAGCGCTCATGACTGCGCCCTCAAGGTCCAGCGCATCACCAGCGCGGTGACCAGCAGGCCCAGCACTGTCGAGCCGACCAGCGCGGCGGTGATTGGAAGCCACTGCGCCTGCAGCAGATCGGCCTGAGCGATAATCCCCACCCCGGCGGGCACGAAAAGCAGCCCCATATGGCGGATCAACTGGCCCGACAGGCGGTCGAGATCACCTTCGGCATCATAAACCTTGCCGCGTCGCATCACCAGCAGAGCGCCCGCCAACAGCAGCATGCCGATCACCGGACCCGGCAGCGGGGCGCCTGTCACCATGCGCAAGGCTTCTCCCAGCAACTGGCAGGCCAGCAGGATAAACCAGGCCCGGATCATCCGGCAATCTTGAAGGTTGGCAAAGGCATGCGGCAGGGGATAGCGGGCTCCATCCGGCCCGCCAAGCCTTGCGGCGGGCAGGAAACGGGATTTGTCTTTGGCGTTTCTTCCTTTACCTTCATGCCGATCTGGCACAGCAGGCAGGATCACAAAGAACGGATGCATATGCGATCGGCCAGACTGCACCGGCTGCGACAGGGCCTGATCCTGATAAGGCTCCGCCTGCGGGCCAGCGAGGCGGCCTTTATCGTGCTGGCCGCGCTGGTCGGCTTGATGGCGGGCATCTCCACACTGATCCAGAGCTGGCTGGCCCATGGGTTGCAGCATGTCTTCTATGGCGTCGGCATCAACCGGCTGAGCGCGCTCGCCTCGATCCGCCATCCGTGGCGGCTGCTGGCGCTGCCTTTGGGGGCTTTGGCGCTGGTGGGGCTCAACCGCTGGCTGGCCTTGCGCGGGCGCACCCCGGTCGACGTGGTGGAGGCCAATGCGCTGCATGGCGGACGCATCCCCATGTTCGACAATCTGATCATCGGGACGCAGACGATCATCTCCAACGGCTGCGGCGCCTCGGTGGGGCTGGAGGCGGCCTATGCGCAGCTCGGCGGAGGGCTCGCCTCATGGCTGGGGCAGAAGGTGCATCTGCGCCGCGCCGATCTGCGGACCCTGGTCGGTGCGGGGGCCGGGGCGGGCGTGGGCGCGGCGTTTGGCGCACCGCTGGCCGGGGCCTTCTATGCCTTCGAGATCGTGATCGGGACCTACAGCACGGCGGCGGTGGCGCCGGTGGTGGCGGCCTCGCTGGTGGCTGCCGCGATCATGCGCCAACTGGGGCCCGAGCCATGGCTGATGGCTGCCACCGACAACCGCATCATCACGCTCGGCGATTATGCCGCCTATGCTGTGCTTGGATTGGTGTGCGCGCTGCTGGGTATCGGCGTGATGCGGCTGGTCACCGCCGCCGAACGGGTGATGCAGGCGGCCACACGATCCAGCCCATGGCGCCCGGTGTGGGGCGCGCTGCTGCTGATGCCGGTGGCGTGGCTGTCGCCTCAGGCGCTGTCGGCGGGGCATGGGGCGCTGCATCTCGATCTGGCGATCAAGCCGCCGGTGGCGTTTCTGCTGGGGGTGCTGGCGCTGAAGATCACCGCCTCGGTGATTTCTCTGGCCAGCGGCTTTCGTGGCGGGCTGTTCTTTGCCTCGCTGTTTCTGGGCTCGCTGGCAGGGCAGGCCTTTGGCGAGATCGCCAATCTATGGGGCATCGCCATCGATCCCAATGATGCCGCGCTGGTCGGTATGGCGGCCTTGAGTGTCTCCATCGTCGGCGGATCGATGACACTGGCCATGCTGATGCTGGAGATCACCCATGATTTCGCGCTGATGGGCGTGGTGCTGACCGCCGCTCTGGTGTCGAGCGCCATCACGCGAGAGGCTTTCGGCTATTCCTTCTCAACCTGGCGGCTGCATGTGCGCGGGTCGGATATTCGCTCGCCGCGTGACATCGGCTGGCTGACCACGCTGACCGCCGGGCGGATGATGCGCCGCGACTGGATCGCGGTGCAGAGCGGCACCAGCGTCGCGGCCTTTCGGCAGCAGGTGCCGCAGGGGTCGGTGTCCAAGGCGGTGCTGGTCGATGAGGCCGGGCATTATGGCGGCATCGTGCCGATGGTGGCGGCCTATGACCCTACGCTGTCGCCAGCCGCGCACATCGATGAGGCGGCCAAGCTGTCCAGCCGGGTGCTGACCCCGGCGATGGGTGTGCGCCAGATTCTGGAAACCTTCGACGAGGCGAGCGCTGATGAGTTGGTGGTCGTCGATGAGGTGGGCAAGGTGCTGGGGGTGCTGACCGAAAAACACGCCCGCCGCCGCTATCTCGAAGAGATCGAGGCCGACCAGCGCCGCATGTTCGGAGAGATGTAAGCGCCCGTTTGACGTAAGGTGGCAAGCCCTTTACCGGCCAGCGCCATGATCGCTTTGCTCTCCCCCGCCAAGACCCTCGACTTCGACCGGGCGCTGCCGCCGCTGACGCTCTCCACGCCGCATTTTCGCGATGAAGCGCATGGTCTGGCCCGCTCCGCCACGGATCTGACCGAGGAGCGGCTGGGCAAGCTGATGCATATCTCGCCGCGTCTGGCCCAGCTCAATGTCGAGCGTTTCCGCGACTTTGACGATCTGCCCGAGCGGGCGGCGCTCTATGCCTTCGCGGGCGATGTCTACACCGGTTTCGAGGTCGACACGCTGCATGAGGAGGGCATCGCCTTTGCCCAGAACCATCTGCGGATGCTTTCGGGGTTGTACGGCCTGCTGCGTCCGCTCGATGCGATCCGGCCCTATCGGCTGGAGATGGGCACGCGCTGGGCGCCGGCGGAAACCGGCCTAAAGAAGCTGACCGACTGGTGGGGCGAGCGCATCGCCCGCCTGCTGCGCGATCTGGTCGAGGAAGAGGGATCGGGCACGGTGCTCAATCTGGCCAGTCAGGAATATTTCGCAGCCGTGCAGGGGCAGTTGCCGGGCCTGCGCGTGATCGAGGTCGAGTTCCGTGAGGCGGGGCCGGATGGTCCGCGCTTCATCAGCTTCCACGCCAAGAAGGCCCGCGGCATGATGGCGCGCTGGATGTGCGAGCATCATATCACCGATGTGGACGCCATGCGCGGCTTCGACACCGACGGCTATCGCTTCGATGCCGCCGAAAGCGAGCCAGACCGCTGGCGCTTTACCCGCGCATGAGCAAGGGATCTGCAGTCGTCATCGGCGCCTCGGGCGGGATCGGCGCCGCCTTCGAGGCCGCGCTGATCGAGGAAGGCGCCTATGAGGTGGTGCATGGTTTCGCCCGCTCGCGCGGTGGGGCGCAGCATCTCGATCTGCTCGATGAGGCGAGCATTGCCACAGCTGCCGCCCATGTCGCCAAGGGGCCGCCGCCCGCCATGGTGATCGTGGCGACGGGGCTGCTGCATGATGGCGAGCACGGCCCGGAAAAGGCGCTGCGCGATCTCGATCCGGCCTGGCTGGCGCAATTGTATGCCGTCAATGCGATTGGCCCCGCGCTGGTGGCCAAGCATTTTCTGCCCCTCATGCCCAAAGCCACGCGGACGGTGTTTGCCGCCCTGTCCGCACGGGTGGCGTCGATCACCGACAATCGGCTGGGTGGCTGGCATGGCTATCGCGCCTCCAAGGCGGCGCTCAACATGCTGATCCGCAATCTGGCGATCGAGGAACGGCGCCGCAATGAGCGCGCCATTGTGGTCGCGCTGCATCCCGGCACGGTGGATACGGCTTTGTCGCGCCCGTTTCAGGCCAATGTCCCGGCGGGGCGCCTGTTCGATGCCGAGCGCGCCGCGCTGCAATTGCTCGACGTGATTGAGGGGCTGAAGAGCCCGGACAGCGGGAAACTCTTCGATTACGAGGGGGAGGAAATCCCTTTCTAAGCGGCCTGCTCTTTGCCTATAGGCGGCCTTCGGCACTGGCTTGAAGGATTTGGATCATGGCGTTCACGGCAACCATCTTGCTGCTCGGTTCGGGCGAATTGGGGCGGGAGTTCGTGATCGCGGCCAAGCGGCTGGGCGCCCGCGTGATCGCCTGCGACGCCTATGAAGGCGCCCCGGCGATGCAGCTTGCCGATGGCTTCGAGGTCTTCTCGATGCTCGATGGCGAGAAACTGCGCGCTGCCATCGCCAGGCATAACCCCGATTTCGTCGTGCCCGAGATCGAGGCGATCCGCACCGAAGTGCTGGCCGAGGTCGAGGCGCAGGGCGTCAATGTCGTGCCCTCCGCCCGCGCTACCATCCTGACGATGAACCGCGACCGCATCCGCGATGTGGCGGCGCAGGATCTGGGGCTGCGCACCTCGCGCTATCGCTATGCCGAGAGCCTTGAGGAGGTGCGCGAGGGCGCTGCCTTCACCGGTTTCCCCTGCGTCATCAAGCCGGTCATGTCCTCCTCGGGCAAGGGGCAGAGCACGGTGCGCGATGCGGCTGATCTGGAGGCAGCCTGGACCTATGCCGTGGCCAATATGCGCGGCGACCGCCAGCGCGTGATCGTGGAGGAGTTCATCGCCTTCGATTACGAGATCACCCTGCTGACGATCCGCGCCCGCGATGGCGTGCATTTCTGCCCGCCCATCGGCCACCGGCAGGAGCGCGGCGATTATCAGGAAAGCTGGCAGCCCGCCGCCATGAGCGCCTCGGCCATCGCCGATGCCGAAGCCATGGCGCGCAAGGTGGTGGACGATCTGGGCGGCTACGGCCTGTTCGGCGTCGAGTTCTTCGTGAAGGGTGAGGAGGTGATCTTCTCCGAACTCTCGCCGCGCCCGCATGACACGGGAATGGTGACGCTGATCTCGCAGGATCTGAACGAGTTCGACCTGCATGCCCGTGCGATCATGGGCCTGCCGATCCCGCAGATCGCGCTGCGTGGCCCCTCGGCCTCGGCGGTGCTGCTGGCGGACCGGGATTCCGCGAAGTTCCATTACGAAGGGCAGGCCGAGGCGCTGGCCACGCCGGGCGAGGCGGTCGATCTGCGCATCTTCGCCAAGCCCACGGCGCGGCCCTATCGCCGCATGGGCGTGGCGCTGGCCCGCGCTCAGGACACCGACAACGCCCGCCGCATCGCTGCCGAGGCGGCTGGCAAGCTGTCGATCGTCTACGAGGATTGAGTCCCCAAGCGGCGCTTTACAGCGGTTGCGCCAGCACCGAAGGAAAGCGCCGCGCCACATCCATGATCATCTCCCCGAACAGGCTGTTGGCCCAGGCGAACCAGGCGCGCGTGTAGTGCCTCGGGTCGTCCTGGCGGAAGCTCTCATGCATAAAGCCTGTGCCCGCATGGCTGGACTTCAGCGTGCGCAGCAGGTTGCGGATTTCAACCGGGCTGTCGCTCGTCATGGCGCGCACGATCAGCGACATCGGCCAGATCATGCCCAGCCCGACATGCGGGCCGCCGATGCCGGCCCCGGCCTCGCCCTTGAAGAAATAGGGATTGCGCGAGGACCAGCACAAGGCTGCCGTGCGCCGGAACAGCGGGTCATTGCGGGGCACGGCGCCCAGATAGGCCAGCGATGACAGGCCCGGCACATTGGCGTCATCCATAAAGAAGCCATTGCCGAACCCATCGACCTCATAGGCCCAGACTGGATGGCCATCGGGGCCTGTCATGCGGCCATAGCGCAGGAGCGCCTTGTCCAACTGCAGCGCAAGCGCATTGGCGTCCCGCGCTAAAGCCACATCGCCGCGTGCTTCAAGCGCGACCCTGGCCAGCCCCTTCAAGGCACTGGCGGCAAACAGGTTGGACGGGATGAGGAAAGGAAAGGTGCAGGCGTCGTCCGAGGGGCGGAACATCGAATGGATCAGCCCGACCTTGCGGCTGGCCGCGCCATAGCCGCCCAGCATTAACGTCTCGGTGGCGTTGCCGTCCGGGCGGCGGAAGGTGTAGGGGCCGTTGTCGCGCAGCCGCTGCTGCTCGCGCATGGTGCGCAAGGCAGCCCGCGCGCCACTGGCCCAGAGCGCGTCGAAGGGCCGCTTGTCCTTCGTCGCCTGCCAATAGCCATAGGCCAGACGCAGCGGCCAGCACAGCGAGTCCAGCTCCCATTTGCGTTCGGCCACGCCCGGCTTCATGTCGGTCTGGTCGCGCTGCGCCCATGACAGGTCGCTGCGCGCCTGCGGGTTCTGCATAAAGGCATTGGCGTAAGGATCGATCAACAGGCAGCGGGCCTGACGCGCGATCAACCCGTTGAACAGCATCTGCAACTGCTGGTCACCCTTGGCCAGCGGCAGATAGGGCCAGACCTGAGCGCTGCTGTCACGCAGCCACAAACACGGAATGTCACCGGTGATGACGAAAGCATCGGGCTTGCCGTCCACCGTGCCCATCCGCACCGTGGTGTCGAGCGTGTTGGGATAGCAATTGGCAAACATCCACGCCAGCTCGGGGTCGCCGATTTGCTTCGTCACCTCAAGGATGCGCGCCTCAATGGCGGGGCTGGTGAATTTGCGATCTGCCTGCGCGGGGCGGCGCGAGTTGAGATCGGTGGTGCGCCCCGGTGCGGGGGGCACGGGAATGGGCGTGGCCGGGCTGATCGGCGTGGGCGGCGGCGCGGCCATCGACCGCGAGGCCAGCGCTCCGGCAAGCAGGGCGGTACCCGATGTCAGAAAAGAACGGCGATGCGTAGGCATAGGGCGATAAGGGCCTCAACTGGAACTTCGGAGAGGCGCGGATGGTAAAACGGCACCGGCCTTTCCCTGAGATAGGTATCATGATGAAATTTGCGAACGCCTGACTGCATCATGCGGCCTGTCACCGCTGATGCACGTTCCGGCGTGCGCCATCATCGCGTGAAATCAATAAAGGCCCGCAAGGGAGCAGGCAGTTGGCGGCGGCCCGAATAATAGAGCATCGGGCCCGTAAAAGCCTCGTCCCATTCGGGCAGGATGCGCTCCAGCGCGCCGCTTTGCAGGGCGGGGGTGAGCCAGTCCTCGAACAGGCGCATCACGCCAAGGCCTGCCACCGCTGCATCGATCAGCAGGTCGCTGGCCGATCCGGGCTGGACCAGCAGGGGCCCCTTGGGATCGATGCGGATCACCTCATCGCCCTTCTCGAACTCCCAGATGGCCATGGCGCCGCTGGAAAGGCGCAGGCGCAGGCAGGGATGGTCGAGCAGATCGCGCGGATGCTGCGGGCGGCCATGCTCCGCCAGATAGGCGGGCGCGGCCACGGTGATGATCCTTTGCCGACGCGGCCCGATGGGCAGGGCGATCATGTCCTGCTCCAGCCGCTCCTCATAGCGGATGCCCGCATCGGCGCCCGAGGCGAGGATCTCGACATGGATATCCTCGACTGTCACCTCGACGCGGATCTGCGGATGGGCCTGAAGGAAGCGCGGGATGATGCCGGGCAGCACCGTCTTGGCGACATTGGCCGGCACATTCAGCCGCAGCGTGCCGGCGGGTTCATCGGGCCGGGCATGCACCGCTTCCACCGCCTCGCCGATCTCGCGCAATGCGGGGGAGAGCCTTTCGAACAGGCGATGGCCCGCCTCGGTGGTCGAAATGCTGCGCGTGGTGCGGTGAAGCAGCCGCGTGCCCAAACGGCTTTCCAGCCGCCGCAAGGCTTCGCTCAGCCCGGAGGCCGACAGGCCCGAGACGCGTGCGGCCCCGCGAAAGCCCCCGGCGCGCACCACAGTGACGAAAGCGGACAGATCGTCGAGTTCAGTGCTCATGGTCGGGGGCTCATTGTACGAAATTCCATACGGGCTGTGCCAGAGTGCACGGCTTATCGATCGCTGGCAACAGGGCCATACTGGGCGCACCCCCTGAAGGAGAGTTTCCATGACCGATCCAAAGACCTTCCAGCTCGGCGATCTCACCGTCAACCGCATGGGCTATGGCGCCATGCAGCTTGCGGGCCCACATGTGTTCGGCCCGCCGAAAGATCGCGCCGCCGCGCTGGCCGTGCTGCGCGCCGCGGTGGAGGCCGGGGTCAACCATATCGACACCAGCGATTTCTACGGCCCCCATGTGACCAACGAAATCATTCGCGAGGCGCTTCACCCCTATGCCGACGATCTGGTCATCGTCACCAAGGTCGGCGCGCTGCGGGGCGAGGATGCCTCATGGAACCGGGCGCAAACGCCGCAGCAGCTCGAGCAGGCGGTGCATGACAATCTGCGCAACCTTGGGCTGGAACAGATCGATGTCGTCAATCTGCGCATGATGATCGAGGTCGGCGGCCCCGCCGAAGGCCCGCTGGAGGAGCAGTTCTCGACGCTGGCCCGCCTGCGCGAACAAGGCCTGATCCGCCATCTGGGGCTGAGCAACGCCACGGCGAAGCAGGTCGAGCAGGCTCAGGCCATCGCCCCTGTGGTCTGCGTGCAGAACCACAACAACCTCGTCCACCGCGCCGACGATGCGCTGGTCGACAGTCTGAACGCGCAGGGCATCGCCTATGTGCCCTTCTTCCCGCTGGGCGGTTTCAGCCCGATCCAGTCCGATGCGCTTTCGACCATCGCGGGTGATCTGGGCGCCAGTCCTCTGCAGGTGGCGCTGGCGTGGCTGCTGGCGCGCTCGCCCAACATGCTGCTGATCCCCGGCACTTCCAGCACCGCGCATCTGGCGGAAAATCTGACGGCGCAGGATCTGGTGTTGACCCCAGAGGTGCTGGCCGCGCTCGACCGGGCTGCCGAACTGACGGCCTGATCGGCAGAAGGGCAGGAACATTCGCCGGGGCTCAGGCGATTGGATAATGTCTGAACGTTCATCTGGCAGCAGGCTGACAGGCCCTATGCCGGATGAAGGTTCATCCCATTGTCCATGGAGTCCCATGCGCCGCGCCCTTCCTTGTCTTGCTGCTGGTCTGGTCATGCTGTCTGCGGGGTCGGTTGCCGCCGATCCGGCGCCCTTCGATCTGGTCGGGCCCGATCTGCGCATCAGCGTCACGCGGCAGGGCGTCACTCTGCCCATCGGCGCGGTGCCGCAACTGGCAGAGGGCGACAAGGTGAAGGTGGAGGCGGTGCTGCCGCATGACGAAAGCGCGCATTACCTGCTGATCGCCGCTTTCCTGCGTGAGCCGACCAATCCGCCCCCCGACAAATGGTTCGACAAGGTGGAGGCGTGGAAGCGCCCCGGCCATGGTGGCGGCCCCATCGAACTGACGGTGCCGGACCATGCGCAGCATCTGGTGGTGTTCCTCGCGCCCGAGACCGGGGGCGACTTCAAGACCCTGCGCGATGCGGTGAAAGCCCGACCCGGCGCCTTTGTGCGCGCGGCGCAGGATCTGGAGCAGGCCTCGCTCGACCGCAGCCGTTACGAGACCTATCTCACCGCGATCCGCCAGATCTCGGCCAGCCAGCCCGAGGCGCTGGCCCATAGCGCGCCGGTGGTGGCCGAGAGCCTGCATATCAAGATCAACGATGCCTGCCTGCAGCGCCCGGCGGAGCTTCAGGCCGCCTGCCTGCTCGACTCCAAGCAATCGGTGGTGCTGGGCGGGGATGACACCGCCAACAGCAGCCGCCTGACCGGCGCCGCAACCGATCTGGCCCTGAGCCTGAGCGCGACGCCCCAAGGGGGCTTCGGCTATTTCAGCCCCTATATCAGCGCGATCCATGAGATCGTCGGCATCTTCGGCGCGATGCGGACGGCGCGCTACCAATATGTCCCGGCGCTTGGCGCCTTGCGTGGTGATACGATGGCGCTGGCGCTCAACACGCCGCCCTCCTTTGCCAATCCCAAATCGGTGCTGATGGCCGCACTGCCCGCGGTGCGAACGACGACCGTGCCAGTGCTGCGGATCGCACCCAAGGCCGCGCCTGCCTGTCTGGGGGCGTCCTCGGGCGTGCTCAGCCTGTCGGGCTCGCCTTTGCTTTATGCCACGGCCTATGGGCATGATCTGTCGCTGCGGGTCAGCCTGCCGGGCGGGAAAATGGCGGATCTGGCGCTGACCCCCAATGCTTTGCGCGGCGGTCTGGACATCGCCGCTCCGCCGCCGGAACTGGGTAAGCTGACCGGCCCGATTCCTGCCAAGCTCTATGGCAAATGGGGTTTCGAACCCCTTGAGGGCCCCGAGGTGACGCTGCAGACCGCCGGGGACTGGCATTGGCAGCAGGCGCCCTCCGCCACGGTCGATGGCCATCTGGTGCTGACCGGCGCGGCATCGGGCTGCGTCTCCGAGGTGAGCGCTGCTGCCCCCGGCGGCACAGCCAAGCCCGTGGAATGGAAGGCCAGCGGCGAGCATGAGATCAGCGTCACAATGCCCGCGCAAGGCCAGCAAGCAGTCACACTGACCATCGCCGGGCCGGAGGGCACGCCGCCTGCCAGCATCACCGTCGCGCCTCCCGCCAAGGCGCCGCAGCCGGTCGCCACGATCACCGCGCGCGGCTCGGATCGCCCGCATGCGGATCCGGCCAATGCGCCGGAGATCACGCTGGGCACCCCAGACGCCATCCCCGCCGATGGCCGGTTGAGCTTCACCCTGAAAGCACAGGGCAAGGAACGTTTCGACCGCCATGACAGCGTGGAGGTCGCCACCGCCAGCGGCGATGCCTCGGTGAAGCTGTCGGTGGGCAGCGGGCTGACGCTGGTCGATCCCGGCGTGATGATCGCCAGCCTGACCCCGGCGCAGGCGCTGGGCGGCTCGGCCTTCGGACCGCTGCAT
>Ga0116227_10013400_pt1 | contig 12903 bp, 12 predicted proteins | sample S1TSphgellanicum_FD_89693 | JGI IMG/M metagenome (GOLD analysis project Ga0116227, IMG submission 89693) | Host-associated microbial communities from peat moss isolated from Minnesota, USA - S1T2_Fb - Sphagnum magellanicum MG | ecosystem: Host-associated > Plants > Peat moss > Unclassified... | reverse complement strand
TTTGGGCCATTTTTTTTTTGGTGGGTGAATTTTCAAAAAAAAAAAAAGTAATTCTTTTGCCTACAAAATGACATTCATAATAGAACCTTCCTATTCATTTTTTAAACAACTTTTTAATATTATAAAACTATAATAATGATACTACTCATGTGATATAGGACATCCCCACAAGGTCATGCACATTGTAGTTCACATGTAATGTTGCAACCCTAACTTTGGGCTTATGACCAAGGCAAGGGTTTGCAAAGGTGTGGGCCAAGATTGAGCCCGGGAGTCACATTTCATGCTCCAAGGAGTGCAAAAGAGTGTGAGCGAATGAACCCTCACATTCTCAAGTGAACTCTCATTTTGGGAGTTGGAGTCCCAATGGACTCCTGAATTTTCAGAAGGCAATTTTAGGGGGGAAAACTCATTGGATTGAAACGTTCCTTATATCATTGCAAAGCTATTAGAATGTAGATGTTTGAAATGGGTTCGTATGACCCATTTGGACACCTAAAACAAAAGTTATGGCCAAAAGAAAAGCCGAAAGTCAAATTAGCAATTTGATTCCCAACCACTAAAAGTTGGGAATCGCCTTGATTTCCTTGTGTATAGGTGGCGTGCCATATACTGTTGGAAAGCTCTCAATGAAGGCTAAAACTTTGCTTAAAACCTCATTTCAATTGGAGGTCTGAAAACAAAGTTATGGGCCCCCAAACTCTTAAGAGTCCTAACTTTGGGAATTTTGGGACTCCCACTTGAGAGTCTTGGGACAAAATGTCATTTGGATGCTGGTCCCATGGCCAAACATGGAGTATATTATAAGGGGGAAGGTGATGGCTTCCCCCAAGTCCGGACCCTAGTGAGTCTTGTGAGTTTGAAGTTGCTTGTGGCACATCCTAGCACCAAAAATGCTTTAACTATGCACTAACCAACTTGTTATTTGGTTTGTGCAGGTCCATGTGAGTGATTTTTCGCTTTTCATTCTTCTTAGTCCCATCCTGGAGCTCCAGCACGCCCCTCTACCCCCAAAATGCTGCGAGCCAAGGAACGTGCCCCAACTCCTGATTCTTCCGTTATTTTCACTTTAGATTCACATTTGAATCTATCAAAGAGTTTGGGAGTGCGTCATGTAGAGGCCCAAAACAGCTAGAATGTCTAACCAAAATTCTTCACACATGTACAATTTGATTTTATTTGATGAATATGTGCATCTTCCAATGTGCATGGGATTAAAAAGATGAATGTAAGTAATAATATGATGTTTCACATAAGACATTCTTTTAGTGAGAAATTTGATTATTTTGTGAAGGCATATGTTTGGTGAAAAATATGTCTTTTGAAATGTGATGTGCTATTGTCAAACTATGTGTTTAACTAAAAACATGAATTCACATTTGACATTATCAATCATTTACTATTTGAAAACATGGACATAATGTAGTTCATATTGTCATCAATAGTGAATACATTGAGGTTGAAATGTTAACTTGCAACAACTTTTGCATTCTTCCCTTCATAGTATCAATGCATAATGAAAGATCTTTTTGCTTCTTTCTTAGTGTGATGTTGTATATAATAAGGTAAAAACATACTATGTTGATGTTCTACAATCCTAAAAGATTGTTATCACAAATTTTTTATTTAAGGGGCAAGGATTTTTCTTGAAGTTTTTACATCAAATTTCAATGTTCATCTTATGTGTTTAAGGTATATTTGATTACTTTGAAACTTGGGTCAATCATTTCAAAATTCAAACTTATTACAAGCACACAATCCCATTTGTTATACATTAGATTTATTTGAAAGTTCATCATAAACTAATTTATTTTCAATTGATGTTTTTGAATTCAAAGCTCTATGGTCTCATTTCATTTCTCCATGTGGAGTTGATGTTTTGCCTAAAGCAACATGATGGTGTGTTTTACACAACATGGCAAATATTGCGCGATTTATCAAACAATAGGTGCTTCCATAATAACACAAGCTCACATGGCCATTCAAGTAGTTCATATGTTAGTCCCAAAAGATAACACGTGGCCTTGAAGGTAATGTAAATTAGGATTGGCAAACTGGACTACTTACATTACTTCAATATAAATGTCCTTTAAATCTAGATATTATTTTTTAAATGATTTCAATTACATTGTATTCATATGATGATTTTTCAAAATTTATCCACGTGGTGTAACATTATATTAAAAACATTAGTGTGTAAATACATCACACACCCTAATACACATACCTCAAAACCTAAAGTTCAATTCTTCAATTGGAGTAGTTTAGATTGAATAAAATTGTGGGAAAGAAGGTAATCACATGATGCAATGCCTTGACAATAGTGGCTATCATGGTTGCAAGCTTGCATTCAATTTGTTATCCGAAAGAAAATCTTTTGGTTCATTTACTTTATTGCTTGTCAACAATCTAAATAAACAAATGTACAAACTTGAGAGAGTTTTGTCTATCAAAACATAAAATAGAAAATCTAAATTGCAATGTTGTCAAAAAAAAACAGGACAAACAATCAAAACTCTTATCTCGGATTGCTCACTAGATTATGGCATTACATTGAAATAGGTGATTCACACACAAACCAAATATGTAGTCATTGAAATATATTAAATCACGACATTAAAAACACAGATCTATAACTATATCCATGATTGATTCTATTGTTGTATGTGACACACATGACAGTGAGACATTGTACTCCCTTTGGATTCATTGCATAGACATGACATTTATAACTATATCCATGTTGATGATAGTTTTCATGATTGCAATTTTTTGAATACTTTTTATTTTTAAACATTCATAATGATCATGAATATAGTTAAAATTGGGATGCTATTTTTTTTCAAAATTGCAATCATGAAAGATGCCAATCCCATGGAAATAGTCATATATACCATGTTCAATGGAACAATTTTGATTAACTATAGTCATGTAGGTGGTCTCTGTGTTGGTCAGAAGAATCTAATCTAGATGTGTATTCATGTAAGTTATAGGTTCTCACAAGAGAGAATTGAACCCCTATTTTCACAAGCATATAAACCAAGTCTTTAACCAACCTGCAAGACCTTCAATTTGTATTAAATAGTTCAACACAATATTAGAAAAATGACCATTTTTAATACCTTTCATATCAAAACTTTTCCCCTCTTTAAAAACATTTGAAGTAAATTAAATGAACTCTTTTCAAAATATTTCTCACATATCATACCTATGGATATGATGTGATAATTGACAGATTTTGGCAAAATATTTGTTTATTTGCAAACAAAAAAGTGTCTAGATAGCACTTGCAATTTGAACACTTTAGGATTTTGACAATCAAGACTATAGGTCTCCATTGTATTGTGAAGCTATTGTGGTAAGCCAATGGGAAGAAAATGTTCCATGTGCTCCAAAGGCATAGGGTTCAATTCTCGGATAATGTAGTTAGTTTTCTTTTTCCTTCTCCCTCAATTTGCCATCCTAAGAATTAATTAACACCAAACATCAATTGTACATAGAATATTTGTGCACTGGAATAAAGAAATTTGTAAGAAATATTCCTATGTAATTTTAAAAATAAATTCAAGTGCATTTTTTATTCATTATAGTTTATACTTCATTTTGTCTCATTTACAATCAAATTGATTTCATACTGAATTTTAAATAATAAAAAATTAATTATTCAATTTTCAAATTTGTTTAATTCCATAATTACATTCAATTTCTTATGTCTTTAATTTCATATATGGAATTTAAAAACATGTGAATTATAAAGAATAATTTGTAAATATGTAACTTAGTATTTAAAATTTGCATGGAAGATTACCCATTTTGAAAGTAGTTATGTAGTTTCATAATTGTCTTTAATTTCATGATATTAACATTTTTTCTTCAATTTACAAAACTTCAAATGTAAATTAAGTACATTAATGAGTGTAATGCCCTTGCCCTTTTGGGCAAGATTCCAAATCCCTAGGCCCATCCTCTACTTTCTTTCCTTTTATCTTCCACATGTTTCCCAATTGTTCATCATTACTTATGCCAAATCTCAAAATTGTTTCACATGACAAAATTGATGTCAAATGGACACAGCTTGAGCACATGGAGTCATGGCCATTGCATGGGATCATGGGCATTGCACCTTGTGGACAACAGATAGAAACATGGAGATACGGGCAGGTTTTGGAGGCTCCGGCCAAACCATCGAAAACACGGAGCGCCTCAAAAAAATAGGCATCCTAGATCAGAGGCTCAGCTAGTGGCCTGGCCAAAGAACCTTGTTGGGCCTAGAGTACGGGCTTGGACGGCCGTAACTGACGTTTGGAGTTTGGAGCTTCTGGGGACGTCAGTCAAGATAACAGAGGCAAAGACTGAAGGCGCTCTTATGTTGCTAAAAATCAAAGGGTAAATCCATCGCCAGGGGACATCATCCCGGTCGCAACTCCACTTTGTCCTCGAGGAAACAGAGCGGAAGACTCAAGTTGCAAGTAGCTGCGAACTGCATACGTTGAAACCCTGCAATTAATGGGATCGGCGTTGTCCCGCCTCAACCTTACTGACGAGGTTCGAGATGAAGTCAACTTGTATGACCAGTTTGGTTCAGTGCTCCTTCTCCAAGGGCTGTACGATCTGTGGCCAGATTGGTATGTTTACCAAACTTGGGGGGATATCAAATCTGAAGTCCAAAAGATTTTACGCGAGCTTGCAAGAGTCCTCTCTATACCAAGTGTTCCCGATACCATAATCGAGGTTGATCTAATCGATGAGGACAACTTCGTGGACGACTGGCCAAAGGCTCTTTTGGTGGTTGAAAACAAGTTAGTTCCTTACCTGCAATCGGATTCTGACTTAGCAACTTCATTCCAGAACTATTTGCGGGGACCACACCAATCGTGGAGGGAGTTTTTTGAAACGAAACTGAAGGTCAGTGAATCCGATCTTGGTTTTGTGCACATGCAGGTGAGAGGAGAGGTTTATTTCGAGTTTAGATTTTTGGTGCAGTTGTTGCTCAAAGGCAAACCTCCACAGGCTCCCGAAGATACGGATAGGCATACGCACATCGGAAGGTACACAGGGCAGCGCCATGTGCCGTGTGATGTTGCAGCTGCCTGGGTCGACGGCGGATTCAACGGCGATGGTTTCGATCGCCACTTACTTCCCCGTTTCTACCTTCTCCAAGCGTTGTGCGACAAACTGGTGATATTGGCATCTACCTACAAGACTTCTGCGCTGCGGAGTAAATTGTTCCGCGAAATTTCAGGATTTTTTGCGTTAATACTAGATGCTGCACAAAGTCCCGATGGTCCCGATGGTGTGTCGCAGATGGTCGATAGATTCTTAGTTCCCTGCCTGCAGATGCAATCCGAAGTTGCTAAGTTGTTGAGAGACTACCTGCCCAAAAGGGATCAATCATGGAAAGCTTTTATTGATAGCAAGTTGAGTGTTGAGGAGAAGGATTTTTTTGGCTTTAGTATTCATTTACCAGATCATACTGTACAACTTGAACTCTCAAACGCGTGCGAGTTCCTGCTAAAAGAATTCAAGCTCAAGCATGGGCTTCATTCACGGCTTCACGCGTATTTTCCACACATAATCTCAGACCTGAAATTTACCGAGGTGGACGTCTTCTACGCAACAGATAGGCTTGTCACGGAAGACGGAGAGTACATCGGGCAACATAGTAAGTCGAGAACCTGGAGAAAGGGCAACGAGTTGCACTACGGTAGGATAACAGTGGGCGTACCTGACATAAAAGAAAAAATTCCCCTTGAGTATCTGGAAAATATCCCGTCGGCTGTCGAGCCTAGCGTACGGATCTTGTCAATGGACACCACCTTGCAAGATGATCAAGGCGGATTCATGAAAATGATTAACCAACTTGCTAATAAGGCATGTACATATCCACTTATTACTAAGTTTCAGTTTAATGGTGGTTTCACAAATCGCAGTCAATATTCGATAAATCCTCTATAGAAACTTGGAGAAAACCACAAAATTGTCTAGATTTTGCTACAATGTTTTGAGCTTGGGCTTGTTTTAGGATAGTTTTTGGTTAACACTGTCTGTGGGAAGAAGAGTAGGCTTCAACTGCTTTCTTTCTTAAAGCCAACTAAAGTACAGCTTGGCCTTTGAATGGCAGGCCTCTGAAAATGAGCGACAAATGTTGTTGTACATTCATGGGTATAATGTAAACCACAAAGATGCGATCAAGCGCGCAGCACAACTCAAACACAATACTTCTTTTCCAGGTCTTGTAATGGTGTATAGTTGGCCTTCGAAGGGAACTTTGTGGGGGTACGCCCAGGATGAAAAGATGATTGAAGAGAGTGCCGACTTGCTTCATGGATTCATCAAAACCATTTTAACTGAGGTATGAACTAGAAACCAAATTTCTACAAATTATAGACAAGCTCAGGATAACTCTCGCCAAAATGCTTTCACATGTTCGTCTACTTGCTTTGCTTCTTCCACTGAATTTGCTTTATTCAGTACTGGGCTTCTAAATATATTCTAGTAAGCATCTTCTGATTCTCTCAATCACGTATGTCTTCTCATTGATTTGTCAAGCTGAATTCCCTGTTTGTCAAGTCTAGAATTGTACATGATTGCATAGGATTTAATGGGGTGATGACTTTTTTCAGTGAAATGGGGTTGCCTTTTGATCATGCAAAATATGTTATTACTTTTAGAATACAGGGAACTGTTAAAGAAGAAAATATAGAGACTTGCTTGAACATCAGTGAAAAGAAGATGGGGTTAGGTTGTGCCATGTTTCATGGTGGTTTGTTGAATCCAGGTGAATTGAATGAATCAAAACTGTGTTAGGAAGATAGACAAGTTTAAACAAATGTATGTGAGAAAAACTGGAGCTAATTTGTTATTGCCCCAAGCTAATGGAAGCGCATGTGTAGATTTTGGGTGCACTCATTCAATTGATGGGTTGTTTTGAACTCTACCCATTGACTTGTTGGGTTTCTTCTCAAAATATGAATGTTGGGTAACTGATTTAATCATGCCTCTATATCATTTTATTTTTTCAGGTTGTCACTTGCCTTTTTGCGTCATAAGGTTTCATATCATATGTAAAAAACAATTCATATGACAAATTTTTAAATGAAATTTGTTTCATAAACATAAAAATAATTAATTTCAATTATTTTAGATCTTATTAAAATGAGATTCTTAGAAAAATGATTTGAAAGATTATGCAAGAATTGATTTTTAAAAAGCATATCAATTTTAAAATAAATTAAAATTTTAATATAAAATTCGTTTTTGAGATGTAATTTTTAAAAATAAATTCAATGTTACTAAAAAACTTCAATAAGGCTTTGATGAAGATTTAATAACAAAAATCATAATGAAATTAGTTTTAATTGATTAATTTGTTTGCATTGTTGTTGTTGCCTTTTATGTTATAAATTTTTTATTATTGCCTTAAGATAGTAGACATGCATGTATGATTGTACGTTTTACCAAGCATGTATGGGGGCAAACACAAAAAGTTTGTCACTTTGAGGTTGCCAAGTGTAAGGACTAGGGACAAAACTAAAGAAAGAAGAAGCCTCAAAAGTGTTGGATGTATGATATCAGCTCAAAATGGTGGATATCCTTACTTAAGTGTAAATTGATAATCTTGGATAGCCTAATTAACAATAGATGAATAAACTTTGTTGCTGCAAAGCTCTGAAATGGGTAAAGTTTTCTTGAGATTCGCTTTGTAGAAACGATAGAATGTCCACTAAAATTACGTGCAAGCAACAGAAGATGTCTGATTTTTGTTTTCAAAATATGTTCACAGGTTCCCAAGGGTACAAAAGTTCATATCTGTGCAGACAACATGGGCAGTCGCGCCCTTATTAGGGCATTGGCATTCCACGAGTCTGGAAGGGGCAAGAAAATCCAACAGGAAACTATAATGGAAGTTGATGTCAAAAGAACATTGACAAGTGTCATTTTTTGGGCGCCTGATGCAAAGTGGACAGAATTCGAAAGGCTGGACCTGGAGAATATGTTTAAGCTGGCAATGGATCAAGATTTAGCACCCTACATTTTCAGAGTTTACTCATCAGATACTGACTGGAACCTCTTGTTATCAAAGCTGTTGCATAAGGGATCACAACTGGTAGATACCAGAAGCCTTAGCAATAAATTTTCTCATATGTCCCAATGGCCCATTCATTTGCTAGATTTACCTGGAGATAAAATCCACAGGTCACTCGTCCATTCCCACTCACCCTTTGAGATCACTAGGTGTATTCACGATCAGGTTATCAAAAAGAAATGAGTTGTATTTAAAGGATTGCAAAGCATAACTTTAGATTTTTGTTTCATTTATATTATTATAATTGTAATAGATTGTTATATACATCAATAGATAAAATGATGTTTTATTAAATTAATAAAAATATTTTTCAAAAAAAGTAAATGTCATTTTAAATCTTGTAAATTAATTATATCAAATGTTTAAACTGCACTTTTTTTTTAAGGAATCAAAAGAAATGTACAAAGTTATACAATTGATTTCAAACTTTTTGTACAACAAAAACATGCCCCTTTCTATGGAAGTACATGATTATTATATGAACTTGATGAAAAATCAAATTATATAAAAATTTTAAAATCTTGAAATTTTAGAGAAAAAGGTTGCAAAGAAAAAAACTCATTTTTAAAACTATTTGACAAAAAAATTGTGTTAAATGGGTTAAAAATGTTTAGCTTAAGGTGCAAGTCACGTAAGAAATAATCTTGTCAAAAAACATGTTTAATTATTCATTGAAACTTATTTTGAATTTTTTTTTTAATTATATTTTTGACTATAAATTCAAATATTCATATAAAACTATACATGGAAACTCACCATTGACATATGAATTATTTTAAATTAAAAATTCAATTTTTCTCACTTACATTTATTTCAAATAAATATTATTACAAAAAATAACCTCATAAAAAACCAACCATGAATAAGCCCCACTAGTTAATTATCTGCACAGATACCATCTGAAGCAACTGCCAAGCGAAATGTCTGGCCTTTTTGCCTTCAGCTGATGTGTGCAGCTGAAATAAGATGGAGAAGAATGAGGAATGGGCACAAAAGGTGGAGAGCATGTAGAAAATAAATCTAGAGTACAGCACTAAAGAGCATATCAATAGCAATTTATATGGTGAATTAACAATAAATGTATTGAACAGCAAACCTATAATATAAATTCAACTGGTCCCTAAACTGTAACATAGGTCATATCACATATGGATTTTGTATGAGGTTAGCTGGGCTTGAAAGAGAATGGAATAATAGTAAAATAAGGTGTATCAAGTGCAACACTCAGTGCACTTTCCCATTATGCTAACATTGGTTAGGATTAAGTCCTTATGATCAAAACAATAAGAGGCTGAGAGGGGCCAGTTAAGAGACATGGAGATGGGGATGGTGGGGCTGATGTACATGCTGAACAGGGACTTCAATCTCTGTACAGGACGCTCACCATGCCAATTAGGACTGAATGCCTCTTGCTCTCACTCAAGAAATGATAAGCCACTTGTTATGAGTTATCTGATGTAGTGTCAATCTTGGCCATACCCCTCACATTCCCCAAAAGCTTCAGCCAGAAACTAAGTTCTCAGTATGTCACAGAAATTAAAATTATAACCTCCTCTCAACACATAGTCAAACAATGCTCAACAAAAATTCCAAATAAGCACTATCAGACTTCCAACTGCACAGCCATCCTGAACTCAAAATCTCATGACCATCATTTGACAATTGCAGCTCAATTACAAGTCGCTTTACTGCTTATAGGAACTACTTGTTCATAATCCAGATTCCTCTTCCTCCAGCTGAGTTTTATCTTATGAGTGCTTGAACAGAATGAGCCTGCACACCAAAGACTTAATCTCACCACTCAGTGGTACAGTTGATGTTTTCCTCTGAGATGCTTCCTCCGTTTCCTGTCATTTGAGTCAGAGGAGCTCCAACATGCAACACATCAACCAGTGTGGTTCCCAAAGAAATCAAGCCCAAATGTGCAGCAGAGTTACTGAGTGACTTAAATGAAAGAGATCATAAACATGAGGATGAAGAACATCTTATGCAACCAAGCCTCACAACAAACTCAGTATTCAAGAAACCAGCAAAAGCACACAACTCAAATTTCACCACTTTCCTGAACAGATGTGTCTATACTCTACCAGTATCATTCTCCTCCTCCTCTCTTCTTCTCCTCACCTAATTCTGAGACTTTGACTTGCAAGTTTCACTTGGTCAGTACAGTGTCATCAGCCTCCAATTGCACTACAAGAATCACCAGTCAACCTCTTAGTTTTGTAAGTTGTGATGGTACTAGCAGCCCTGGGTCATGAACCTGCCATAGTGCTTCAAATCTGAGTCCCTCAAGCTTGTATTCTTGTACATGGTCTCAGCTACACTCTGGTCTCCAAACATCTTATTGTCCTCATTTGGCCATTTGACACATTCTGGTATCTTAGCTGCCTTGAAGGATGGGGTCAAAGCAAGCAAATCTGTCTTCTTTTCTATGTTTCTTTCATGATCAACCACTATTACTGAAACAGATGAAGGCGCGCATTTTGCTGTGTAGGTGAAATGCATGAATACCTACACTAGAAAAACAACAGAACCAAGATCAAAAGCATTCAAAAGCAACTGGCTCATGGAAATCCACTGCTCTTCATTCTCCTCCAATCTTCATGTGATTGCAACTTGGGACACATGCATGATGATCACCATGACTGACATTTCCAGCTTTGCAGACTGATTCAACCAAAATGTAACCCAGCCCATAGATGTCTCCATTGTGGTTCATCAACAACAACAAAGATTGCCAATCAGAGTTCATCAAACTACAAACCCAACAAACAAGGAAACCATGCACAGAGCAACATTTGAAGGCCAGCCTCTGCAACCTTCAGTTTTGTTCACAACTACAACTCATGTTTAACCTATTGAGTGGCCCTGGCAGTGGACCCTGCACACAGGAAAACAGCAACTGATTATTTTATAGATTACAGCTGGTTCAAGGATAAGCTCCATTTGAGCTATTTTTTCCTTCCATACATACAGTTTGAAGTCAGTGGCTACTTTTGTTTTCAGGCAGGACGGAGCAAGAAATCTACAACCTGGTCAATAACAGCATCACACTCTTTTGACGGCCTTCCAAAGTGCAGGTTGGCACTGCAGTCCAGCACAAAGACAGGACAGTCATGAATTACTGATGGTGCTCCTGAGGTGGACATAATATGGCCTTCACACGACTGGGCTCCTGAGCCACCTGCATAACAGGGCCAAACCTTTTCAACCCTCAAACCCTGAACCTACTGGGCGTGCGGCTGGCCAAAGCAACTGAATGCTGGATTCTGTTGCCTCTGACCTATGACTCTTGAAGTATATATGGTTGTCTGATACACAAACCACAGTTACACAAGGGAAAAAGGTTTTATAGTGTACAAGATCCAAGGGAGTGAAATCTTCTCACTGGTTCTAATCAGCAGCTTAACGGGACATGCTTAATTAGGAGGATTGATCATCTGGACAGTCCTGACACCAAGCTCTGTAGTGGCAATAGCTTGATATGTGTCTTTACTTTGGACCTCAAGCTTCCTCAACTCCCCTGTTACTAACAACTATATAGCACATAGAGAAGTCCATATAGGCACTTGAGGCAAAATGACTTCAGATGAAGTAAAAGGTTTACAAAGGACATCAAAGCACATCTGAATGGAATTCCAGGCAAAGGAAATTGCTCCATCATTACCTGGATTCTCAAATGCACCCTCTATGGACCACTTTTCATGCTCCTTGTGAATACATTTGAGGTAATCGAGACTGGCACCTGCTTCCTTAGACCTTGCACTGCCATATCAAAAGTAATTATTTCTCATTTATGTAGAAACAAAAGCCTCAGGTGTTCCAATCCAACAGAATTGGCAACTATGATGATGAAGAAGAAAATCAAAAAGTATATTCATGATCATTGCTACTTTATTTTCAGAGGATAAGTTTGTGAGAGCACTGTGCTTTCAACCGGTCACACTACAGGATCAGCTCGTAGGTATACAAAAGCATCAGGCACCTGCATCAGCAACAATACAACAATTGGATTCAACAATGCACGCTTGGGCATTTCACACAGAGACATGTCAACCAGACAAATGGGAGCATACCAACAGTCCAACATGAGCACACAACAGTTGATTAATTCCTCTGCATGGTAAGCTCTCACATCAGGATGTACTATTTGGAAAGCAAGGAAAGAGATTTTCACAGTCAAAGAAAGAATGTCTACTACAGAAGGAAGAAACAAGCAACTACACTTTCATGCAAGAGAATGCACATAATAATAGGTACAAGGGCAAGAAGGACATGTACCACATTAGGCAGGGCTGCCACAACACCATGGTACCATGCTTCATATGCACTACCTTGAGCGCATTGAGAGGGTTTAAACACAAGAGTCCACTAATCATAATGCATGAAAGGCCCAATTTGAAAATGTTTGTCCCTTATTGTGAGCATAGCACAATAAAACCCATGGGTGAAAATCTTTTAAGGTGTATCATTCAAAATGCAAAGGACCTAGTTTTTAACAAAAAAAACATTTCCCTCATATTTTGATCCCAACAATATTAATGCGTAAAACAATGTCAAATATTTTAGATCATCACAATTCTAGATCTTCCATCAATATCATTCATTTTGTATCCTAGGTATAATAAAGTTGGATTAGGTCAAGGAGTACAAAAAAGAGTGACATTGTGAATTTTTTTCATTACACATGTAAAAAACATTTGAACCCCATACATATTATTTTGATTATGAAAGTTTTCATAAAGGAAGGCTTATTTATATTAAGGGTTTTCTAACAAATTTGTTTTCCATAGTGGTGATTTTTTTAAAATGGCAAC